>JACKQG010005578.1_pt1 | contig 13761 bp, 10 predicted proteins | sample 8237621 | NCBI WGS metagenome assembly JACKQG01 (sample SAMN15677084, study PRJNA649215) | marine metagenome | biome: marine; feature: Black Sea; material: saline water; isolation source: suspended particulate matter (SPM) from the Black Sea western gyre | collected 2013-06-09/2013-06-10 | depth...
TGATTATTTCCCTCTATCTGCTAAACTTGTGCAGTTTTCTATTGGGTGAATTTCAAATCGTATTTTAATAGCTTGAGGGTTTTTTGAGGATAAATATGCGAGTTCTGATAACTGGCGCAGCCGGGTTTTTAGGATCACACCTTTGTGACCGTCTTCTTTCGGAGGGGCATGAAGTCGTCGGGATGGATAATTTCATTACAGGGAGCGTGGAAAATTTGGCGCACCTGGCGAGTGAAGATCGTTTCCTTTTCATTCGGCACGACGTTTCGAATTTTATCTTTGTGCCGGGCAAATTAGATGCTGTGATGCATTTTGCTTCGCCAGCCAGTCCAAACCCCCATTCGCCCTATGGATATGTCAACTTGCCTATCCAGACTATGAAGGCTGGCGCGTTAGGCACGCATAACACGTTGGGCGTTGCCAAAGCACACAATGCAAGATTTTTGTTGGCTTCAACGAGCGAGATATACGGTGACCCTCTTGAGCACCCACAAACCGAGAGTTATTGGGGGCATGTTGATCCCATTGGGGAGCGCTCTGTTTATGATGAAGCCAAGCGTTTCGCCGAAGCGCTGACTATGGCTTATCATCGTTTCCATGGGCTTGACACGAGGGTTGTGCGCATCTTCAACACCTATGGCCCGCGCATGCACACCGATGATGGCCGCGTCGTGCCCAATTTTATAATCCAGGCGATCAAGAGAGAGCCTCTCACAGTGTATGGTGATGGCCAGCAGACGCGCAGTTTTTGCTATGTCGATGATTTGATTGAAGGCATTTATCGTTTGTTGACATCCGATTTACATGACCCCGTCAATATTGGCAACCCGGACGAAATCACTATTCAGCAATTTGCCGAAACAATCAACGAGATTACTGGAAATTCAGAAATCGTTTCTTTACCCATGGAGCGGGGCAGTGGTGACCCGCAACGTCGTCAACCCAATATCAGCCGCGCTCAAAATGAACTCGGCTGGAATCCAAAAGTCAGCTTGCGAGAGGGAATTGAGAAAACCTTACCGTATTTCAGGGAGAAATTAGCCCAGGCATGACAATGACAAATTTCATCACAGATCCCACTGAGCGGACTCGTTTCATTAAGTTCGCCATTGTGGGTTCAATTGGCGCGTTGGTTGATTTTGCTGTCTTTAATATATTGACCAAATTCCTGGCCTTAAACCCTGTATTAGCTAGCGTGATTTCATTTGCGGTTGCGGTTTCGAATAATTTCATCTGGAACCGATATTGGACCTATCCAGATTCGCGCTCGAAACCTCTGACCAACCAATTGGGTTCATTTGGCTTGATCAATTTGATTGGTATAGCCATTCGTACACCTGTGTTTGCTTTATTAGATGGCCCTCTGGAAATACTTTTTGAGAAACTGCCTTTCACGCAATTATTCGATTTTATGACTCCCATATTTTTGGGCCATAATGGCGCCCTGGCGATTGCCATCATTTTGGTGATGTTCTGGAATTATTTTGTTAATCGCTTTTGGACCTACAACGATATCGAGTGAATCTTCAAAAACTGTCACTCTGATGTGAAGTAAATCGAAGATTCAGCCGTGTCCAAAAAATATGGGGGGAATTCGGTATAATACTTGTATGACAAAAAATCGCCGTTTAGTTCCTATCTATACTACTTCTGGTGATGTGGGGGCCTATTTGGTTTTCCCCTATCTCTATAATGAAACGGGTGAATGGGTGGGTTGGGTAACCCGGGAGCGAGATGTCTACTCTGTGTTAGGCAACTATATTGGCTGGTTTACCGATGACCCTCGCATTCTTCGTAAGCGAACTTATGATTTTTCTAAACCGCGGGTTGAGCCACCACCGCCTCAACCACGTATTCGCGTACCCGCAACAATGCCGTTGGCACCGATGATGTCGGAATTGACATACACAACAATAGACGTGCTCGAGGAAGAACCCCATCGCCTCGGCACAGTTGATTTTGACGAATTGCGTGAAGATATGGATTGAAATTATATTCGCGCCATTCGGAAAATTCGTAATTATTTGTGAATATCTGTGAGTGCACTGAAAAAACTACCAGACGAGGGCTTCCGCCGGAATATATGGGGGGGGGTGCACCGCAACCCCCCCCATATATTCCGGCGGGATACTCGCTTGGTGGCTTTTTGCAGTAGAGTCATCTGTGCTTGTCAAAAGGACTTTGAACACTCATGATATTGTCATGGCCAACGGCCCGCCTTCGGCGTGAACGGAGCCTGGCTTGCATTTTAGCCAGGTGAAGTGAAGCCTGCCCTGAGCAGGTCGAAGGGAATCTCTGAGAGCAAACGATTCAAGTGCCTGCGCAGGATATAATTGAAGGAGATTATCAGGGATTCCTCTCTTCATTCGGAATGACAAGTTTATTGTTCAAAATGGTATTGACTACCACATTATTCGTGATTATCAGACAATATTCTGTGGAAAGAATTAATGCTAAAAGGTAAAACCGTCAGCGCTTCACGCATCAAAATCGGCCAATTGATGCAGCCCGAGCACGCCAATAATCATGGTAACGTGCATGGCGGCTGGATCATGAAATTGGTTGATGAGGCCGGCGCCTTGGCATGTATGCGTCACGCCCAGCGCAGAGTTGTGACCGTGGTTGTGGACCAAATGATGTTTCGGCAGCCTATTCGCATTGGAGATCTGGTTAACCTGACTGCTGAGGTGAGCTATGCTGGACGAACGTCTCTGGAAGCGCGCGTTGAAGTTATCGCTGAAAATCCCATCACGGGTGAATGTGTGCATACCAACACAGCTTATTGTGTATATGTTGCCTTAGGGGATGATGGCAAACCAACCCTTGTGCCGCCGCTGATCCCTGAAACTGATCTTCATCGACAGCGCATGGAAAGAGCCAAACAGCGCCAGGCATTCCGTTTATCTCACAGGGACGAGCAATAGCCCTGCTCGAACGCACAACAAAACTATTCAGATGACAGAAAACGAACAGCCACCCTTTACTGAAGAAAATTCACCAACAGATGGCACGCCCGCGGTGCGATCCCTGCGCGAACTGATTGACCGCGTCACCGGGCGCAGTCTCGAATCTGCTGTTCCTCAAGAAGATGCCGGAATCGCCGATGTTGTGCCCTTTCCATTTTTGGCACTTGTAGGACAGCCAGAAATGAAACTGGCACTGCTTCTGGCGATGATCAACCATAACATGGGTGGTGTGCTACTCATTGGTCCGCGCGGCACGGGCAAAACGACTGCTGTGCGCAGCTTGCCGGAATTACTCCCGCAAGCGCCGCGCAGCCTGTGCTACTATGGCTGCCTGCCGGAAGATATTGAAGCGGGGGGTGTTGATGCCGTTTGCCCAGATTGTGCAAAGAAATACGCCGAAGATGAACCCCTGGCAGTGCTGGATCAGGTTCGTTTGGTCGAGTTGCCTCTCAACGCCCGGCTCGAGGATGTTGTCGGTGGCTTGGACGAGCGCGCTGCTTTGCAAGGCCAAATCCGACTTCGCAGAGGCATCCTGGCGCAGGCTGACCGCAACTTGTTGTATGTCGATGAAGTCAATTTGCTCAGTGACGAAGTAGTAGATGCCATTCTGGATGCGGCTGCTCAGGGCTATTATTTAGTGCGCCGCGGACCTATGTCTTCGACGTATCGGGCGCGATTTGTTTTAGTAGGATCGATGAATCCCGAGGAAGGCCGCCTGCGCCCTCAAATCTTAGACCGCTTTGGGCTGCGGGTAGTTGTGCGCGGCCTCCCCAACCGCGATGAGCGCCTGGAAGCCTATAAACGCGCCCATGCATATCTCACCAACCCGCGCCAGGTTTCAGCAGAATTCTCCGATGCCTCGATCCTGGCGCAGGAAGATATCCAGGCGGCGCGCGATTTGCTGCCTCAAGTAGAAATTCCTGACAAAGTATCACAGCAGGGCCTCGAACTGGTGGAACGCCTGAAGGTCGATTCGCTGCGCGCTGAGATCACCATGTTCGAAGCCGCCCGCGCCCACGCTGTCGCCGATGCACGTTTGAAAGTCACTTCTGAAGATTTACTCACTGTTGCACCCATGGCGCTGCGTTTGCGCCGCTCGAATTTCATCGATGATTATTTCACGCAGTATGAGTTCGAAGAGCAAGAACTCACCAATATTTTGGACGACATTATTCCCCAAAAGAAACCCAAAAAGAAAAAAGGAGCCTAAGTTTGAGTACCGTTACCCATCGCCAACGCCTTGAAACCTGTCTATCTGGAGAGAAGCCAGATCGACCGCCGGTTGCACTTTGGCGCCATTTCCCTGTGGATGATCAGACTCCAGAAGGGCTGGCTGCTGCTACGTTGAATTTTCAACGTCTTTATGAATTTGACTTTGTCAAAGTGACCCCGGCATCTTCCTTTTGTATCAAAGATTGGGGCAGCAAAGATGAGTGGCGCGGCGCCACCGAGGGGACGCGCACATATACCCATCGCGTGATCCAGCAGCCCGAAGATTGGTACAGCCTCCAGGCACTGGACCCTGCGCGAGGTCATCTGGGCGACCAGTTGAAGTGTTTGAGCCTCCTCGAGGCAGAATTTGGCCCAAACACGCCCATCATCCAAACAATTTTCAGCCCCATGGCCCAGGCCAAGAATTTGGTCGGTGGCGAAGAATTGCTGGTGCATATGCGGCGCTATCCTGACGCGCTGCATGCCGGGTTGAAGATTGTTGCTGATACCACGCAGCGCTTTGTGGAAGCTGTCTTGGAAACTGGCATCGCGGGTGTATTTTATGCCATTCAGCATGCTCAATACGGGCTGGTTTCGGAAACTGAATTTGCTGAATTCTGCAAACCATACGAGTTGCAGGTTTTGGAAGCCGCAAGTGAGGCTTGGTTCAATTTGCTGCACCTGCATGGCAAAGATGTAATGTTCGATCAGGTGCAGGATTTCCCCGTGCATGCCATCAATTGGCACGACCGCGAGACAGAGCCCTCGCTGGCCGAAGCCAAGATGCGCTATAAAGGTGTGCTGTGTGGTGGCTTGCGCCGCAATGAGAGCATGGTTTTGGGTACGCCCGATTCTGTCACTGCAGAGGCGGTGGACGCCATACGGGCAACAGATGGGCAGCGCTTTATTCTGGGAACGGGCTGTGTCACCCCAACCATCGCGCCACATAGCAATATCCTGGCTGCGCGTCAGAGTGTGGAACTGTAGTTTGTAGTGGCGCACGAGAGTGCGTCCAGTTCTTCTAGATGACGGGCACTCACGTGCCCTACTACAAGCGAAGATTTAGAGTGGAGTGGATTCCAAAATGAAAAAACTCTGTGCTCTCTACTCAGTCTGATGTTGTTGAGATTTGTTTTTTAATTCCTTAGGGAGCTTTTTTGAGCAATTTGCGCGTCATCGCAGGCACAGCCAGGGGTCAAAATCTGCGCTCAGTCCCTGGCGATGTTACTCGTCCAATTACAGACCGCGTCAAAGAATCGCTCTTTAATATCATTGGCCCTGATATTCAAGACGCGTTTTTTTTGGATATGTTCGCGGGTACAGGCGCAGTAGGTATCGAAGCTCTCAGCCGCGGTGCGAAACGAGTGCGCTTCATCGACCGCCATCGCCAGGCAGTCAAAACGGTGCGCACAAATCTGAGCAATACCAAACTGGCCGATCGCGCCGAAGTGATTCAGATGGATGCTTTCCTCGCCCTGGATCAGAAGGCAGATTCTCCCTTCGATTATGTTTATATCGCCCCTCCCCAATACAAGGGCATTTGGAAAAAGGCCTTGGTGGAAATCGATGCGCGATTGGATTTGTTGGCGGAATTTGCCTGGGTGATTGTCCAAATCGACCCGCTGGAATTGGAAAAAGTCGATTTGAATAACTTACAAGAGTTTGATCAGCGCCAATACGGTAGTACTTTATTGTTATTCTATGTTTTGCCTGAAATCGGTTAGAATGTCTTTGTGGAGATTTCGATGAATAGCAGTTCAATTGCAGCAGAAGATATCATTCGAGCAGCATTTCCTGGCATTCCCCAGCGTGAGGCTGAGGAATTAGTAGCCATAGGCAGCGTCAGTTCTTATCCAGTTGGGAAAGTATTGTGCCGCGAAAATGCCATCGAAGAAACGTTTTTCGTTATACTCGAGGGGCAAGTTGAGGTTTCCAAAACTATCAATGAAAATGAAGAGCGGTTGTTGAAAACGCTCCATCAGGGGGATTTTTTCGGTGAAATGGGCCTGATCCACAATGCGCCACGTGGTGCCACGGTGACCACAATCAGCCAGGTCGAGGTGCTCGAAATCAATAAATCTTCATTCGATAAATTGTTAGAAGGAAGTTCGTCCATGTCGCTGGCCATGGTTCATGAAGTCAGCCGGCGCTTGCGCGAGAACGACGAGATGGCGATTGAGGATTTGCGCCTGAAGGCCGGGGAATTAGCCGCTGCCTATCAGCGCTTGGCCAAAGAAGAATTGGCTCGTCGCGAATTCTTGACGATAATAGCTCACGAACTGCGCACACCCCTGACTGCGGCGCGCGGCTTCTTAGAGATGGCTCGCTTCCACGATCTTGAAGAAGCGGATCTGAAAGATGTTTTGAGCACTGTTGGGCGCAATGTAGAACAGATCGTCACATTGGTCAACGATATCTTATTCCTTCAAGAAGTAGAAATTGTGATGCCCGAAATGCATCCGACGGAAATTGGCGAATTAGTTGAATATGCGGTAAACAAGATGGAAGGCCAAGCTGCTGCCGCCGGAGTTGAATTCGTTGTTGAAGTTGAGCCGAATGTTCCCTTGGTTGCAGGCCACGTGCGCAGCATCCAGCGCGCTCTGGTACAGTTATTAGATAACGCTGTCAAATTCAGCCCGGGCGGCGGGGCGGTCAACATTCGGGTTGCTCATGATGACGATGGCGCAAAGATTAGTATCCGAGATCACGGCATCGGTATCGATGAGAAAGTGCTACCTCACATCTTTGATCGATTCTTCCATATGGATAAGATCGGCAGCGATGTTTTCGGTGGGTTGGGTTTGGGATTATCGATCACCAAACAAGTTATCGAACAGCATAATGGCAGGATCGAGGTGGAAAGTATATTTGGAGAAGGGAGCACCTTTACGATCTATTTGTGCAAATCCCACCCCGATGAGGTTAGTTAGCTTTGTTATTAATCGGATTTGAAGAATTATCGCAATTGAGAAGCAAGGTTGATGGCCACACTGGAGATATTCTTTCTCGGCGATTATCGCATTCTTTGGAATAAGTCACCATTAAAGCCGTTCCCAACAAAAAAGACTCGGGGGCTATTTGCGTATTTAGTAACTCACCGCAAACGTTCTCATACCCGAACACAATTGGCTGGAGTTTTCTGGCCGGATTATCCAGAAGATCGAGCCTTACGCAATTTAAGTACAACACTCTGGCGAATTCGCCAGGTCATTCCTGAGGGATATATAAAAGTCGAAGGGGAAAGAATTGGCTTTATTACGAACAGCCAGTACTGGCTGGATTTTCAAGAATTTGAACGCCTGTGTTTGAATTCGTCTGGACCTGGCCATTTGGCTGCCCTGGAGAAAGCAGTAGATCTATACCAAGGGGATTTCTTGGCTGGTTGGTATCAGGATTGGTCTCTTATCGAAGTCGAGAAACTGCGCTCGATGTATATTCAGGCATTATTTGAATTGATGGTCAATTTCCAGGAACAGGGCCATTCTAAAAACGCCTTGGAATTTGGGCTAAAAATCCTATTGGCTGACCCACTGAGGGAAGATGTCCATTTTTTAGTTGTAAAATTATACGCTGTGCTAGGCCATCGCCAGGCGGCACTACAGCAATTTGAGAACTGCAAAAATTTGCTGCAGCAGGAATTAGGCTTGGATCCTACACCTGAAATGATTGCCCTAGTAGATCAGATTCAATTGATGCCTACAGAGGCAGCGAGACAGATTCCGGATTTGGATCTTGGAAAAACAAAGCCTGCAACAAGAACTTCCTTTGATGATTTTGATCGTTTGCCCCTGATAGGCCGTAACGTTGAGCGCACCGAATTACTCGGTTATCTGGATAAATTGAACCATAACGCAGGTGATATCGTGCTTCTCGAAGGCGAACCGGGAATTGGCAAAACGCGCCTCATGGAGGAAATAGCGGCCGGAGCAGAGTGGCGAGGGATGCAAGTCTTGTGGGGGCATTGTGGTAAGGAGCCTTATCAACCCTTTGTGGAGGCTCTATCCAAAGCCCTGACACCTTTGCGAATTTCTCAAATTAGCAGAATCATAAACAGCAATTTGATCGATCCCTTGTTGAAACTGTTCCCAGAATTAGCAGCTGAATTTCCTCTCCAGCATGATCATCAAGTTGAAGCCGATATTGAAAAAGAACAATTATTTCGGGCATTGACGGCCTGCCTAATAGCGCTCAACCAGATTAGCCCCCATGTTTTTGTCCTTGAAAATTGGCATCTGATGGATTCGGAAACGGTTGAGTTGTTGCCGCGTCTGGCTGAACAAATCTCTGACGCGCGTTTGTTGATCCTTGGCACGGCTCGCGGGGGTGAATTGCGGGAAAATCAGTTTATCTGGCAGCGACTTCTGGAGCTTGATCGTGCGGGATCTTTGAGCCGTCTTTGCCTCGATCATTTGTCATTAGATGAATCTCTGAGACTAGTCGAATCGCTTCTCGGTCAGGGGCAAGCCAAACGTGAGATCATTAACAAGGTTTATGATCAAACTAAAGGCAACCCATTATTCATTCTTGAAACGTTAAAAGATCTTTTTGAAACTGATCAAATCGTTCGAGATAAGCAGGGGCTCTGGCAACTTGGCCGAGACGAAGGCTTCGTCCTCCCACAGGCTATTCAAGAGGTAATCCTATCTCGTTTGGATAAGTTGTCAGCGGATGAACGCATGTTGTTGGAAATTGCGTCTACACTGAGCGATTCTTTTGATTATGACCTCTGGAGATTGGCCGCCGGTTGGGATGACGACCAGATACTGATCTGCAGCAGCAGTTTGCTCCAACACCAGTGGCTCGTTGAGGTACCAGAAGGTTATCGGTTTGGGCATGACCTGATCAAGCAAGTGACCTATGAGCAGATCGATACGAGTCGCCGTTGTCAATTTCATCATCAAGCAGGGCTGAGTCTCAGCCAATGCTATCCCGAGCAAGTGGGCGAATTGGCCCGGCATTTCTTCTTGGCAGACGATTTTAGGCGAGCCCTTGAATACGCCCAACTGGCGGGCCAGCGTGCTGAACGATTCTATGCCAGTGCATCTGCGATTGATTTTTATTCAAGGGCGATCCACTGTGCTCAAGAAATTGGTGGCGAATCTGGCAGTACGGCACTGATCCAGGCCGCAGAACGGCGAGGACGTGCTTACGAAATATTAGGTGATTATCAGCAGGCTTTGGAAGATTTCGAGATCATGTATAAGGCGGCTGAAAATATGGGGGATATCAAAAATATGGCCAAAGCTACTCGACTGATCGGTTGGAATATTGGTAATCGAATGGGGGATCGTCAAAAAGGGTTTGAAAAATCCAATCTAGCGCTGGAGCTTGCTCTCCAGGCCGATGATCGCCAACTGGTTGCCATCATCTATCGTGATCTGGGCTCATATCACAATATGATGGGTGAATATCGACAGTCTATTGATGCTCTTCATGCTGCTTTGGAGATATTCCGAGAGTTAGGTGATCTTGAAGGTGAAGCAGCATGCTTGCAATTCATGGCTGTCGGCTTTCATTTTATCAGCCGGTACGATCAGTCTTTGAGCCATTATCAACAGGCACTGGCGCTGTGGAACGAGTTGGGTGAGAAAGTAAAGAGTGCTAACACGCTTTGTGATATCGGCTATCTTTGTTTGAGTCAGGGAGAGGTATCATTGGCTTTAGATTCCCTCGAGGAATCACTGCGTATCTTTCAAGAGATAGGTGCACTCGGATATTTGCCCTGGGCGTTGTTGGGAATTGGAGCATTATTTCGTTATCAATTGAAGGGGAGTGAAAGCCTGCGGTGTTTGTCCCAGGCGGTAAATTATGGAAAAGAAGCCAAAAAGACAAGCCCGTACGTTTCTTCCCTGATCGCCCTTCACCGGGGGATGGCTTATTGGGGTTTGGGGCAATTAGAGCGTTCTTTCGAATGTCTGGCATCAGCTTTGGAACTGGCGCACCAGAGTGATATTCCTACATTGGTCGTCGGTGCACTAGTCGATTTTGGTCGTTGCTTACGGCAAGTTGGTGAGTTCGACCGTGCCGTAGCCTTTCATCAGGAAGCCCTTTCGCTTGCATGTCAGGTCGATTTTCAGGATGGGATTATCCGCGCCAAATCTGAGCTTGGTTTGGGTTTGGCTGCGCAGGGTGAAGTGACCAAAGGTTTGCAACTTTTGAATGATGCCATGGCATTATCAAAGGATGGAACCAGTTGGGAAATTGCCGAGGTTTCGATAAACCGGGCGGAAGCATATTTCCTGAATGAAGAATTTGAACTGGCACTCACCGATGCACAATATGGATTTGACATAGCCGCGGAAAAGAAATTGGGAGAATTGGCAGCCTGGGGACATTTGATCCTGGGGAGTATTTTCGCTGCTCAAAACAGACAAAATGAGAGTACGGAAGCCTTGGAGGGGGGATTGCAATTATTGGAGGATGATTGCGTCTCAGTCTTGAAGTTCAGGTTGCTTGCTGTATTTTCAATGCTGGCGCGATCACAAGGAGAATCAAGCCAATACATACACCAACTTCAGGAATTCGTCGATCAGCTGAGCGCCGATATTCAAGATGCCGATTTCAGACACACTGTACTTGAAGAGATTAGGCGGATCATCAACGCCAGTAAAATTGACCTGGAAGTTCCTGGTTATGGGCAGATCATTGCAATTGTGCGCTGTGCTGAATCAACGCAGGGTTCTCAGGACAGCAAACGTATCATGTGGACGCAGGATGCTGGTCCACCCGATACTCTCCTGTTGGAGCAGGCGGGAAAAGTAGCCCTGCGCAGACATCGGTTAGTCCGTTTGCTGGACGAAGCGATCCGGCAGGGCGCCGATCCAACCACCGATGAGTTAGCCTCGGTCTTGAAAGTGAGCGGAAGAACCATTCGCAATGACCTCCGAACGTTACAAGAGAATGGGGAGATAGATTTTAGTATTTTCTACCGTACATCCAAGAAATAGGACGCGGATTACACTGATTTGACGGATTTTCGCTGATATTTACTATGGTAATCAAATTTATTAGATTGATTTACCCAAAAAATTTGTTTGAATCCGCGCGAATCTGTCCAATCTGCGTTATCCGCGTTCTGATTTTAAAAATGTTTGCTCAAATGCTAGCTACCCGACAGTTTCTATTTTGTACACGGATTTCACGGAAAAACACGGATGTTTTTATGAATCTTTACAAAAAATATAATGGTCAGTAGAATGTTGAACACCGCAGAGTCGCGGAGAGCGCAGAGAATTGCTTTTTCAAGAGAAAAACTCAGCGAACTCTGCGTCTCTGCGGTAAAAATCGTGTTCAAGCTATTATTGACCAATACAAATCTTTACAAAAAATCCGTGAAAATCAGTGTAAATCCGTGTCCCAGAAAGTATTTTTTCTCAAACTGTCAGGTGGCTAGCTCAAATGTACGGCAGTAAATTTTTGTAAAAAGACCGGAAACAAATAGAAATTTCCAAAGAAGGGGGGATTGAATTTGTGATATCTCTGTGATATCTATTTGATAAGCTGCCTATATTCGGCAGTTTATTTGTTTTAATCGACCTTTCATTCTCATGCTTGAAAACCATTTACGGGAAGCTTCATTCATTGTGCGGATATATTGGGAAAAATATGCGGGAGACTCGCGCAAATGGCGGGGTCAGGCAATCCATGTCCAAACTCAAAAATCGATCTATTTCGAAAGGATCGATGAGCTTAATAAATTTTTCAACGAATGGACTGGGATATTCTCATTAGATGATGGATATCCCTCGGATTGAATTAGAGTTTTATTCACAGCCATGTACCTTGATTTAAAGGAGAGAAATAAATGTGTAAGAATCACAATCATATTAGTCGGCGCGATTTCCTGAAATGGGGTGCTTATGCCTTAGGTGGTTCAATCTTAGCTTGTGGCAAAGGAGATGATATTGTCCAATTGACTGCAACCGTTGCGCCAGATGCGAACACCGTTGCTGCGCCTGTGCTAAAAGCGGGTGAGTTTGCGGATACGGTCCTGGTGAATGGCAGGCTGTACACCATGGACAACTCCCTGCCGACTGCGCAAGCTTTAGCAGTCAAAGATGGAAACATTTTACAGGTCGGCAGCGATGAGGCCATTCGCGCCCTTGCTGGCGATGCCACCCAGGTTATTGATGTCGCAGGCAAATCCATCACTCCAGGGTTCATCGATGCCCACAACCATTTGCAGGTTTTCGGCTCCCTCTTGGACCGATTTGTTCACCTGCTGCCCCCAGAGATCCGAACACTCGACAGCCTTTTGGAGAAACTGAAGAAATCAGTCCAGGAAGCCAACCCGGGCGAGTGGATCCAGGCAATCTATTGGGTTACTGATACTATGCCCACCAAGTTCCATCTTGATCCGATCTCTCCTGATAATCCAGTCTGGATAATGCAGCAGGGTGGACACTTTGGTATAGCCAATAGTATGGCCATGGACATCGCCGGGATCACCCCCGAGACGGAGAATCCAGTTGGTGGGGTCATCGAGCGGGATGAGAATGGTGAGCTGACCGGTATTTTCTACAACCACAAAGCCATGGATCTGCTGCGCTTGCATGCACCCATCCCCACTACAGATGATATGCTGCAATATATCCGCTCCGCGGGCGATCTATTTGCTGAAGCTGGCGTGACCAGCTTCTATGATAACAATGTACGCTTCAACGCCTTGGATGCCTATGCACGGGCTGGCCAGCAACGCGTCCTGAAGCCGCGCGGCCAGTTCTATTACACCCTAGAATGGCCGTCTGACCTGGAACGCGCCTTAAACGAAATGCCCACCATCGATGATGAATTTATGCGCTTCGTGGGTTACAAATTCCTCATTGATGGTCAATTCCCCACCTGGTACACCCATGAGCCTCATAACGGGATTAGTTGGGATATGCCTACCTGGGACCCCAAGATCTTTAAGAAAGCTGTATCTATGCTGCATGATATCGGTATGCAGATCTCGATCCACACGGGCGGTGATGCAGCCTGCGACCTTGCATTGGACGCCATCGAAGAGGCCATGAACGCCAACCCTCGACCCGATCCGCGTCATCGTATCGAGCATGCCACGCTCACCAAACCAGAGACCACCCAGCGCTTTGTTGATCTTGGTGTGCACATCAGCTGCCAGCCGCAGTTCTTAAAATTTTTTGCGAATGCCAGTGATTTTATTGACGAGGAGCGGGCTGCCCGTCTCAAAGTAACCCGCGAATGGCTGGATGCCGGTGTCAATGTCTCGATCAGTTCAGACGCTGGATCTACACCCTGGTACCGGCCGCAAGTCACCATCTTTGGTGCTGTAACTCGCCTGGGACCCAACGATGTACCCTACCATCCAGAGCAGGCCATGACTGTCGAAGAGGCGCTCTATGCGCACACCATGGCCGCGGCCAAGTGCGGTCACGAGGATGATGTCAAAGGTTCACTGACACCAGGTAAGTACGCCGACCTGGTCGTCTGGAATGAGGACTACCATACTGTCGACCCCATGGATATCCCCCAGGTAGATTCTGAGTTGACCATGATCGATGGCGAGATCGTGCACCAAATTTAAGAGATGGTATTGATGAACTCGAAACTTAATACCAATTCG
>JACKQG010005579.1_pt1 | contig 13760 bp, 15 predicted proteins | sample 8237621 | NCBI WGS metagenome assembly JACKQG01 (sample SAMN15677084, study PRJNA649215) | marine metagenome | biome: marine; feature: Black Sea; material: saline water; isolation source: suspended particulate matter (SPM) from the Black Sea western gyre | collected 2013-06-09/2013-06-10 | depth...
GAGCTTTACGACTGCCGACTTCCTTGTTGTGGACGATTTTGAGAGCTATAATGACCTCGAAGATATTGATCCGGCGAGCAACAATATTTTTATTGCATGGTCGGACGGATTCGATAATCCGGCTGTAAATGGTTCAGTTGTTGGTTATTTGAATTCTCCCTATGCCGAGATGACTATTGTTCATAGCGGCAATCAGTCGATGCCAATGTTCTATGACAATGCTGTCGGGAAATCTGAAGCGACTTTGACGCTGACTTACCCGCGTGACTGGACAGAGAAAGGGGTCAATATACTGACAATCTGGTTCAGAGGCAATTCTAACAACGCTGCTGAGACACTGTATGTTGCTCTCAATGGTAGTGCTGTTGTCACTAATGATAATCCTGATGTGGCACTAAGAGCTTCCTGGACGGCCTGGAATATCGAGCTTCAGGCGTTTGCAGACCAGGGTGTAAACCTTGCCAATGTCAATTCGATTACTCTTGGCCTTGGTAACAGGACTAATCCTGTTGCCGGCGGTTCGGGTATGATGTACTTCGATGATATTCGTCTCTATCCCCCCGCACCGTAAGCAGCAGGTTAAAATTATTTAACTTGTTAATATGGTGATTCGTATCAATTCGGGGCCTAAACCAAAACGGTATAGGCCCTGATATTTTTTCGCATACCGAGCTTTGTTTGTGATGCATTTCACGTTTTGCTCAATTTGTGCTTCTAATTAAATTAGATTGACCAACAAGTCCGAATCTGCGATTATATCTTGTGTTTTAGCCTCATTTTGTTGTATTTATATTGGAACTTTTTGGGGCAATATTGGTCTAAATGAGGGAAATACCGGTGACGGAAGTGGCGAATATCAATCTTGATGACGCTGTTTTGGTTAGGCAATGCTGGCAGGGCGATTCTGCGGCAATAGAGCGGCTTATTCTGAAGTATCAGAATCGCATATATAACGTAATATTAAAAATTTGTGCCGATCCCGATGATGCAGCGGAACTAACACAGGACACATTTGTCAAAATAATAGAGAACATAGAAAATTTCCAGGGCAGAAGCAGTTTTTATACGTGGGCGTTCAGAATAGCCGTAAACTTAACCTTGAATTACTGCCGGAGGAATGTCAGGATTGGGTTTAGCTCGCTGGATGCAGAGCAGGTTCCAAACAACAGCCAGCCGGGCAGACTCTTGAAGGAGTTGTTAAGTGATGATAGCTCACTCGATCCTGCGGTGGTTGCTCAGGACAATGAGTTATGTCAAATTCTTGTTGAGTCTTTGAAGAAATTAGATGATGCACAAAGAGCCGTAGTGGTGCTGCGGGATATTGAAGGTATGAATTATAACCAGATTGCAAATGTGTTGGATATTGAGTTAGGTACGGTAAGAAGCAGATTAAGTAGAGGCAGGAAAAAGCTTAGACAGATTTTGGAGGCCATTTTGCAATGAAAGAAATTCCGAATTTAGACGAATTGCTCAATAGCTTCATTGATGGAGAGCTGGCACCCAGACAGCACACCGAAGTTCAACGGTTGCTGGCTCACGATGAGAAAATTGCTCAACGGCTGGATGAACTTCAGCAATGTAAGATGTTTCTGAGTTCTATGCCTGTTGTCGAGGCTCCGCCGCAGATTTTGGAAAATGTAAAAGCTTCCCTGGCCAGAAGAACTTTGCTGGGTGAAGAGCCCTCGGCTTTTGATGAGCAGATTGGGGCAAGGCATTTGCTCGGTCGTAAGCTCTTCGCTGCCGCTGCTATGCTTGGCCTGGTTGCCGTTTTGGCAGCGGTTGTTTATTCTATTGTAGCTCCCACTATTCCTCAGGGGCCGATTGCTGCCGAACGTAAAAGTATGCCTGCGACAATTGATTTAGCAGAGCCGGCGCCGGTAATAGTAGTTGCTGCACAGTTTAGCGGCAGGCTTGAATTGCAGACAAATACCCTGCCTGCTGTTGTAGGATTTATTAACCGGGCGATTGAAGAAAATGTCCCTTCAGATGAGTGGATTGCATCCGACCAAAAAGAGATCAGGGAGCCACACTCGCTTATTTGCAGCAGCGAAAGCTTTAATTTACTTTTAGCCCGGTTGGATGATATTTGGAGCAAGCTGGATTCGGCCACGCTGTTTGTTGACACCGAAGTTTTTGGCCGGAAGGTCGTTGTTGAAGCGGTTACTGCTGATCAGATTGCCGGTATAGTCAACCAGGATGATTCTACAAGGCGTATCGAAGTGGCGAGGGATTTTGCTGTTCTGAATAATATTGCCGAACATTTACCCGGCAGAGAGATTCTGACCGCTATCGATAATACCACGGTGGGTTTGATAATCCCGCCCAAGCCGGTCTTGACCTCGAACCACAAAACGACAACAAAAGTACCCTCCAGAACCGGGGCCGACAAGAACATACACTTGACAATTACAGTCACAGACAGTAAATAAGGGACTACGGCTTTTAATAACTTCATTGAACCTGCACTCCAGAGAACAAAGGAATGCTTGATATACAGAACTGCTGCCTGGTTGTTGTTGACGTTCAGGGCAAGCTTGCCCAGTTAATGTATGACAAACAGGTTCTATTCAAAAATATCCAAATTCTCATCAAAACTGCTAAAATCCTCAATATCTCAATCCTCTGGTGCCAGCAGTGCCCCGACGCCCTTGGTCCGACGATACCTGAAATAGCACAGCTTCTGACAGGCAATGAGCCGATAGACAAGTCGGCTTTCAGTTGCTGCGGCAACGAGCAATTCAACATTAAGTTGAATGAATCAAAACGACAGCAGGTTATGTTGTGTGGCATAGAAACACACGTCTGCATTTATCAAACAGCGGCTGATTTGCTTGCCAAAGGTTTTAGTGTGGATCTGATTGCAGACGCCGTTTCTTCGAGAACGCCGGAGAACAAGCAGATTGCGATAAACAGAATGGCTGCTGAAGGAATAAATATCAGTTGCACAGAGATGGCCTTATTCGAGTTGCTCAAGACCGCCGAACACCTTCAATTCAAACAAATCGCAAAACTGATAAAATAAGCTTTTATTTCTCAGTTGGCTGAAATATTCCTCATGTTTATTAATGCTGACTTTGAAGCTTTATTTTCTGCAAATAATTATAAAAAGGCGCAATCATATCGAAGCCACAAGCTAAATCATCGACCAGCTTATTGCTGAAAAGGGCATCATCTATTTTTCTATTACAAACCAGATACATATTTCTTCTCTGATACCAGTTCTGGATTATTTCAGGCTTGGTTTTGTCGATTACTCTCTTGTATTTCTCGCCTTCCAGGACAAAAGTCTTTTGTTTGTCGAAAAAAGAGATGGCTTTCAGGAATTCTTTGGGATTGTCGTCAATCATCTCCCTGAATCTGCTCATTATGGCTGATGCAGCATTATAAAATCCCATCCCATATCGGTATGAATTCACAGACAGCTCGAAGAAATAACCGCAAACATGTGTTGTCCAATCCTTCTTTTGATTCTTAAAGGTAAACCATACAGTGCTCCGAAAAGATGATTTGTCTTTGGAAAACCTCGTATCGCGATAAATCTTTGAAATCGTCTTGTTCACTGCAGGAGTTATTTCGAAAGAAGGATCGATATCCAGCATGAAATCCCCCAAATCCATAACCAGGTCCCGCAACGGCTGCAGAACATATTCTTCGTAATCAGCCCTGTGTACCTGGAACCAGGCCTTGTTATTATTTGCTTCCAGGCCCCGAAGGAATTTCAACGTTTTGGGTGAAAATCCCATGAAGCTATTTCCTTCTCTCTCGGTCATTTTGTAACCACCCTTCATTCAATGTAAATTCGTCTCGAATTCTGTAAGGTTATCAAGAATGCGTTCTAAATCATTTTCGAAACGGTCGATTTGACTCCTTGAAAATCTTTTATAGAACAGCCTTGTCATTTCTTCTGAGACTTCGATATATTTTTTCTCCATTACCCTGTCTTTTTTCGTACGTTTTATCAGGATTTTCCGTCTATCTGTTTTAGAATATTGACGCCTGACAAAACCTATCTTTTCAAGTCTGTCGAGCATACTTGTCAGGGTTGATTTTTTCAGTTGCGTTTTTTTCGCGAGTTCGTTGATTGGTATGCCGTCTTTTTTCCAGAGCGCAAACATTATCCTGCCCTGAGCGGGATTAATTTCAATGCCGTGTTGCTTTGACATTCGGACGAAGATTCTCTCTCCGACCTGACGTATCTTGGCCATCAGGAAACCTGCCTGGCTTTGTTCCTTCATTTTTTTCATTTTAACTCAAATTCAAAAGGTGCTTGTTGATATCCGCCCCTGGCAAAGACAGGTAACAGCTTAAGTATAGTAAATTCAGGGTCATCCGCACCGCCCGGCCAATGTATTTTCCAGCCATCCTGCCAGAGTTGTTTCTTGAGCTGCTTATCTGTGACTTCTTCTATTTCTCCGCTTAGCATCAGACACTGAAACTCGCTTGGTACTGACGAAAAAACAGATAAATAAACGGACACCTTTGAGTTGGCCCGGATTTGCTTCATTTTGACTGATGAGCTGCTGGTTACCATATAAACCAGAAAATCCTCTTTATGCTGCTCGAATATCTCGACTAAGCCGGGGTATTCTTTTTTATTTCTCAAATTAGACATAATTCTCGTGTGTGGAAAACCATTACTTCCGATAGTACTCAGATACATCACATCAGTTGTTTCCATTAAATTCAAACATGCTTCTTTTAGTTCTTTTTCTTCCATAGCATTTTTCCTTTACTGAAAAATTTAATCCGCTAAACACCTCATGTTTAATTCAAAAAAAAACAATTTCCGCTCTAATTGTTTTGTGTTGCGATTCTCTTTCATTTTCGATATCTTCTTTGTTGAAAATATAGTTTTATATAAGATAGTATTATATAGTACTATATGGGACTGTTGTCAAACATAATATCTACTTTTGTTATTTTTATAAAATTGCTTATCTTGATCTAAATTTGATTCTGATGAGTGGTTTGGCGAAGTAAGCGGTGATTAAGCTGAGTTCTTTTTGTCTTTTGTGCCGGATATGTTTTTCTTTTCGGATTTTGAATCTTTTGTCTTGGTTTCAGTGGTTTTAGTTTCGGTGGTTTTGGTTTCGGTTTCTTTTTTTCCGGCGCCCTTGTCGGTTGTCTTTTTCTCGCCTTCTTTGTCTTTTTTGTAACCTTCGCTTCTGTAATCGGTCTGATAGAATCCGGAGCCTTTGAAGATTACTCCCGCTCCGGCACCGATAAGCCTTTTCAATTTTCTTTTCCCGCACTTTGGGCACGTGCGCAGGGATTTGGCCGTTATGCTCTGGAACTGCTCAAATCCACACCCACAGCTCTCACAGATATACTCATAAGTCGGCATCGCAATTACTCCTCCGCTTCCATTTCACACTCGTCGGCTGTTGGCTCTTCTGGGATAGCTTTTTGTTGGGCGGGTTGTTCTGTAGTCAGCTTGTTGACAATCACTTTGCTTGGCCGAATAATCCGGCCGTTGAGTGTGTATCCCTTTTGGAACTCTTCAAGGACAATATTATCTTCCTTCTCAATCTCGGTCTTTTGCATCATTGCTTCGTGCATGGCCGGATTGAATTTTTCGCCCGGCGATTTTATTTGCTCGACACCATGCGATTTAAAGATATCGAGCATCTGGTCGTGGATAATCTGAATACCTTTAATAAATACGTCGGCATCTTCCGCCGAGTGTGCATTTTGCAAAGTATGTTCGAAATTATCCAGGGCAGGCAGCAATGATTTGATTATCTTTTCTTTTTCGTAGCAAATGGTATCGGCTATTTGCTTTGGGACTCGTTTCTGGAAGTTTGCATAATCGGCGCTGACTCGCTGCAGCTTTCCGAAAAGCTCGTCTTTTTCTTTTTGAAGACCCTCTAAATTCTGGCGGAGTTCTTCCGGATCATTCTTAACTTTCTGCGAATCTTCGCTTTTTGGTTTTTCTTTTCTCTTCGGGTTCATCTCTAGTTACCAAAATGTTTTTTCAGTTTCTCGAAAAAGCGTGTGGACTGAGGAGAAACACTTTTGTTTTGACTTTTAGCAAATTCTCTAAGCAGCTCTTCCTGTTTTGAGTTTAGTTTCACTGGTGTTTCGATAGTTATTTGCACGAGTTCGTCACCGGTCCGTCGTGTCCTTAGATCCGGCAGGCCCTGTCCTTTAATTCTAAAGATGCTTCCATATTGTGTCCCGGGCGGAATTTTCAAGCCTTGTGTGCCGTTCAGGCTTGGAACGTCAACGGTTGTCCCTAAAGCGGCCTGTGTAAAGCTTATTGGCACAACTGCAACCAGGTCACTTCCATCACGCTGCAGAAATTTATGAGGTTTAATTCTGACATAGCAATACAGGTCGCCCCTCGGTCCACCGCCATGGCCGGGTTCACCTTCGCTGGCGACTCTTATACCCTGTCCTTCGTGCACTCCGGCGGGGATTTTGATACTGACGATTCGCTTCTTAGGCACTCTGCCTGTGCCTTTGCATTGTTTGCACGGATTGGTAATGACCTGTCCGCTGCCGCCGCACTGCCGGCATGTTGAGACCATCTGGAAAAAACCGCCGCCCCTTGCGACCTGTCCGCTGCCATTGCAGGTCGGACATCGTCCGGGACTGCTTCCTTTATTACTTCCGCTGCCTCTGCATTCGCCGCATGTGTCCTGCCGCGTAAATTCGATACTCTTCTCAGTGCCTTTAGAGATGTCATTAAGCGTCAATTCCACGGTGGTCTCCAGATCATAACCGCGTGTCGGCCCTGCTCGTCGGCTTGACCTTCTCTGCCCACCGAAGATTCCGCTGAAGAAATCGTCAAAGCCGAACATGCTGAAGATATCTTCGACGTTCATCCGCGAGAAGTCGTGCATTCCGGATCCTCGAAGACCTTCGTGTCCGAACTGGTCATAACGCTGCCGCTTCTCGGTATCGCTCAGAACCTCATAGGCCTCGGCGCATTCTTTGAATTTGGACTCGGCCTCTTTATCACCCGGATTCTTGTCCGGATGATACTTCATCGCCATACGCCGGTATGAACGTTTAATATCGTCGGCGGAAGCGCTCTTGCCAACGCCTAAAACTTCATAATAATCCCGTTTGGCCATAATCTCATACTTCGTGATTTGTCGCTCTTGACTTTAGCCACAATTCACGAAGTTTTATCTTACAGATCCTGGTATTGGCTCTTCGTCCTTGTCCTTCAGCTCTGTTACTAAAACATTGGTTGTAAGCATAAGCCCGGCCACTGAAGCAGCCATTTCCAATGCGGTCCTGGCAACCTTTGCAGGATCGATAATTCCCGCTTTGAACATATCGACGAATTTGCCTGTATTGGCGTCGTAGCCGATGTTTTTGCCTTGTTCCAGAAGTTGAGCGACAACCACGTCACCTTGTTCACCGCCGTTGTCAACAATTTGAGTTGTTGGTGCCTTGAGCGCTTTGGCTATAATGTCAAAGCCGATTTTTTCATCGCCTTTTGCTTTGGCTTTGGCCTTTTCTACTTCAGCGATGGCACGCAGGAACACTACACCGCCGCCTGCAACAACACCTTCTCCAGCCGCAGCTCTTGTAGCGTGAAGCGCGTTTTCCAGCAGGGCTTTGCGTTCCTTCATTTCCGTTTCCGTAGCGGCGCCCGCTTTAATGACGGCCACTCCGCCGGTCAGCTTAGCTAAGCGTTCCTGCAATTTTTCACGGTCATAGTCGCTGGTTGTGGCAACAATTTGATTGCGTATTTGTCCGCAGCGAGCGGTAATGTCTTTCTTTTTGCCTGCACCTTCGATTATTGTTGTAGTGTCCTTATCCACAACGATTTTTTTGGCCTGGCCAAGTTGAGAAAGCTCAATGCTTTCGAGCTTAATGCCCAAATCTTCGGTAATCACCTGTCCGCCGGTCGAGATTCCTATATCAGCCAACATCGCTTTTCTGCGGTCGCCGAAGCCCGGAGCTTTGACCGCACAGACCTTCAGCACACCTTGCAGACGATTGATAACTAATGCCGCTAAAGCCTCGCCTTCTACGTCTTCTGCAAGAATCAACAATGGCCTGCCCACTTGTGCGACCTTTTCCAGCAGAGGAATAAGCTCGCGAACGCTCGATATCTTCTTCTCGTGCAGCAGGATATAGACATCTTCGAGGACCGCTTCAAGGGTATTTGGGTCAGTCATAAAATACGGCGACATATAGCCCTTGTCGAATTGCATGCCTTCGACTACGGTCAGCTCGTTTTCCATTCCTTTGCCTTCTTCGACCTCGATGACTCCATCACTGCCTACCTTGTCCATTGCGTCGGCCAGAATTTCGCCTACCGAAGGGTCGTTATTTGCGCTGATGGTTGCGACCTTCGCAATGTCACTGTGGCCTTTTACAGGCACGCTGACGTCCTGGATGTATTTGGTGACGACTTCGGCGGCCTTGCTGATTCCCCGCTTAATGGCCATCGGGTTCGCACCGACCGTAACGTGCTTTAATCCCTCGGTGTAAATCGCTTCGGCCAATACTGTTGAGGTTGTCGTTCCGTCACCGACAACATCGGAGGTTTTGCTGGCGACCTCATTGATCATCTTTGCGCCCATATTCTTGAATGGATCTGGCAGCTCGATTTCTTTGCTGACCGAAACGCCGTCCTTGGTTACTTTTGGAGAGCCCCAGCTTTTGTGCAGAATAACGTTTTTGCCGGTGGGTCCGAGAGTAATTTTTACTGCTTCGGCTAATTGCGACAAACCATCTTTGAGCTGTGCTCGTGCCGTATCGTCAAACATTAATTGTTTTGCCATTTTTCAATACCTCTTTTTAATTTTCTTCTTATCATTTTTAGCTCATACTCTGCCAACTATGAACTAATCTCTTATCTTTCAACGATTCCGTGAATGTCACTTTCCCGCAGAATCACATATTTCTCTCCGTCGATTTCGACATCGTTTCCACCGTATCTTGCATAAATAACTTCGTCTTTTTTCTTTACGGACATTTTGGCTCGTTTGCCGTTTTCGAGCAGTTTACCCGGACCGATTTCTACTACTTTACCGATTTGAGGTTTTTCTTTTGCTGTGTCCGGTAGAATAATCCCGCCGGTTGTTTTCTCTTCGGCCTCTAATTGCTTGATTACAATTCTGTCATCCAGGGGTTTAAGTTTCATAACTCACTCCTTATCTGTTTTGGTTATTTTTTAATTTCTTATTTGTCTTTGATTTCAAGCACCACGACAGTATTAACAGCATCTGGTGCCTCACGTGGAATTCTAACTACAATTTTATCCTTAAGTTCACGTCTGACACTTAGGTTAGTGCGTTTATCATCAGCCAGAAGATAAGCTTTGTTGACCTGGTTTTTCAGTCCCGGCACTTCCAACTTGAGGTTTGTCGGCCAGTCGAAAACGTGTAGATACAGCTTGCCGGGTTTTGCGGTACATCGACCCCACGGTAACTTGCCGAGCGGACTGGCCGTGGTCCCGTAAATGCTTTCGCTGTTTACCTTCATCCAATTGCCTATCGCCGCCAGACGCTCAATACTCGCATCCGGAATAAGACCCTCTGCGGTAGGCCCGACATTCAGAAGGAAGTTGCCGCCTTTGCTGGCGATGTCCGCCAGGTTTTGTATCAGGACTTTATTTGATTTCCAGTTGTGGTCATCGGATTTATAACCCCACGTATCATTCATTGTCATGCAGGATTCCCAGTCAACGCCCGGCAGGCCCGTTGCCGGAATCTGCTGTTCGGGGGTACCGAAATCACCGGAGTATTCCTGGTCGCCTTTGTTCAGCCCTTCCATCCCTTTGCGCCCTTTACCTACTCGGTTGTTTATAATTATATTCGGTTGAAGGGCTTGAACATAATTATACAGGTCCTTACCCTGCGGTTCTGTCCAGTCCTTTATCCATTCACCGTCGAACCACATAACGCCGAGAGGGCCATAATTGGTTATCAGCTCTTTGAGCTGCGGTTTCATATAGTTTTCAACGTATCGGGCAAAGTTAGGATTCGACTTTTTACCGTCATTATAGTCCGGATAGAAAGGCCTCTGGGCATCCGGGTGATGCCAGTCCATTATCGAGTGGTAGAAGCAAAGCTTAATGCCCTGTTTCTTACATGCCTTTGACAGCTCTTTGAGTATGTCACGCTTGAAAGGCGAAGAATCCATAATGTCGTAGTCCGTTACCTCTGAATCCCACAGGCAAAAGCCGTCGTGATGTTTGCTGGTGATGACGATATACTTCATACCGGCATTTTTGGCGATTCCAACAAATTCATCGGCGTTGAACTTAACCGGATTGAACTGCTGGGCAAGAGGTTCGTACTCCGCCACTGGTATATCAGCTCTTTCCATAATCCATTCGCCGATACCCGGAATTTCCTTGCCTTTCCACTGGCCTGCCGGGACCGCGTAGAGGCCCCAGTGGACAAACATGCCGAATCTTGCATCCCGCCACCACTTCATTCGTTCGTCTTTGCTGAGAGTGCGTTTCTGGCCGACTCCCTGACAACCGGCAATAAATAACATAGATAAAGCTGCGATTATTATCGCTGTGCTTATCTTGCTCCTGCAGGTACTCTCGTGATTACGAAGCTGGGTTCTGTTATCATCCATTTTTTGCCTCTTAGTTCTACTGGTTGTACATTTTAAAGCAGCAGTAGCTCACATACTTAAACTTGTTTGGGGTTCATAAAACGATTCAGGCTGCTTTCTTACATCATGCCGCCCATGCCGCCCATGCCGCCCATGCCACCCATACCGCCGCCGCCGGGTCCACCAGGAGGCATTTGTTCTTTATCGCCGGGCTTTTCGGTAACAAGGCAATCCGTTGTCAGCAACAGTCCGGCAATACTCACGGCGTTTTGCAGAGCAATTCTCGTAACCTTGACCGGGTCAATTATGCCGGCTTTCAGCAGGTCTTCGTATTTGTCCGCATCTGCGTTGTAACCGAAGCCTCCTTTGCCTTCTGCAACTTTGTTGACCACGAGATTTGGAGTGGTCCCGGCGTTAAAAGCTATGCAGTGACATGGCATTGAAAGCGACTTTGCAAGAATATCGGCACCGGTTTTCTCATCACCTTTAAGCTTCAAATTCTTTACCGCATCGATGCAGCGGATTAGTGCTACTCCTCCGCCCGGTACGATACCTTCTTCGATAGCTGCTCTGGTGGCGTGCAGGGCATCTTCGATTCTGGCCTTTATTTCTTTCATTTCAGCTTCACTTGCGGCGCCGACATTGATTTGAGCAACGCCGCCGGTAAGTTTAGCTAAGCGTTCCTGGAGCTTCTCACGGTCATAATCACTGGTTGTAATTTCTATTTCGTCTTTTATCTGCTTGATTCTGCCGTTAATGCCCTGCTGACTGCCTGCGCCTTCAATTATGATTGTAATATCGTTATCAATGGTTACCTTTTTGGCCTGGCCAAGCTGGCTAACGCTAATATTCTCCATCTCAATGCCCAAGTCTTTGTAAATAGGCTCGGCGCCTGTCAATACGGCTATGTCCTGAAGCATTGCTTTTCTGCGGTCGCCGTAACCGGGTGCCTTCACGGCTGCAACCTGAAGTACGCCTTTAAGCTTATTAACAACCAAAGTTGCCAATGCTTCGCTTTCAACGTCTTCTGCGATTATCAACAAAGGCTTTTTGGCCTTTGAGACCTTCTCAAGCAGCGGAATGAGCTTACCGACATTGCTGATTTTTTCTTCATAGACAAGAATGAATGGTTTTGACAATTCGCAGACCATTTTATCTGTGTCGGTTGCGAAATGAGGCGAAAGATAACCGCGGTCGAACTGCATACCTTCGACGAATTCAACGGTCGTCTCGAAACTTTTACCCTCTTCAACTGTGATAACACCGTCTTTGCCGACTCGCTGAAAGGCTTTGGCCATAATCTTTCCGATTTCCACATCGTTATTGGCTGATACCGAGGCGATATTAATGATATCGTCGGCCTTTGTTATATTAATTGGTTTTGCCAGCGTGGCCAGCTTATCGGTTACAGCCTTGGCCGCCTTTTGCATTCCGCGGTTCAGGGCCATGGCATCGGCGCCTGCCGCGAGGTTTTTGTATGCTTCTTTGAACAGCGCTTCGGTGAGAACCGTGGCGGTTGTTGTTCCGTCACCGGCTATCTTCGAGGTTTTGCTCGCTGCTTCTTTTACTAATTTTGCGCCGAGATTCTCGTTTTTGTCGAGAAGATCAACTTCTTCAGCGACCGTTACGCCGTCTTTGGTTACGGTTGGACCGCCCCAGCTTTTATCTATGACGGCGTTTCGGCCTCTCGGGCCAAGGGTTGGTTTTACGGCTGCGGCGAGTTTTTCAACGCCCGCCAGCAGTTTGGCTCTTGCATCGGTTTCAAATGCCAATTCTTTGACTGCCATAATTAAATGCCTCCTAAATTTTCTGGCTTACAAAAGATTTAATCGTTAATTTTCGCATAATTCATACTAAACCTGCAAAAGATATACCAGCTTCTGTACAGATATAAAGCTATTTTGGCCAGATTGCGGTAAGTAGCTTATTTACAGGCATATATAGAATGCAAAATTTGGCATTTATAAGTATGTTGACAGGATAGCTCAGATGCAAAGGTGCCAATTTTGGTATTGAAAGCCAGCCTGATACGCCAAACTGACAGGATTTGTCATATTGACGAAGCTGTTTTTATAAGGAATGCTTCAAGTATGTGTAGTTGGTCTGAAAAGTTAATTATAACCCTAATATTGCCCTAACAGGGCTGATTTGTAAAGGAAACCAGATGTTTTGTCACCCTCTGAAGAAGCCAGAAACTACCATTATGCGGCTAAGAAACCTGATTTCGCACGCTAAATTAGTACAATTAAGACAAGTCTAAACGCGGAATACTGATTGTTCTCAGGGGCATTTATTGACGAAAAACCGCCCTGATTAGCCTAAATGGCTCGCGTGAGGCTACCTTAGCTATAGTCTTGATGACCTCACGTATATTGTTTAACGACAAGAGATTACTGATTATTATTCTTGCTGCCAATTCTTATTACTCTCGGATTGCTCACTTTCGTCTATTGAACAGGATGTCTGCGGGAAGCTCGGAGAAGGTTCCTGTGAGGCTTCAGGCTGCTCTGTTTCGGTCTGTGAGGGTTCTGAGCTGCCTTCCTGCCATGACTGCTCGGTAGCACTTTCGGGCCATTGCTCTGTTTGCACAGATGGCTGATTAGTTTCTTTTTGGGGACTGAAAACGCTGAGAATCTTTTCAAATAAGTTCCAAGACATAGTTTACCTCCTTACCAGATTGGGTTTCTTACGACTTTTTCGTGATTTTTCGGCCTTTTTGAGACAGTAAAGGTCATTATTTCCCTGTTTTCGGCTGTTTTTAGCCAAGACTTTATCAGGAAAGCGTATATTTGAAGAACCTGGTATTTATTTGCCCAAATTAACATTGCTTAAGATTCTAATTTTCAAAATTGTGTTAGAATTGGCTTTGTTTTGGGTTTGTTTTGGCTTTAATTGGGTTTGAATTGGGTTTGAATTGGCTTTGAATTGGGTTTGAATTGGCTTTGTTTTTTGGCCTGAGCCAGCGGATAAAATCATGTAATTGCTTGTCATATCTAAGGTTATATTCATTTTGTCATTTCCAAAATTGGGTTTGTTTTGCATAAAAAGCTTATAAATTCGTACGTAAGAATTCGTAGAATTTATCTCGTGAAGCGTATTGTGTATCGCGTATTGCGTATTTTGGGCTTCGCTGGCCATTTAGAGTATTCCAAATTAAAGATGGACGATTTTGATCCCATTAGAGTTTAAGGCCCTCTAACGGGACAAGGCTTGGCTTTCTGGCC
>JACKQG010005580.1_pt1 | contig 13758 bp, 13 predicted proteins | sample 8237621 | NCBI WGS metagenome assembly JACKQG01 (sample SAMN15677084, study PRJNA649215) | marine metagenome | biome: marine; feature: Black Sea; material: saline water; isolation source: suspended particulate matter (SPM) from the Black Sea western gyre | collected 2013-06-09/2013-06-10 | depth...
CAGAATGGAAGACTTTTCGCCAGCCTGACTTTAAGCTCATGGCAGATACCATGAGGCAAAAGATTATATTTGATGGGAGAAACCAGTATGACCCGGCTGAAGTCAGGGAAGCAGGGTTTGAATACCATGGTATTGGAAGAGAAAACGTGTAAACCAACGGGACTGTAAACCAAGGGGGAAGATTTTAAATCTGTCTCCAGTTAATGCTGTTTTTACGCAAGCGCCCTTGAAACAATTTCATAAACATTTTTAGAAAGAGTTTGCACGGATAAAATTCGTTCAAGCTCTTTCTGCATTAAGGCCTTCCTATCATCATCATATTTTTTCCAGAGATTAAAACACGATGACAGCCTGGCTGCAATCTGGTGGTTGATTTTATCCAATAAAATAATCTGGTCTGCAATAAATCCGTATCCGCCGCCATCTATTTGATGGAAATTGATTGGGTTCTGCAGGGCAAACATGTAAATCAGAGATCTGACCTTATTTGGATTTTTAATGGAAAAATCCAGATGCCGGGTAAGGGCTGTGACTTTTCCCAAAGTATCGGGAAGAGGGGAGCCTGCCTGAACAGCAAACCACTTATCCAGAACAAGCTTGTCATGCAGCCATTTGGCATGAAATTTTTCAACAGCCTTTTGTTTTATATCTGGATCAATTCCTGCAAGGATTTTAAAGCAGGCCAGCTCATCTGTCATGTTTTCAGCAGATTCATAATGATCCCAGATAAGCTTGGTTATGCCTGATTCCTTTAAACTGCCCAGGTATGACAAACATAAGTTTTTCAAAGCCCGGTCTGCCATTATCTCATGGGACACCATTGTATCATGGGGCTTGCTTAAATGGTTTGATTGAGAACAAAGATCAATAACATCCATGAACTGATCTTTTAATTGTACAGCAATGGTTTGCTTTAAAAACAGCCTTGCCTTGTGGATGGCATTGACATCCACAAGATCAAAATGATCTTTGATTTCAGTTTCCATTGGCAAAGACAGGGCCTTTGCTAAAAAAGCATGATCCAGGGTCTGGTCCTTCAGCGCTTTTTTAAACGCTGCCATAAGGCCTTTGGAGACAGACAATTTTTTTCCCGCTTGAATGGATAGGATTATCTGTTTGATTTCTTTAATAAACAGAGTTTGTGAGGCATCCCACCGGCTGAATTCATCTGTATCATTTGCCATGAGAAAAGAAAGCTCTTTATCTGTAAAATCGGTTTGAATCTTTACAGGTGCAGAAAACTGCCTGAATATGGAAGGAAGGCTGTTTTTTGGGATGTTTTTAAAAACAAAGGTCTTTTTATCATCTTTAAGCTCAAGCAGTTTTTTGCCATAAGGTGTTATATCTTTTCCTTGAGCATCCATAATCCCAAAGTTGATCGGAATATGAAGCGGCTTTTTGATGTCCTGGTTTCTGTCCGGCAGGGTCTTTTGCTGAAAGGTGATTTCAAGCTGTTTAAGTTGAGGCAGGTATGATCTGGTCATGGATATGCTTGGCGTACCTGATTGAAAATACCAAATCTTGAATTGTTCAAGATCCTTGCCCGAAGCTTTTTCCATAACCCCGACAAAATCATCTATGGTCACGGCCATACCATCAAAGGTTTCAAAATAGAGTTCAATACCTTTTTGAAAATCGTTTTCTCCTATCAATTGATGGATCATCCTGACAAGTTCAGCACCTTTTTCATAAACAGTCATGGTATAAAAATTATCCATTTTGATATAGGAGGCAGGCATTACAGGATGGGCCATGGGACCCTGGTCTTCAGGAAATTGCTGCCCTCTTAAATTTTTAACACATGCAATCCTTTTAACGCTTCTTGAATTCAGGTCTGAAGAAAATTCCTGATCCCTGAACACGGTCAAACCTTCCTTCAGGCTTAACTGAAACCAGTTTTTCAGGGTGACCCTGTTGCCTGTCCAGTTATGGAAATATTCATGGCCTATAACGCCTTGAATACTCATGAAGTCTTCATCAGTGGCTGTTTTACCATCAGCCAGAACATATTTTGAGTTAAAAATATTTAAACCTTTGTTCTCCATGGCGCCTGCATTAAAATCATTGATTGCTACGATCTGATAAAGATCCAGGTCATATTCAAGGCCAAATCTTTTCTCATCCCATGCCATAGCCTGTTTTAAAGATGTCATGGCATGATCGCATTTATCAATATTCTCTCGTTCAGAATAGATTTTTAAATCTACTTTTCTTCCGGAACGGGTTATAAATTGATCTTCAATATGGGCTATATCGCCTGCCACAAGGGCAAACAGATAACTTGGTTTTTTAAATGGGTCTTCCCATTTGACAAAGTGCCTGTTGTTGTCAAGATTTCCTGACTTAACCGGATTACCATTTGAAAGCAAAACAGGATATTGAGTCCTATCGGCAATGATAGTACAGGAATATTGGGCCATAACATCAGGCCGATCTGGAAAAGGAGTTATTTTTCGAAAACCCTGGGGTTCACACTGGGTACACAAAATATTACCTGATTGGTATAATCCTTCAAGGCTGGTATTCTTATGGGGCTGCAAAAAGTTTGTAATTTCAAGATCAAATGTATCTGGAGTTTTTGCTAGTTTAAAGAATTCTTTATCAGCTTCATATTCATGGGGCAGCAACACCATACCGCCGGCAATGACAGAAACAACATCAAAGGCTCCCTTATCAAAAACAAGAGAGGTTGCTTTATCGGCAACAGCTTTATTCTTTCTTATTTTCAGGCTTGAGGTAACCTGAGTATGATTTTTTTTAATTTCAAAAGTCAGATCTACCTGATCGACAAAAAAGGCCGGGGGTGTGTAATCTTTAAGATATATTTTTTTAGGAGTTTTCATGAACAAAAAAATAAACCCGGAATATCAAATTGTCAATTAAAGATGTTGAACTGACAAGGTGATATTTTATTTTATCGATGACCGCACTATATCAGTCGTATATAAAAATATGAATAAAAGAAACATAAAACAGAAAATATAAAAGCAGGACTCATTACAAAGCCCTGCTTTTATTGTGAATTAAAATGAAAGAAGTTTATTTGCTTGTTCTTTTTCTTCCCATGCCAGCTATACCAAGAAGACCTATTCCAAAAAGTACCATAGTGGCAGGTTCTGGAACAGGATTGTATTTACTACCAACGAGTTGGGTTTGAATATCATAGTTATTCCATTTGACTAAGTTAACAGCTTTTATGTCCCAGCCTGCTAAAATTGAAGTATAATCATAATTCTTGGCTAAATCATAATCATAAGCAAGGTTTGTAACCATTGTGAAAAAGGTTTTCCAATCACTTTCAACTCCATCCGTCTCATCTTCCAACCACCAAATGGCATTCTGAACCATGTCCGCACTATAGGCTGAGGATTTGTCCATATATGAAGCAAACGCCCACTTGGTTTGATTCGAAATATAATCTTTGTTATCACCAGAAACCCAGTTAGGATCATCATTGTAAGGACCGGCATTGTCTGTACCGCCACTGGTTGCGTAATCTGCAACAGAACCGACTTTAAATGTTCCAGAGTACCAGAAGGTAATGTCGCTTTCAAGACAGAACGTGTAATATTTGTCCCAATAGTCAGGCGAGTTTTGATCAGACGCCGGATATTGATTTGTCATTTTATATTTAGCAACACTATCAGTCGGGCTCATTTTAATTATATCATCTTTTGCTATCGGCAAAGCCCAGGCACTTCCTGCCATTAAAAACATCAACCCGAATAAAAGTCCTGCTGTAATAAATTTTTTCATGTTCAGCTCCTTTAGTTTTATCTATTTAAAAGTTTTATTCATTATTTTTACTATTGAATTTTAAATAAAGCAACATGTATGCCAAGCAATGAAAATCTTTGGTGGTAGGAGTTTTAGAAAATGAAGCAATTAAATTATGAAAAAAAATACATAATTTTGGATAAAAAATTGCCTAATAGGTGAATAAAATATAACTTATTTGCCTAAAGAATAAGTGGTGTTGGTAATTTTAGACATTAATCAACCAAAAATATGAAAATTCATAAAGGAGTAATAATAATTTTTTTATGTTTCCTGGCGAAAATATTTTTGTTCTAAAAGTATAAATACAATTTTTGTTAGATTTTTAGCAGTTTTTGGAATAGCTAAATATTGGAAAAGTGTGAATTCCATTGACAAGAAAGCTGTTTTAAGAAATGATATAATCTCTTTTTTCATATTGGATTTTAAAAAAATAAAGATTTGGAAAATATAGAATGATGGATTTTCAACAGCAGACCACAACATTAAAACCAGATCAGGTACTTGAAATCATAATAAGGCGCAGATGGCTGATTCTTATCCCTGTCTGCATTGCGCTGACTGCAGGTTTTTTTTATACCCTTAAAGCACCTAAAACCTATATGGCATCCACAACAATTCTTATCCAGCCTCAAAAAGTGCCGACAGACTATGTCCAGTCAATTGTTACAGCAGACCCTCAACAAAGAATCAACACGATTTCCCAGCAGATATTAAGCAGAACCAATCTTGAAAAAATCATTAATCAATTCGGGCTTTTTCAGGATAAAGAAAACATGTATCCTGAAGATAAAATAAACAGCATGAGAGAACGGGTTGTTGTGACACAGACCAGCAGCAGGTATCAAAGCACGGAGGCTTTTGTCGTATCCTTTACGGGTGGCAATCCTGAAATCGTAATGCAGGTAGCCAATAAGCTGGCTGGTTTTTTTATGGATGAAAATCTTAAAGCCAGAGAAATACAGGCTATTGGAACCAGCGATTTCCTTGAATCAGAACTTGAAAAAATCAAGGTAAAGCTTGAGGATCGCGAAAAAGAAATTGCAGCATACCGGGCAAAACATATGGGAGGATTGCCTGGTGAGCTGGAAACAAATTTAAGGACGCTTGACAGGCTTCAATTACAATATTCTGATGATTTAAATACGCTCAGAGATACTCAAAACGATGTCGCACTTTTAAAGACTCAGATTTCAAGGCTCAGGGAAATGGAGCAAACCGGCAGGGAAGCCCTGCAGGCAGATGGCACACTTGCAGGGATGCAAATTTTATCGCCACTGGAACAGCAATATGAGCAGGAAAAAAGGCAATTGGATGAGTTCCTTGTAAAATATACAACCCAGCATCCTGAAGTTATTAAATTAACAAAAAGCGTAGCCGATCTTAAAAAAAAGGTGGAAAAAGAAAAACAAGAAAAGGATAAAGTAACCCCAGGTTCCCTTAACACCAGCACACTGTCTTCCAATAACACGGTTTTATTTCAGCATGAACTTACGCTAAGGCAGATGGAAAATGAAATAAACAATCTAAAAGCAAATATTCAGAAGATTAAAAAAACAATGCAGGTTTATCAGAAAAGAGTTGAGGACACCCCCAAAAGAGAGCAGGAACTTCAATCCATCCAAAGGGATTATAATAATATAAAAGAAAGTTATAATTCTCTTCTTGCCAGACGTCTTGAAGCTGAACTTGCGGTGAATATGGAAAAAAAACAAAAAGGAGAGCAATTCCGCATTCTCGACTATGCAAGGCTTCCTGAAAAACCTATTTCGCCGGATGTCAGGATGCTTTTTATGCTTTCCCTTGCTATCGGGTTTGGCCTTGGCGGCGGGGCCATTTTTCTGCTTGAATTTTTAAACCCGACCCTGCGAAGAGAAGAACAGATTGAAACAGAAATCGGGTTGCCCATACTTGCATCAATTCCTCCGCTGGAACAACCAGGGACGGGCAGGAAAAAATGGATCGGATTTATTGCGTTTGCCATAGTCTGCATTTATGCAATCGCCATATTTTTACTTTTTTACTTTTTTTATTTAAAAGGTATTAATAAAACCCTTAATTTTATTCAAACGATTATTCATTTTTAATATTGGAGTGATCTATTGGGAAATATTTTCAAGGCCCCGGGAAAAGCAGAACAAGATACCAAGACCGGACAGAATAATGTGGATGATTCCATTGATGAAACAATGTCTGATGTTGGGGATTCTATCGAAGAAACCATATCAGATGTTGATGATATAGAAACATATTACATTGATCCAGTGCTTGTTACCGGTCTTGACCCGCAATCAATTGAAGCAGAACAATTCCGGCTGCTGAAAAATAATATCCTTTTTCCGGAAAAGGGTACTCCGCCCAAAAGCATTATGATCACCAGCTTTTCACCCAGTGAAGGCAAATCCTTTGTTGCGGCAAATCTTGCCATCAGCATTGCTCAAAATATTGATGAATACGTACTTTTATTGGATTGCGATTTAAGATCTCCATCGATTCAACCCATGTTTGGATTGGAGAGTAACCCGGGATTGAGCGAATATCTTTCAAAGGGCAAACCGTTATCCTCCCTGCTGGTTAAAACCTTTCTGGATAAATTGACCATTCTGCCAGCCGGGGAAATTCCAGTCAATCCTTCAGAGCTTTTATCATCAGACCGGATGAAAAAGCTTATTCGTGAAATAAAATTAAGATACAGTGATCGATATATTATTTTTGATACTCCTCCGCCCCATCTAACCTCGGAAACAAATGCCATAGCAAGACAGGTTGATGGAATTGTGATTGTCATTAAGCAGGGCCAGACACGAAAAAAAGATATTCTTGATCTTATTGATATTTATGGAAAAGAGAAAATTCTCGGTGTTGTGTATAATTTTGCCAGGAAGAGAACCGGCTATGGATATGGCTATGGCAAATACGGCTATGGAAGCAAATAAAGGGTTCCCATGCTACGGCTGCTAAAGCAATATTTTCCCATTCGGAACATTCTTTTTTTTATCATTGAGGGGTTTGTCATTTTTGGATCATTTCTTCTTGCAACCCTTATCCTCACGGAATCCGAATCTTTTTTCTTTGATTTGTTTTTATGCCTGAAAATTTTTCTTGTGGTATGTATCTGCCAGGCTTGTCTCTACTATAACGATTTATATGATTTTAAAGCGGCATCAACCATTGTTGAGGTCAGTATAAGGCTTCTCCAGTCATTGGGCATTACCTCAATTGTATTGGGATTGATTTACTGGGCATTTCCTGTTGTTATTATTAATCAGTTTATTTTTATCTTAAGCATAGGGCTTCTTCTGATATTCATTATTGGCTGGAGGCTGCTTTATATTTTTATCATTAAAAAGGGGATTTTTAATCAAAACATTATTCTTCTGGGATCCAGTCCCCTTGCCCTTGATATTCTCAATGAAATTGACAGTGAACCGGATTGCGGTTATTCTGTTTGCGTTATCATTCCTGATTCTGAAGAAGAGGTTTTAAATATCAATATTTCAAAAAAAATCAGTGTAAGAAAAGAGAAAAAGGATCTTTGTTCTCTTGCCAAAGAAACAGGCATAAATAAAGTTATTGTTGCGTTAAAAGAGCAAAGAGGCAGTTTCCCCACCAACGAGCTCATCCGTTGCAGAACTGCTGGAATAGAAGTTCTTGAAGGCAGTTCTTTTTATGAAATGCTTACCGGAAAACTCCTGGTTACCCAGATAAAACCGTCATGGCTTATATTTTCTGAGGGGTTTAAAAAATCAAAGTTCAAGACACTGGTAAAACGCCTGGAAGATATTCTTATTTCTTTAATGATGCTGATCCTGCTGGCACCGATCCTGGTGATAGTCAGTATTCTGATAAAACTTGAGTCAAAGGGCCAGGTTCTTTTTTCCCAGGACAGGGTCGGTCAGAAGAAAAAGGAATTCAGAATGCATAAATTTCGTTCAATGGTTGAAAATGCTGAAAAACTGTCCGGCCCAGTCTGGGCGCAGACAGATGATGCAAGGATCACAAAAGTAGGAAAAATAATCAGAAAATTAAGGATTGATGAACTCCCACAGCTCTGGGATGTATTAACAGGAAAAATGAGCATGGTCGGCCCAAGACCGGAACGAAAGCACTTTACGGACGAGCTTGAAAAAAAAATACCATTTTATTCGGAACGATTTATTGTAAAGCCTGGAATTACAGGCTGGGCACAGATATCCTATGGTTATGGTGCAACCATGGATGATGCCATAGAAAAACTTAATTTTGATCTTTTTTATATTAAGAATTTATCCATACTACTGGATGTGCTAATATTGCTTAGAACTGCAAAGACTGTTTTGTTTGGAAAAGGCGCAAGATAGTTTTTTATTGAAAGTTATTATATATTAAATTAAGCTTGATTACCAATGTAATCGAAAAGGTGGAACTATGTCTATTAAACGGCTGATAAACTTTCAAATGGCTGTATTATTCTGTCTTGCATGCGTTATTAATACGTCAAATGCAGATCAGGTGACTAATCCTGATGCCAGTCTGTATACAATTGGAATCGGAGACATTTTGTCCATCACGACCTGGAAGGAGCCGGATTTTACCGTGGATTCAGTGAGGGTCAGAAGCGATGGAAAAATTACATTTCCTTTACTGGATGACATCCAGGCAGAAGGCCTGTCAACCATGGTTCTTAAAATGGCAGTTCAAAAAAAACTAAGTGTTTATGTTGAATCACCCAATGTAACGGTAACGCTGATTAATCCCATGAGCCGGCAAATTTATATCCTGGGTGAAATATTAAGAACAGGCGAATATCCTTTGATAAAAAAACTGACAGTGATGCAGGCATTTGCACTTGCAGGCGGATTTACAGAGTGGGCAGATAAAAATAAAATTCTTCTTTATCGAAGAGGTAACAATAAGGAAGAAACCATTATTATCCGATATAAAGACATTATCAATGGCGATTTCAGTAAAGACATACAATTACAGCCGGATGATACGATTATTGTGCCCTGATATAAAATTGGGTTAAGGTCACGCGCAAAAATGTAAAGTTATTTTTGAGTGAGACCTAAGGAAGGTAAAATGAAATTTAATGATATTTTTAAAGCCTGGCTGTTCCTGTTTTTAATTGTATTGTTAGCTTCACCTGCTTTTTCTGCACAAAAACAATTTACCCCCTTTATTACAATAACTGAAGTGTATACAGATAATTTCCATCGAACCAGAAATAATAAAGACGACGAGTTTTCAACCATATACCAGGTCGGCCTTTCCTTTGGAATGATAGACAAACAAAACAGTTTTTTTATTGACTACAGCCCTAATTATACAGACTATATGGATAAAAATGAATATGATTCCTGGAATCACAGCATATCCATTGATGCCGTCCTGCAGCCATCAAAAAACACCATATTAACTTTTTCTGATTCTTTTGACAGAAGCCTGAGCCGCACTGTCCGGACAAATACCCTTGAACGACATGACACCAATACAGGAACAGCATCACTTCGCCATCAATTTGGTATAAATGACTATTTCAGCTTAAGTTATACCTATGCCTTTGATAATTATGACACACCAAACCAGGATGAATTTAAAACCCACAGACCATCAGCATATATGATGTATTGGTTCACACCGCATTTTGGCCTGGATCTTAATGGCTCCTATTCAAAAACTGATTATGAAATATCGACAGATGATCTTGAAACCTTACAAGGGGATTTGCGGTTCCTTAAAAAAGTCAACCCCCGTCTTGATGCCTATGTGAAATATGCACATACGTATACTGAGCAAATCGCCGGCGACCATGTTGTTTATAATCCATCCATCGGGTTTGACTGGAGGCCTACTGAAGATTCAGGCATAGCCCTTGGCGGCGGCATATTGTTCCAGGAGTATGAAAACAATTCCAATTATGATTCTGAAAGATTTTTCTTAGAGTTTGATATCTATAAAAATTTCAATTTTTCAAGAAGAAATACTTTATCCATTACAGGGTCAAGCAGTTACAATGACATTAGTGAAGAAGCCTCCAGTCTTGGCTTTACAATTAATTATCAGGCAGGTTTCCTTCATACCTACAGACTCACCAGAAGATTATCATCAGAACTGCGCGGAACATACAATTTATCTGAATATGATGAGCCTGTAGTGGGTCGTAAAGATCAAACCCTGAACCTGGGTGCCGGACTTGTCTGGTCACCTTTGAGATGGTTGAGCTTTAATCTTTCATACACATTTACGGATTTTAATACGGACAGCATTTTAGAAGATTTTCAGGAACACAGAGCTTTTATTTCTACAACTTTAACGCCCAATGAACCCCTGCAGACAAATTCATCCAGTTCAAGGCAAGTCTTAGAAAACAGATTGTTTAATTGATTTGAAGACCATACTCCTCACCTTTGATGTTGAAGACTGGTTCCAGGTGGAAAATTTTAAAGATTATATTCCATTTTCATCCTGGAATGAGCATGAGCTGCGAGTTGAGAAAAACATCCACCTGATTCTGGACCTTTTAGATTCATTTTTCTTTAAACCCAAAGCGACTTTTTTTATTCTGGGTTGGATTGCCACAAAAATTCCCGGCATGGTAAAAGAAATATATAAAAGAGGCCATGAAGTAGCTTCCCATGGCAACCTGCATCATTTGTGCACAAACCAGTCTATAACGGAAACTAAACAGGATCTAAAAGATGGGAAAGCCCTGCTTGAAGATGTCATAGGTCAAAAAATCTATGGGTACAGGGCCCCAAGCTTTGCAATAAACAATGATATCCTGAAAATGATCCAAGACACAGGCCACACCTACGATTCCAGTTATAATTCATTTGCCATGCACAAACGATATGGAACCATAGATCTTTCCGCCTATACTAAAAAAGGCGCCGCCTTTAAAATTTCTGATGATTTTTTTGAACTTCCCATCAGCAATTTAACCATCAATCAAAAAACGTTTCCCCTTGGCGGAGGAGGGTATTTCAGGTTAATCCCTTTTCCCTTATTTAAACTTGGTATGAATTGGGTTCTAAACAAAGATAAAGCATTCCTTTTTTATTCCCACCCATGGGAATTTGACCCAGATCAGCCAAGAGTAGAACAGGCTTCAACAAGTTTTAAATTCCGGCATTATATTAACCTTAATCAAACCCGAAAAAAATTTGAATCATTGATAAAGAATTTCAACAACTTAAAATTTACTTCCTGCATTGACTATCTTAATCAAACAGATTGATTTTATGAAAAATATAAATATTTTTACTGAACTTTGGCGAAGCTTTAATGGCAGGGAATCACGCGATTAATCAATGGGAACCTGTAATAAAACACCTTTGCGCCTTAGTGTCTTTGTGCGAGAATAAAAACTAATAGAAACCTGCAGGAAGATCCAAACGCCTCAGAAAACCCATGAACTTTTTATCAAATGTCGCAACAATAGAGCCTTTGTTTGCCTTACAGACACCTGCAACAACGGCATCACCAAAATCAGGAATGTGCTCCGGCCAATAGGAAAACAAAATACTTAAATCAATATCATGAATGATTTTTATCCCTGGCATGGAAATAAAATTTCTGATCATTGTATGAATCGTCATTTTTGGAATCCTGTACACCTTTTCCATAACATAAATAAATTCAGTCAAAACATTTTGAGGACAAAAAACTTTTTCTTTAAGTCTGGCAGCATTTTTGAAAACCGCTGCAATAATTTCCTGCTGAGCAGTATCCCTGTCAGTTATAAAAGAGATTAAAGCATTTGTATCGATAATATATGTTTTCATTTAAATTTTTCTATCCTGAGATCACGGGCATTTTGTATATCATTTGAAATACTCCCCGGACCAGTCTTAATACTGTTTTTATAGTTTAAAAATTTTGTCTCTAAAGCAGGAATGACAATGATTTTTCCATTAACTATTTTCCATTCAAGTCTATCCTTTACTGATAAATTGAGGCTTTCACGAATTTGTTTCGGAATGGTTGTTTGAAATTTTGAAGTAATGGTAGATTGCATTTTTAATATCCTTTGTTTAAATTCCTTACCTTTAAAGAATATCGTAAGGAAAACCGAATGTCAATTATTATTCCGGAACAACCAAACTTAAACCCTTTGTGCCTCAGTGTCTTTGTGCGAGAATAAAATTAAAAGTTATTAACAATGGATTGCTTGAGTGAATTTTGATATAATAGAAGAAATTATTGAGATTGAAATAATTTCTAAAGGCTTGGGGATTCGTGAGGTTAATCGGCTGAAAAAAAATTATGGCCTTGGGAGTGGGAGTTGGAGAAAAATGAAAGGTATTGCTCGCATAAGACTTTTATCTGGAAAAATTAAATTAGCCGAGCTACATTGGTATGAAGCTCATGGTGTTGGTAAAAAAGAAATTAAACGCAAAAAATATTTGGGGTAAATCATGGCAAACTCAAAACAGAAAATTTCGGAATTTGTGGTTTGTATCAATAATACAGACTATTATGCATCATTAGAATTGCATAAGATTTATTGTGTGCTTAGTGATAAGGATGCTGAAAAAGAGGGAGATATACGGTTAATTGACGAGAGTGGTGAAGATTATTTATACCCATCTACATTATTTATACCTATACAAGTTCCTCGGCCGGTTGAAAATTCATTGCTTCAGGCCTCTTGACCTTGACAACAGATTTTTTTAATTTTCATGACAGCATTATAAAAGAATCAATTAAATCTATCTTGGAGACAAAAGAGATTTTAGCGAGACCAAGCTTCATAATAAACTCTTGAACAACTCAAACATCAAATATGATCACAGAATCCTTAAAACACTGTTTTTGACCCCGAATTCACAATTCACCATTTATTAACATATGAAATCCATAAAAATTAAAGACCTAACCTGGGACCCATCCATCTACCCAAGAACCAGCAAAAGCCGGCAAACCATCAACGCTTACGCCGAAGCCCTTGATATCAACGCCCAGTTCCCCCCAATAAAGATCCAAAGGGTCTTCAACTATCCGGATGGCAATAAAACAACCCAGGCAACCATAATCCTGGATGGCAACCACCGCTGTTCAGCCTTCCAGGAAAAAGGAATCGAAGAGATCCCGGCCATTGAATGGAAAGACCACCCCCTTGATTACGAGAAAAACAAAATACCCCTTCTCCTGGAATCAGCCCAATGCAACACCATCCATGGAGACCGGTTAACCCCAAACGATAAAAAACGGGTAGCCCGGGACATTGCATCAACAGACCCGGAATGCAAATATACGGAAGACGCTCTTGCCAAGAAATTAGGTGTCAGCCAGCAGACAGTCAACGCATGGATCACTGATATCCGTGCCCGGCAGCGAACAAACAGAAACAGCATTATCCTTAAACTCAGCCGCCTTGGCTGGACCCAGGAAAAGATTTCGGAAACAACAAAGATGACCCAGGGCAGGATTGCTCAAATTATTAATAATACCAGTTTTGGTAATATTAATAATTTACTCTCCCAGGGCCACACCATGGAATACATAGCCGCTCATTATCAAATGGACCTTGCCCAAACCAACAACAACCCTGGCTTTCCTCAATGCTGACTGGCGTGATTTTGAATCCACACCAGCCGCAGAAGAAAAACCTGATAAAGCAATCACAATATTTGACTACCACAGCCTTTTATCAGAAACTGGATGGAAAACAATCTTTCGCATAGAATGCCCCCTGTCCTCTGAACGTCTGACGGGTCACCAGGTGCAGAAAATGCAGGACAAACGCATCCTCGGCACCATCGGAAGAACACTTCTAATAGCAAAAATTAAATAAACCATCTGAGTCATCTGAGAAAATCTGCGTCCTAATAAATATTTTTGATTGATTTTAAGGGGCAGTGAATTTTGTAAATATTTTGACAGTAGCGAATAGGTTTGGTACTCTATGAGCAATAAAAAAAAATTGCTATTCTCTTTAACATAGAAAGGTGAGTTAAATGATAATCCAACCTAACATTGAAGAAATAACTAAAAATT
>JACKQG010005581.1_pt1 | contig 13757 bp, 8 predicted proteins | sample 8237621 | NCBI WGS metagenome assembly JACKQG01 (sample SAMN15677084, study PRJNA649215) | marine metagenome | biome: marine; feature: Black Sea; material: saline water; isolation source: suspended particulate matter (SPM) from the Black Sea western gyre | collected 2013-06-09/2013-06-10 | depth...
TAAGAAATGGAACTCATAATCACGATTTATCGGGAGGATGTGGTTCAGAGCGATCCTTTGCTCAATTTTTTCATTCTGAACTCTCCCGATGGATCGGGAAAGTCCAGCCCGAAGGGATATTTCATTTGTCATTAGTCCCGACAGGTCGGGAGGATTTAGAAATTTACTTCTCCATCCCTTTATATTGCAATTCATAAAGTTTGTAATAAATTCCTCTCTGCTTGATAAGCTCTTGATGGCTGCCCTCTTCAGCGATACGACCTTTGTGTATGACAACAATCCTATCTACATTTTGTATGGTAGAAAGACGGTGTGCGATGATGATCGAGGTTCGGTTTTCCATGATCTTATGCAAAGCATCCTGTATGAGCATCTCGGTTTCCGTATCAATATTGGAAGTAGCTTCATCAAGCACAAAAATACTTGGATCCCCTACCAACACGCGAGCGAATGCAAGGAGTTGACGCTGACCTGCCGAAAGCACAGAGCCCCGCTCTTTTGCATCAGAATCATATTTTTTTGGAAGTTTTGATATGAAACGATCGGCATTCGCAAACTTCGCTGCTTGAACGATCTGCTCTTCAGAAATATCTTTTCGGAACAACGAAATATTATCGCGGATCTTACCTGAGAAGATAAAGACATCCTGCTGAACCACACCGATATTATAACGCAATTCTTCCAAATTATAATCTTTGATCGACTTTCCATCAATAAGTATCTCACCTTTCCGGAAAGGATAAAATGAGCTAACAAGCTTCACGAGAGAGGTTTTTCCGCCGCCTGTCGAACCCACCAGTGCGACTTTTTCACCTTTTGAGATTTTTAGATTTATATCCTTCAGCACCCAGTTTTCGTTCTTATATGCCATCCATACATTTCGAAATTCGATCTCACCTTGCAAGCGGATCGGATGTTCGGGCAGTGCTGCATAATGCTCTTCTTTTTCATCCATAAGTTTGAAGATACGCTCCATCGCAGCCATCGCGGATTGCATCACATTATACTTCTGGCTCAGGTCATAGAGCGGGTCAAAGAAGCGGTGCACATAACTGATAAAAACCACCAGCACTCCCAATGACATCTTATTCTGTATGATGCTTCCGGCGCCATACCAGATGATAAGAGCTATCCCAAGGTGAACCATGACATCGATAAGGGGGCGGAATACTGCAAAAACACGCAGTTGCTTTTTTTCAGCTTCGAAATAACCCTGTGTAACATTCTCAAATTCGTTTAATTTTTTCTTCTCTTGATGGAAAAGCTGAATCGTCTGAATGCCTGAAATATTCTCACTCAAACTTGTATTTATTTTTGCAAGACGAATTCTCACAAGCCGATAAACCTTGCGAATATCGACTTTGAACTTGAGCATGAAGAATACAACAAAGGGAAGTATCACAAAGATAATGAGCGCCATTTTCCAGTTAATAATGAGCATCACAATAAGGATCGCCAGCATCATGAAAATATCCTGCACCAGTGTGATAAGCCCCTCGCCGAGCATTTCGGAAAGAGCATTTACATCATTCGTAATACGCGTAACAAGTCGCCCGATCGGATTCTTATCAAAGAAGGACATTGGTAATTTCTGAAGATGGTTGAAGAGCTTCATGCGGAGATCATACATAGAATGCATTGCGGCAAATTGTGTAAGATATATCTGGGCATAACTGAACACAAACCGCAGGATAAGGAATACAAAGAATATGATCGCCAGTGTCTTCAAACCGCTGATATCACGAGAACGAAGTATTTTTGTATCATCAATGCTGAGCTCGGATAGATTTTTCTGCTGAATAATATAGTATTTCCCAAAGTGTTTTAGATATTCAGGATTATTTTCCGCAACCTGTGTATTTTTCTCATTTATTGGATAAGCAGCATATATCTCTTTGCTGATAAGATCATTAGTAAGGAGCATCTTAAAGTGTTTTGGCAACAATTTATCGAGATTGTAGCTGTGTAGAAGTATCTTGCCATCCTGCTGGCTTACAACGTACTTTTTATATTTTTTTGTGAAATGTTCCTGCAGTTCAGGATGATCTTCAACAGTTAGAATTTTTAAAGAAGGATTGATGTATTCATCGATAGCATATTTGGTGATGTATGGAATTGCAATTGCGAAGAAAGCAACAAGGATCAAAATGAAGAATGATATGATGAAATACACCTTGTAGGGCGTAAGGTATGCGAATAGACGCTTTATCAATTTGGAGTCAAGCATCTTGCCGCTATCTTTTTCTTCTTCAAAAGCTGATGAATGTCCTCGCATACTACATTTCCAGTTCTTCTCTTAATTTCTGACGGTTATAAATATCGGTATAAATTCCACCCAACTCAAGCAGTGTTTCATGAGTTCCCTGCTCTACTACCTTGCCATCGTCCAGCACAACTATCTTATCTGCATGCTGCATTGTAGTAATTCTATGTGCAATTATGAGCACAGTTTTATCTTTCTGGCTAACTCGAATATTTTTTAGAATGATCTCCTCAGTTTCTGTATCTACAGAAGAAAAAGCATCGTCCAGTACAAGTATCGGAGCGTTTTTAATAAGGGCTCGGGAAAGCGCCAGACGCTGTTTCTGACCTCCTGAAAGCGAAACTCCTCTTTCTCCGACTATGGATTCAAATTCCTTCTCAAAGTCCTTTATATCATTGTAAAATTGCGAGATCTGAGTTGTTTCGATGATATCCTCATGAGTTACGTTCTCATTTCCGAACTGAATATTCTCTTTAACTGATGAGGCAAAGAGAAAAATATCCTGAGTAACTACTGCGATTGATTTTCGGAGCGTATCCAGCGGGATCTGATATATCTCATGGTCGTCTATATATATTTCATTTTTGGGGGGGTTGAATAAGCGGGTTAACAGTTTGATCAACGTGCTTTTTCCTTCACCGGTTCTTCCCACTATGGCAAGAGTTTCACCTGCTTTAATGCTGATCGAAATATCTTTGAGCACAGGTATTTCTGTATCAGGATAGGTATAGTGCAGATGTTTGAGCTTAATGTTTCCTTTAAGAAAAGTTATTGAATTGTCCACACATGGTTCATCTATGATCTCCGGCTTTTGGTTCATGATATCCTGAATTCTATTGAGAGATGCAGTTCCACGCTGATAGAGATCCACGATCCAGCCGATCGCGATCACTGGCCATATAATGAGATGTAGATAGCTATTGAATGCAACGAATTCACCGATCGTGATCTCCCGAAGGATTGTTTTAGTTCCGCCAATGTAGAGTGTCAGCAACATGCTTATACCGATGATCGCAAACATTGAAGGGAAGAACATACCCCATATTTTCACCAGCTTGATATTATGATCCACAAGGTCTTCTGCAACTTTACCGACACGATCTTCATAAGCGTTTTCACGACCAAAAGATTTAATAACGCGCACACCGGAAATGGTTTCCTGCACCCTATCTGAAAGATGTGAAAATGTATCCTGTACTTTTTTGAACAAGCGATGGAGTCTCTTGCCGAAATATATCATAATAAAGGTTACAATAGGAAGTGGAATGATCACATATAGTGTCATTTTAAAGTTGATGTTACTCATAAGCACAAAAGAAGCGATCGTAACAAAAAACACATCAAAAGCAAGTACTACACCAATCCCAAAGAGCATGCGCACTGCATTAAGATCGTTGGTTGCATACGCCATGAGATCACCGGTATTATGATTCTGAAAGAAACGGGGAGACAATTTTTGCAGATGCTCATAATATTCGTTACGAATCTTCTTTTCTATCTTAAAGGAATTAGTAATAAGAAGAATTCGCCACAGGAAACGCAGCACAGCCATAAATACAGCAAGCCCGAAAATAAATCCTGCGGATATCAAAACAGTCTTCATGGTGAAACTGGGATTGTGCAGAGAGTCGATCACGTGCTGGATGATCTTGGGTACGATCATCTGAATGGCGTCAACGATGATCAGGCAGAGCACACCAAGCGCAATGGTTTTTTTATAATGTTTAAGATAAGAGAAGATCAGCTTGAAATTTTTCATAATACGAAAAGTCAGTTTCTACAGTGTTATGGAAGTGCGTCCAGCAATTTTTTTGCTTCTGCTCCCCAATTGGAGTTTGTGCCATAGCGTTCGATTACATTTTTATAGAACAGACGGGCTTTGTCGAATTTCTGAAGCTTTTCATATGCAATAGCAATCTTGATATTGGCATTCACATACCATTGATCCAGGTAGCTGTAATCATACACGATCTTGAGAAGCGCTTCAATTGACTGGTCATACTCTTTCATCCCGTAATATGATTCCCCTATCCAGTAGATGATCTCAGCTTTTACTTCGCTGTCTGTGAATTTATCCCGTATGGTTTTGAAAAGCTGTATTGCTTTTCTGTATTCCTTGTCCATGTAATAACAATAAGAGATCTCAAATATTGTTTGAGGTGTCATTTCTGGGGAACCAAAACGTTCAATAAGAATTTGATATGCTTCGATCGCAAGCATCCACTCGCCCATTGCTTTACAGGTCAGAGCAAAGTTTTCAATCGCCTGCATTGCATAAAATCCTTCTGTATCACGCTGAATTACTTTCTGATAATATTCCAGCGCATCCTGAAAATTCCCTTCGCTGAAATTCATCGAACCCAATTTAAGATACACATTGTTGGTGAGATCGGAATCAGGAAATTGTTCGAGAAGTGTCGTAAGATAGGTTTCTGCTTTTTCAAATTCCTTATTTCCAAGTTCCATGATCGCAAGCTCCAGATAGGCATCGTCAGCATATTCCGTTGAACTATAATCTTCGATCACTTCCTTAAATAATTTTCTTGCCTTCTTCTGGTCAAGCTGCGCATAATAGATTCCCCTTTCAAGTGCAATGTGGGCTTCGATCTCATCATTATTCTTGATAACTGACTTATAATATTTCTCAAAAGTTTCTGCTTGAGAGCGGTTCTTCTGTTTGTAATAGGCAACTATAGTATTTTCGGCAATTTTGGACCAGTTCAGATATGAAAAACTTTCAAACGGATTTTTGTAACTTTCGGTTATGTTATAAATTTTTGTATAATTTGTCAGAGCGCTGTTCATATCACCAACGAGTACATGAAGTTTGGCAAGATATTGAGTATCTATAAGCATCGTATCTTCTGCCACAACCTCGCTGATGATGCGTCCATATTGCAGAATTGCATAACTTAGATTGCCTTGAACTTCATAAATTCCTGCAAGGATACGCCTATCATTATTGGTAAGCGCTTCGATTTTTATCGAAATGTCAATGGCTTCATCAAACTGCCCTTTATCAATATAGAGGTTCCGAAGCGTGCGAAGAAGTCCGTCATTTGGCGCTTTTTCGGCAAGGATAGCATAATATGTGATCGCTTTAATCGGCTCATTTAAAGTTACATAAATGGATGCAAGAAGATCCAATGCTTCAATATAGTTTTCATGAGTAGTATAATTTTGCACGTAATACTCGAAATAGACCACGCTCTGTGAATATGATTTAAGCTGAAAATAAACATATCCAACATTATAAAGCAATTCAGGATCGGCGTAGATGGTCTGCTCATCAATTTTCTGATACTGATTGCGAGCAGCGATATAACCCTCATTTTTAAGATAGAGATCTCCAAGATAGCGATATGCTTCATTTCTGATTTCAGCATTTTTTGAAAGAGAAGCAGCTTTTTGCAGGTACATGATCGTCTGCTCTTCAGATTCTCCTGATTCCATTAGCGCTTTGCCAAGTTTAAAATAAACCTCTCCAATATATGGAAATGTATTGTAAGTATCGATGAAATTGAGAGTTAATTGTCTTAAACTCGTAACATATAGCTCGGTTCCGGGTTCGTACTTTCTTACTTTTAGTGAGATCAGATGGAATTCCGCATAAGCTTTTTCATTAATATCTTTATAATCAGAAACGATAGTCTCGAAAATCTGTTGAGCTTGAGCGTAAAGAGATTCTGCCAGCTCATTTTTCTCATAAGTATATTTTTCAGCAAGAGTGAGATAAAGTTCACCTTTGAGTAGAAGAAGCTTGGGCTCTCGCTCAAAAAGAGGATCGCTTTCAAGCAGATCAAGTGCTTTTTGATAGTCCTTCAGATCATTGCAATAGATATCTGCAATAGATTGGATGGTTGCGATATAGTCATTGTATCGGACAAATTGTGCAAAAGTTTCAAGCATATTTTCAAGCGCCAAGCTCTCATTTTTTGCTAAGAATTGTTTTATATAAACAAGCTTACCCGATATCTCATCCCTTTCTTCAGAAGTAAGAGAAGGATTAGAAATCGCCTGAGTATAGTATTGTAGCGCAGCATCATATTGGTTTAGCTGTTCGCTGCAAAATGCGAGATTCAGAAACGCCTGTCCCCGAAGCTCGCTTTCGGGATAGGTTGTGACAATAATTTTATAGTAATTTATCGCAGCAGAATTATCCTTCAGATATTCCTGATAGAGCTGTCCAATATCGAAATAAATGGAATCCACTGCGGTAATATGAGGGTAATTTTTTATAATATTAAGATAGGTAGAAATCGCAAGTTCGTATTCATTTTGCTGAAGATAAATGATCGCTCGAAGCTGCTGAATATTTTTTTGAATCTCAAGAGAAGCTTTTTTGATTTCTATGCTATTCAAGATATTTATTGCTTGGGTATAATTTTTTAGATGATATTGAGCATAGGCAAGCAGGTACTGAATATGAGCTGTGTATTCGCTTGCAGGGAAATTTTGCTGAAATTCATTGCAGGTAAGTGTTGTATTTCTGTATGCACCCAGTGCAAATTGTAGGGATGCGATCCTGTCAGCTATTCTATCCTGCTGTGGATAAGTATCGAATTTGCGATAAAATTCCTTATACTGTTCCAATGAGTTTTGCCTTTCACCACTTCTTTCAAGAAGTTCTGCGTAGAGCAAAAGTAGCGATTGCTCGTATTGGCGTGGAATGGTTTCCGTAAGTCCACTTTGTAGTAATTGCAGGGCTTGTTCGGGCAATTCATTATTATAATAATATTGAGATAATTCCTGTATTGCCTCCCATTTTTCGTCGGATTGAGGATAATTATCAACAATTTTCAGAAGGGTTTGTTCATACTCAGCAGGCATATTGTGAAGTTCATACACTGAAGCAAGTGAGAGCAGGATTCCCGGGATCTGAGCTTTTCCTGTAAAACTTTCAATGATATCCATAGAAACAAGAATTGCCTCATTATACATACCTGCATTCTTCAGAGCTGTAATGATCTTATTGAGTGATTGCAGTGCATAGGGACTTTGCGGGTAATTATAGATCAAATCCTGATAATACTGTGATGCTTCGAAATAATTTCTGCTTTCAAAAAGACTTTCTGCAAGTTTGAAAACTGCCTGTGGATAGAGTGTTGTCTGCGGATGGTTTTCGAGAAGACGTTTGTAGGAAAAGGATGCATTGACGAACTGCTCGAGCTCCATATATGAATTGCCGAGATAGAACTGTGCTTCTTCCGCAATAGCTGAAGCAGGATATTTCTGGATAATATCCTGAAATTTACCTATTGCCTCTTCATACAGCGTATCATCATACATTTTTTTAGCGAAGTTGAACTCTTCCTGAACATCTGCAAATAATGTTGTACTTAGAAATATAATCGAAATTAACAAAACTAATTTTTTCATAAAGACCTCATTCGTACTTTGCATTAATCGGAATACTCGTATCAGCAACAGTTTCATATAGGTCAGGATACTTGGTCAAAATTAGTATTCCTTTGTTATTTATTGATTTTATAAGATCGGAAAATATTAAACGATGCACATTCTCAAGATGGTCTGCCGGCTCGTCCAGTATCAGATATTCTGCGTCAGCAGAAAAGGAAAAAATAATTTGCAGCAAGCGGAGTTCACCAATAGATAATTCATAGATATCTCTTTTAAAATAATTCTCAACATTTACATTAAATATATCACATAACTCTTTGATATTTTGAGTGATGGCAATGTCGTTCTTTTGTAGCGTTAAAAATTTATATTCATCTTGTATTGAGGGAAATACAAACTGCTTTTCCGGTTCTTGAAACAAAAATGCTACTTTTTTACAGAATGTTTTTTCTTTCCGTAACGGAGTCTTGTCTATAAGAATTTTTCCTTTTTTGGTCTTTAGCTCACCAAAAAGAAGATTGAACAGGGTTGTCTTCCCTGAGCCGGTGCCACCATACAGGCATTTTGTTTCATTATTACTCAGTTCGAAGCTGAAATCCTCAAAGATCAAGGAATTGGGCTTTCTATTCGCATAGGCAAAGAATATATTCTGACAAATGATACTCATGTAGGATTTTTATCGAAATATAGTTTGGCTGCGCTCTGCACCCACAGAAATTATCTTTATTGGGATACTAAGAAGCTCTTCAATAGTATGAACAAATGTTTGAACGTTTTCCGGAAGATCCTCAAATTTTTTCACAGAAGTAATATTCTCTTTCCAACCGGGAAGCGATATATAGGTTGGCTGAACCAATTTCAAAAGTCGGGTTTCAACCGGGTATTCTTCTAGTTCCAGACCATCCAATGTGTAACCTGTGCATATCTCGATCTTATCCAACCCGGAATAGACATCCAGCAGCGTGAGTGCGATCTCATCGAAACCATTAAGCATTGCGGAAAATCTTGCAGCAACTGCATCGAACCAACCGCATCTGCGGGGTCGTCCGGTTGTGGTGCCGTATTCATGTCCCCTCTCGCGAATATATTCACCTATCTCATCATGCAATTCTGTTGGGAAAGGTCCATTGCCCACACGTGTAAAGTATGCCTTCATCACACCGATAATCCTATCAATGCTTCTTGGATTTATACCCGCCCCGGTCAACGCAGCACCGATTGTTGTATTTGATGATGTTACGTAAGGATACGTCCCGAAATCAATATCAAGCAGAGTACCCTGTGCTCCTTCGAATAAAATATTCTTATTTTCTCTAATAAGCTTGTTGATCATACAGGGAGTGTTGCAGATATAGGGTTTGAGCTGAATTCCAATATCGTATAGCATTTCAACTGAGTCATCTAAACTAATGTTTTCGAGCCACGAACCAAGCATATCGCGTTTGTTTTCTATAAGATTTGAGAGTCTGTATTCGAGGTATTCTTTATCGAGAAGATCACCCATACGGAGTCCCAGGCGCGCGGCTTTATCAGAATATGTAGGTCCTATACCGGATTTTGTAGTTCCAATTGCCTGTTTGCCGCTCAATTTCTCACCGAGTTCATCGAGATAAGTTTGTATAGGAAGTGTTACATGAGCTTGTGAACTAATGAAAAACCTGTCTGCAAGATGAATACCTTTGGATTCGATCTCTTCGATTTCCTGCAATAATCGTTCAATATTAATGACCACACCATTCCCTATAATGCATATCATTTTTGGATCAAGAATACCTACTGGAATAATATGGAACTTATAAGTTTTATCTCCATGTACCACAGTATGACCCGCATTGCATCCACCCTGAAAGCGTACAATTGCATCCATATTTACCGCTAATGCATCAACGATCTTTGCTTTTGCTTCATCACCCCATAATGCTCCTAATACGACTGTTACTGGCATTTGAACCTCTTTTCTACTATTCTTGAATATTTATCTCGGGTGCATTACTCTGTGTCAACAAAATCGTGGCAAGAAATGAAAGTCTTGACACAATCGTAAGCAGTTACGAAAAAGCAAATGATAAAATATTTCAGGAGTTTCTATGAGCCAGAAAAGCAAAGCAGAAATGCGTGAGCTTGCACAGAAAATTATTTCTCTTTCGAAGGAAGTCGAAACAGAGGTTCTGATCTTCAATAGTAAAAGCGCTCTCACACGATATGCAAATAATTACATTCATCAAAATGTGAGCGATACATCCTATTATATAAGAGTACGCACAATAATTGGCAAAAAAACTGCAACTGCAACCACAAATAAATTGGATGATGATTCTCTTAAACAAACACTTCAGGCAGCAATCGATGCTACGAAAATGCAGAAGGATAATGAAAAACTGCTTCCGCTTCCAAAGCAGCAGGAATATCAAAAGGTTGAAAATTTCTGCAAGGAAACAGATATATTCTCTCCTCAGCAGCGTGCAGAAGCTATCACAAAAGCAGTAAATATCTGCAAGAAAAATGATCTTGAAGGAGCGGGAATATTTTCCAATTCTACTTCTGAGATTGCGCTGGCAAATTGTAAAGGGCTCTTTGCTTATGATATCTCTACCAATGCGGAGTTCAGCATAACTGCAATGAAAGGAGCTGCATCGGGCTGGCATGAGATAATAAAAAAGGATGTACGCAAGATCGATGTCGAGAAAGCAGCCAATATTGCTATTGAAAAGGCACTTAAGAGTGTGTATCCCGAGGATTTGAAGCCGGGTAAATATACTGTTATTATGGAGCCGGCAGCAGTGGCAGAATTTGTACTTTTCCTTTTGTGGAAGGGATTTAACGGCATGGATTATCTTGAAGGAACAACCTTCCTGAAAGATGGATTGAATAAAAAAATCTTCTCTGAAAAGCTTAATATCTTTGAAGACCCTTATAATCCAATTATCGGCTCACAGCCATTTGATTTTGAAGGAATGCCTGTAAAACCCATGACACTTGTCGAGAAAGGTATTCCAAAGGGCTTTGCAACCAACCGATGGATCGCAAAAGAGGCAGGTGTTGATAATAACGGACATGCAATTCCCCTGCCCAGTCAGGCAGCATATCCGTTTGCTCTAAGATTTGAAACAGGAAAAAGTTCAGTTGAGAATATGATAAAAAATACTGAAAAGGGAGTTCTTGTAACTCATTTCCACTATTCCAATATTATTGATCCCATTTCATTACTTATTACAGGTATGACGCGTGACGGATTCTTCTTAGTTGAGAACGGCAAAATAACTAAGCCCCTGAAAAATATGCGCTATAATGATAGTGTCATTAATATTTTCTCAAACATCGAAGAGATTGGAGATACTGCTGAGATCGCAGGCGCTTTCTTTGGCGGAGGTTTCCTTGTTCCTGCAATGAAGATCAGCAATTTCAATTTCTCAAGCGGGACTGAATTTTAATGAAGAACCTTGCGAACGGTTGCAAACCTTCGTAATGGTCGGGACTAAATAAACCATCACATCTTGAGACATGTCGAAGAGCATGTCTTAAGTGTTCTATGGGGAAAACTCAAATTGTCTATTTCTTGACGTGCAAACGGATCAAATTATTAGAGTGACTATGAAAATATTACTAACTTTCATCGGGAACAATGATTGCTACATCGATGAAAAGCCAGGAGCAATTTTATCTATCTTAAAAGAGATCGAATTCGATAAGATGTACATCTTATACAATAATGAAAAATATTTAAAACCAGCATCCGACATACTAAGATACTGCAGGAAAAACCATCCCCAATTAGAAGTATTCTACCAGGAAGCATTAACCGAAAATCCGATTTAGAAAATTGGAAAAGAACGAGGAACGATTTATCTGTTTAATGACGAAAGTGATTAACGGGAATGAAACTAACTTAATAAGTTTGACAATGAGGTATTGAAACTAAATAAGCGATTAAGCAAAAAATATTTAGGGAAAAGAGATTATATGCAAAGAGAAGTAGATAATATTACTCGAATTGAAGATAAAATTAAGAACAGTCTTAATAAACTATATGAAGACGATATATTTCTTTTCGAAAGAAATGATGGGAATGGTGTATGTGAAAGATGTATTGTATTCAGACTTGCGCATTCCTTACAACTTGAATTTAATAATTTTTTTGTAGATTGTGATTTTAATAGCTCATTTGAATATACTTCAACAGAAAACGGACGTGAGAATGAAAAAGAAAGAAGTGGGAAAGAAATTGAAAACGAAGATGGTACCGGAACAAAAAGATTTGTTGATATTATTATACATAAACGAAATTATTTTATAGATAATGATTTTATTTGCTTTGAAATAAAAAAATGGAATAATACGAATAGGGATAACGTTAGAAAAGATTTAAATAATATTAAACAACTAACGACTACATATGGATATAAATGCGGCTATCATATTATACTTGGGAAAGTAAAGGGTGAAACGAAATGGACAATAATTAATAATGGTAAAATAATAAAAGAGAATGAATTGATTTACATAGATTAAAAAAATATAGCGGAGAACAAATAATTGAAAAAGAAGCAACTTCAAGCTGGATATGTTCTTAAATCAGTTTATAATTCATTGAATCGATTAGAAAAGGGGTTTTCAGTAAAACCACTCTTCGAACATCTCTCGACCTTCAATATTTATTATGACTTTATTGAAGAAAAAAATGAAAATTCAATAACCGCAATTCTCAACAACCTAATATCTCGTGGATTACCAACTTTCCCATCTATTTTCATTGAAGATACTTTCTTAGATAAGTTGAAAATGGGAGAAAAAGTAATTTCTGATAGAACAGGTGATATCTTATATCAATATAACGATAATTTAAATATAGACTTAATCTACAAAAGTTTATTTACTATTGATCCAAGAATTAATGGAACCTATAATACATTATTTAATTTTGATTCATGGGAAGAACATTCGGGTAGCGATTATGAAGAAATATTCTTTCAAAAAATATTACCCGATGAATTAGGTGATTGTTATAAACAATGTTTAGAAACACAAAGAGAAATTAATTCCATACTGAATTTACCTGAAGAAAGTAAAAATAAATTAATTAAAAAACTCCAAATTGATCAAAATAGGTTTTTTGAGCAAAGAGTTGATTTTTCTTTCCAGTTCCCACATTATTCCAATTTCAAAGATGGATTAGTAATTGAAATTGACGGTTCACAGCACGAAGTTGAACCTCAAAAATCTTTAGATGATAAACGTAATGAAGCTGTTGAGAAAAAAGGATGGAAGAAAACAGTAAGAATTAAAACCTCAGAAGTTAAAAGTAATATTGATGAGACAAAAATTGAAGCAATAAAATGTTTTTTAGAACACCCCTATGCTCAAAGATTGAAAGAAAATTATGAAAATAAAATATGGGAAGAAGAATTTGGCTTAGAAGCTCTTCAGTTTGCTTTAACTCCAATTGCAATAGCAAGAATACAGAAGACTCTCATTTTTCTTATTAATTCAAATATTCTAAAGATGAATGCAAGAAAATGGAACATTGCTATAATTGAAAGAGACGTTCCTTGTGGTTTTTTAGCTGTTAATGATTTAAAAAATCAAATAACTAACTTATTCGATTTGGAAGGAAAAGGGAAATCAATTCCAAAAATCAATTTAAAAATTTACAATACAGAAGAATTTTCTCAATGTCAGCTAAATATGAATAATAAAACAGAGCTTGTATCAAAACCAATTAATAATTTTAAAGCAGATGTTGTTTTAGATGTTTCAACCTTACAAAGATTGGGATTTTATAAAGCAGAAAAAGAGTTTGAAGAAAAGGTTAATTATAAACACAAAATTATAATAAGATCAATTCATTCAATTTCCTATAAAGAACAACGAAAAGTTATTTCTGCAAAACCAATAAAATTCAAAATAAGTAAGGAAGAACAGCCAAAGCCACTTGTTTATTTTTTGCAAAATATTTTCAGGAAAAATAGTTTTAGAGATGGGCAAGTAGAAATTTTAAGAAGAACATTAAATCTAAAAGATGTGATAGCACTGTTACCAACAGGTGCTGGAAAATCATTAACATATCAGCTTTCTGCATTATTACAACCAGGAATTGTTATTATAGTTGATCCACTAAAATCATTAATGCGTGACC
>JACKQG010005582.1_pt1 | contig 13757 bp, 13 predicted proteins | sample 8237621 | NCBI WGS metagenome assembly JACKQG01 (sample SAMN15677084, study PRJNA649215) | marine metagenome | biome: marine; feature: Black Sea; material: saline water; isolation source: suspended particulate matter (SPM) from the Black Sea western gyre | collected 2013-06-09/2013-06-10 | depth...
ATGCTTTCTTAATCCTCTACCAATACTTTGTCTGATTATTACTTCAGATTTAAAACTTTCAGTAAAAAAGATATTATGTATATTTTTAATTGAAATACCTGTGGAAAAGGTACCATAAGATGCTACGATAATAACATCATCATTCTTTTCCATTCGGCTTTTAAATTCTTCTCTTATATCTACATTAACAGAACCATCTACATAATAAACCTTCTTGTCTGTTATATGCCTTAATTTATTGTATAATTTTTCACCGTATGCAATCTTATGAAATAGTACTAGTGAATTGGATGTTGACTTTTTAATTACTTGACAAACAAAATCTAGCCTCTTTTCACTTTGATTTATAAAGTTCTGTTCTAGTCCAAATAACCTTTGTCTATCTTGTGGATTTTTAGATAAAAATGAAAACGATTCTTTTTGTTCAGGTGTTGCATAGTCCATATGAAGTTGCATAACTTTACAGCTTGCAATAAAACCTTCTTGTTGTAATTGGTTTGCTTTAACTTGAGTAACCAACGGTCCCATAGCAGACATTAAACTTAATCTATTAACAGTTCCCTTTTTAGGTATAGTTCCACTTAAACCAAACCTAAAATCACAGTGCCAACACTTATCCATGATTTTTTGAATAGAATTAGCTTTTGCTTTATGTGTTTCATCTACAAATACAGCATCAAATTGACTAAAGTATTCTTCATCCTTTTTAACTAAAGATTGGTATGTACCAATAACTAGATTAGAACTCTTTCTTATTTTTACACCTGCATATATTTGCTGAGTCTTTAGTGGAACTCCTACTTTATTATATTCATCAAAATCACCAGTGGCCTGTAAGACTAAATTTACATTAGGAACAATCATTAAGATTTTTTTCTTTCCTAATTTATCCATAAGATAAGCAACTACCATAAATGATATTAGTGTTTTACCGGCAGAAGTTGCTAATTCAGCTAAGCACCTTCTGTATTTTAAAATTTTAAATGCGGCATCTATTTGATATTCTCTAGGTTTAAAATCTGGCTGCTTTTTAAAAATTTCAGTAACCCATTCTCTAAACTTATCTTCTTTAATTTCAGTATCAAAAATATTGGTTATATTATTTAAGGTAACAGGAAAATCATAGTCTTTACATATATCTAAAATTTCTTTCCATAAACCTGCTGGTATTTTATTTCTTTTTACAAATGATACATTACCATCCCACACTCTCTTTTTAACTAAAGGGTGAAAGCGCCAACCTTCAATCTTTTTAGTCAAACTACTTTTTAGTTGTTCATACTCCAATTCAGTACAAGCATCAATAACCAAAAACTTTTTATTTTCCGAGAGGGATAGTTCCATTAGTATTCTTTATCATCCAAGCTTATTCTATTACGAATAGCAAATGCTAAGTTATCACAAGTCTTTATACATTCTTGATAATAATCCATGTGAGATTGTAACATTTCCATTTGTGTTCTTAAATGAGATAAGTCAGCTTTAATAAAAGCAACCTTTTCTCCACTTGTTAATTTAACATCATAGTCAATTGAATATTCCCTATACTTAATTTTATAGTATCTGTCATATGCACCTTGTCTTTTTTGTTTTGTTGTTTTAAAGTCTGTAATTTTATCTAATAAAATTTGTCTATAAGATAACATATTTACTTGACACTCAGCCAAATTACGAACTTCTTTTAATAAACTAACTAAATGACTTATCTTTATTTTCCAATCATCTCTATCTTTAGCTAATCTTTTTGCTAATTCCTCATTAGCCTCTCCTGTTGCAGTGTCATTATATTCCATTTAAAATATACCTTTATCTTTATTAATCTTTTTATAGCCCTTTACTTTAGGCTGAAACTTCTTTTTAGGAACTGGAATAGAAAAGGAAGTCTTTACATCTTTTAGTTTTGATTTATTAAATGTAGCAAATAATTTTAACTTTTTATTACTATTTTCTAAATCTTCATAAAAATCATCTATTTCTTCATTCACAAAATTATTATAGTTTTTTAAATCCATTATACAAAAATAATATCTAATGAATTGTTTGTAAAATATTTATCCAAGTCACCTAAGCACCCGGATCTATTAGCATATTCCCATTTTACTAAATCATTTAAATCTTTTACTTTTCTTTTTGGAATATCAAAATCTTTTAAAAATTTATCCCACATAAAAACAGTCTGGCCACCTTTAAGTTTTTCAATCATTCTAGTTTTACCTTCTAGATCATTATCAAAGAAATATCTTGCAGTAGGTATTTCATTAAATTCAATTATTTGTTTTTTAACTCCAGTTAATCCTATAGAGTTATTCATAAACATTGCATCAATAGGACCTTCAAAAATAGAAAAATCCCTGGACATATCAACTGTTAGTATTCCAAATAACATTGATATTTTATTTAAGTTATCTAATTCTTCTTCATTAACCTTTAGTGGTAATTTTAACCTATCATAAATTCTTTCTAGATTCCATGTCTTATATTTAGGACCACCATTACCACCTAAGTCTCTAGTTTGAAATCCTAATATTTTACCTTTTGGTGTTAAGTTAAAAACATACAGTTCTCTACGCCTAGGATCAAAACCAAATCTTTCAGTTTTATGATGGAGTAGCCTACTTTTTAAATAAGGATACGCTTGATAAGTTAATGTATTAATCGGATATACATTAAAGCCTAAAGCTATTTCATCAAAAGTTAATGCTAATTCTTTTGCTTTATCAAACAGATAAAAATCTAAATTTTCTCCTAATGAAAAATGTTTACGGTTTTCTTTAATATAGTTAATAACATTAATTCTATCATCACCTTCAAAGTTTTCATTATGCTCTGCTAAGAATACATCTAATGAAGCATGGGCTGAACAATTGTAACAATGAAAGTATAAATCATTCCAATAAATATTACCTCTCTTTTTTCTTGGTGTATCATGAGAATCACCACAGTAAGGGCATGCAAAATTTAGCCTACCTTTACTCTCCAATATTCTTCTTTTCTCTGGATGAGTATGGTTAGTATGAAGAACTCGGACTACCTTATCGATAATCCGAGCTTTCATTTCAGAAGATATTATTACTTCTTCTGCCATACTTATTAAAGATCTAAACCATTAATGAAATCATCAAAGTCATCTTTCTTTTCCTCACCTTTTGCAGGTTCGGCTGTTGTTGTCTCTGTTTCAGTTGTTGCTTTAGTTGCAGCAGCTTCAGTTACTTTTGGAGTTGAAGGAGCTGGCTTTGATGCAGTTATGTTTGCGATAGAATCGCCAGGAGATGTGAATTGAGAAAGTACATTCATTACTTTACCTCTAATTGTATCATCCCATGCCGTGTAACCCCATGCTGATAAATCAGGAGCATCATTTAATAAACCTAATATTGCTTTACGACTTTCGTCGCTATCAGTAACAGGTTCACCATCAATTGTCATTGGAGATTTATTTCCGTGGAATTTACTTGAATCATAATTAGGAAAACCACCTTTCTTTGAAATCACTAATTCAAAATTCTTTCCTTCAAACGGATCAAATACTTGTATAGGTTCATCAAATTGTGGATTTAGTTCTTCATCAATTTTAGTTTTGATTTTATAACCAAACTTCATGATTTTAACTTGTCCTTCTAGATCTCTGTTTTGTGGATCTTTCATGATTTGTACCAATGCATAGAATACTTCTCTACGCTTTAAACCTTCTGACATCTTTTTGTCAACAGCAGATTCAGAGTTTCTTAGTTTAAAGAACATATCCTGTACAGGACATTTTTCTCCAACGGTTGAAGGGGAATCAGCGAAAAAGCCGTTTCCTTCTCTGTCTTCTAGCCAGTAGACATACTTTCTTTCAAATGGTTTTCTTGGGTTTTTAGCATTAGGTAGAAACCTAATTAAAGAACGGTAAGTTCCGTCCTGTCCTTGATCTGGTTTAGGTGAATAAAGATCACTCCCTGCGGAAGATGGTCTTTCACCAGTGTCTAAATCTTTTACACTTACGTTAAAAATGTCTAATTCATTTGCCATGTTAATTGCCTTTTTTTGTTATTATTAATTTATGATAACAAACCTCAGTGCCTAAACGCCTTTTAATTTTTTATTGCCTATTTACTTCGCCTTGTTATCGCCTTTTAAAAGTACCAAACTTTTTAGTACCTTTGTTTATTATATATCCCCTAAGTCAGTTTGTTTCAGACTATTTGTACATTTTTATCTATTATTGCAGTTATATCGCGTTCTCTTAAGCTTAATATAGTTTCACCCTTATATTTAATTTCAGTCCCTGCTAAATCATGAAAAAGAACCTTTATTCCTATTTGAAAATCTTTATCCTCAACACCTTCGCCTACGCCAATCACAGTTCCAGAATATGGTGGAGCAAATTGACCTTCTTTTTTTAATAAAATTATACTACCTTTCTTTTCTGGTTGTTCATCTTTTTTTAAAAATATTCTATTTCCTAAAGGTTTTATCATTTTATTTTAATTTTTTTTATGTAAAGCTGAAACAAAACTACTAAGTTGCAATATAATTTTTAACTATTCAAGGTTAGAAAAGTATCTAGTTGTTAGCCTTTAAGGCTTTAAGTATAAAATAGGCATCAACTATGTCATCTATAGGTTTAGGAATTTTTATGCTGAAGTCTTTTCCTTGGCACCATTTCCAAAGTTTAGTTCTTCTTAAGCTCTTATCATTAAGGACATCATTTTGGAATGCCTCAGCCATATAATGTTTATTAGCATTTCCTTTCCCAGCCAATTTCTTTACATGAGATGGTTGAAAGACAGATAGATTTTCAATAGAGTACTTATCTATTAATGACTTTCTTAAAAAGGTGTTATATTGAATAATGTCTATAAATGAATTTCCCTTTGATCCATAAGAAAATCCTTCTAATGCAACTGCTACCTTATCACCTTCAAATAAGGTTGAAAATATATTAACCATAAGTGAGCTAATATTTCCTGCATCCTCTAACTTCTGTCTCTCTCTAGGTAAAAACTCTTTACTTGTAACTTCTCTATTATAAGGAAATCCTAATAAAGCATTATCATCCATTAATTCTTTGTGTACACTGAATGCTTTAGGTATTTTTCTACCTTCTTCATCCCATATACGATTTCCGTAATTAAAAAAAGTTATAAAGTGATATTTGCCATCGGCTGTTTCAACACAGGCACCAGGGCTATTTAATGAAAAGTCAATTCCTATGTGAATCATTCTAATTATATTCTCTTGCCGATAACTGCACCTAGCGCAGCACCTACAAGACGTGAGGTTAATAAATCATAAAGAGCACCCTTCGTAACACCTAATACTTTAGCTACTGCTTTACCTATAGTTTTTCCTAGTGCAAATCCAGTAAGTCCACCAAATATACTACCAAGCAATCCTTCATTAATTATTTCTTCTACACAATCTTCTAAATTCTTGCCTTCTTTTTGAGCTTCAAGAATTCTATCTACTGCTAAATCAATAGCAGCATCTTGCTCTTCTGTTAAATCATGAGATTCATTTAATAAATCTTCTATGTTTAAAGAATCTTCTTTATTCTCGATTAGATAATCTTTAAATGTTTTCATTAATGTTCTTTATTTATTTATATATTAGGTTATGTTAACAACAACATCTAAGATGTTATAACCAAACGTAATATCAAATGTTTGAAACTCTATTGTATTACTAGAGAAGTTTAAGTCTAACGCGCCTACTTCAGATATAAACATATCTTTAAGTTGGACCGTTACAAATACAGTCCCATCAGCATCTAACATCTGTACACCAACACCTTCTGGTAAATATGGATGCTTGCCACTTAATTTATAATAATAATCAAACATTTCTACAGCCATCCAATAATTTACATATCCATCAAATGCCTGCATTGTAACAGTCATAGTCTTATCAAATAATTGTTGCTTTGGTAAACTAGACCTAAATGCTCTTTGATTACCTGGATAGTCCACTTGAGTGACTGCATCAAAAGAAGGCCCTGGTAAATTTAAAGATTGTATTCCATAATTCCAATAATCAATAGGTTCTTTAATTAACCCACCAGGAACTCTTGTAAGAAATGGCTTATATTTATCAGCTATTTCTTTAGGTATAAAAGTTCTAGGAAAGTCAAACTTAAATTGGTTATTTCTTGCGCTTAATATCATATCTTATAATTTTTATAGCCTTCGACTAACATCACCATAACCAGGGTTTTTACTAATCTTCACAGGTGTTTGATTAGTTACACCCACAGAAAATTGTTGTAAATTCTTAGCAGCATTTTTATAAAAAGATTGTTTCTTAGATTTAGTTTGTGCAGTTTTAGCTGCTTGTTTAATAGCTCTTATTTGTTGCTTCTTTTTTATTTGTCTAATACTAAATGCTTGTGCTTCTTTGGCTCTACGATTAATTAATTCTATTTTAGTTGATTTTAAATCTTTACTCAATTCTGCTATTTCATTTGTTAATTCTTCATTACTATTTTGTAATCTTTGTATAGTTAAGGTATCTTCTTCAGCTGAATTTACCAATTCTGAATTTTCTTTTTTAAGAGCTTGATTCTCTGCCTGTAATTTTGCTAATTCAATACTATATTCTAATCGTTGTTTTTCAATTTGTGAAGTAAGTGTTATTCTATTAGCATCATCTACAGCTAACCATATACCTTGATACAAAACTGATTCATCAGATGTAGATCCATCTTTAGGATCAATCATCTTTGTGGAAATATAAAAATTATTATTGGTTAATGCCAATATTTTTTTACTATCTGACCTTGTTATTCTAAATAATACTTCACCTTGTGATAAATCTACTTCATCTACTTGTGTATGATTTTTTATATCAATGTCATCAGTATCCCCAATAAAGTTTAAATATAAAGTTCCTACATTACTTAAATCTATTGGCTTATCTTCACCATCAACCTCATCGTATAAAGTAAAAAGAAAATAATCATCGAAAGGTGATATGCGTATCATCCCATCACCCTGTGGTAATGGTAATTCATTAACTGATAAATTAACAAATCTTTGATAATATTCTTTTTGCTTTTTAGTAACAGACACATTCGTATTTATGCCACCTACTACTTGTTTAGATTCAGCCTTTTTTTGAATCTGTTCTGCTTCTGATAATTTATTCTGTTGCGCTGCCATCGTTTTCTGTTATTGTTTGTATTTTTACAGGCGATATTGCTGCCTTAACTTTTATTCTATCTCTAAATGTAGTTACATAACTAGTTTTTACAACTAATTTTTCTACTACCTGTTCAGATGTATCAGCATTATTAGAATTACCTGCCCCTATTACTATTTGATTACCGTTATCATTATTAATTTGATTATAAACATTTGCCACGGTTGGCACAACACCTAAATTAATTTGTACCATTTGTCTTCCATATTTTTGTGATTCAAATGAAGTTAGCTTGGCATTTTTAATTATTTGTGTAGCATCTGCTTTATTATATAGTCTTAACACATAACTAATAGAAAATGAAACCGCTGTGTTTGCATTTTTAATAATTGGCCTAAACAATACAGGTTCATCAAAATCGGAATCTTGTGATATTACCTGAAAGCTTGTTTGACTAAATGTTGTACCTACTTGCTCAATTACACTTATTTCATGAAATACCATATATTGACCGCCGGATGAATTTAGTTGAGCAATAAAATTACTAAAGGTAGATCCTGCTACTTGCCCAGATAATTCAAAATAGTCTCCGGCATCTGACTGCTTTACTTCAGCATATAAGTTATCATAAATATCCCTATTTAATATAGACACTGAATTAATTTCCTGCATATCATAAAAGCTATATGCATTTTCTACAATAGTTTGATAAATACCTGTTGCTTTAAGAGTTATTGGCGGCGTTCCTAAAAAGCCTTGACCCTCTGTTAACTTATACCCAATACCATTACTATCAGCAGCATCAAAATTATTATTCATATAATATAATGAAGGAACTCTCCATTCAATATAAGTAGCATACAATTTATCTGCAATTAGTAATGGTTCAGGGAGAAACGTTGGTGTATCAAGTTTTAAATAACTAATAGAGGATAAATTTAACATTACACCATCTCTTCTTGGTACTAATGTTTCAAATATTATACCATCAAAACCTTCAAAATTAAAACCTGCAATAAAATGAACTCTGATTTTATCATAAGCAACATTTAATTCCGGACTAAATGTTTGTAAAAGATCAGCACTATCTGTTAATGCTGGACTAAAGTCATTATAAGGAACACCTATATCTGTGTCTAAAGAAACATATTGAGTTTTAGTTTCATTATTAGATACAGCAGATATATCCCTATAATTGCCTAGCACCGAAGAAACACTATCTGTATTAAAGAGGTAAGTTCCTTTAGTATTAGCATCTCTCATAAGCTCTACTGGGTAAGATGCTGTATTAAATGTAGTCGGTGTGGCCTGACTAGTATAAACATACTCTATAAGTATTTGCTCAGATATTTGTATAAACCTTGATGATTCCATTCTATTCTATTTATTTACCACTGCAAAAGCTTTGGGTTCCAAGAAATTCCTATTCCGATGTATGGGCCAAAATTACCATCACCAGTAATTCCCATTCCCATATTAACACCTAATCCAAAAGGTTTTCTATTTTTCATTTGTATACTTTTAAACTCAGGGCTATTTTGATCAATCATAATTCCTTGAGCATTATTAAATGTTGTACCAGGATAATCAGAAGTTAATTTAATAAAAACTTCTTTTGTATTTAAGTCCTGTGATAGTGTAGCATCTAACCATATATTTTGTTTTAATCCTATAGTAGCAGAACCGAACATTAAACTATCAGTAAATGTATAAGGCAAAGATACATCAATTAATCTTGAGCTCTTTTCCCAATTACTCTTGGAATTAAAACTTAATACTGATTTAAAATTCACTCCATCCTGTTTAACAACAGTGTCTTTTGTTTTGACTGGAACTTCTACAATTCTTTCTTCTACAATTGTTTTATATTTTACAATTGTTATAGGTGGCCTACCCTTTTCATAATCTAAACTATCTCTTAATTCCTCTAATGATAAATTCAGACCTTTAATTTCTCCAACAGATTCTCCGTTTTCATTTACATAATTAAGAATAGTATCATTAGCGGCTGAAAGATTATTTTGGAATCTAGTAACTTCTCCTTTTGCATATTCGGTTTCATTACATTGTCTAACTAATAAAAATAATAACACTACGATTCCTCCCAATAAAAACATCCTAGTGTTCTTTGGGTCTGTTAGAATACCAAGAATATTTTTAATAATTAAAATCATTTTATATACTTCATTAACTTATTAGGTGTTACCTCAGTAGCTCCATATTTTTTTGCAATTTTTTCAATAAAGCTTTTTTCTTTACCTTTCATCTGATCTACTTCTTCAAATAAACCATCTCTTTTCTTGGCTAAACTTTGAATACTTTTTTGCATTAAGTCTAAGGAAAGTTGAATTTCCCTATACCTACTAACATATCCATTAAGTTCTTTTATTTCTTTTTTCGTCATCTTTATTAATTTTTAAATATCATGATACTCCCGTCACGGGAGTGGTTGGAATAGGACCAGTTCCGGAAGTAGAATTTGCTCTGTTAACATTCCAACTGTAAGAAATGAAGCTAAAACTAACTATATCCCACCCGTATTCTATTAAAGCAGTACTTAGATTATCTGCGGTTCCTGTTTGAGGATATCCTCTAGCGACGGCCGCCTTTGTACCATTCCACATTAGGTCTAGAGCTGCTCTTTTTCCTACACCTAACGCATCATCACCGGCAGACATTGATAATACTATATCTCGCGAAGCCCCAGGTTCAGTTGTACTCCACCAACTTGTGTAAGGATTACCTAGTGGTCTTTGCATTCTCGTTTGTGGAATTCTTAATGTAAAATCTCCATAATACTTCCAATTTTGTTGAAATGGGCTTCCAGGCACAGTAGTTCGATAACTATAAGCTTGGTTATACATTACAACTCTTACAACTTGTCCTGGATATTGCCCTACAGGAAAATTAAATGTATAATTCTTATTTTCTCTATTATAAGTATAAGGAGAAGGACTGCCATATCCAATACCAACACCAATTTCAATATAAGGAACATTTAAATCAGCCGTTGTTGGCATGCCGCCGTTTGCTGATGAGTCTGGTGTAGGATCAAAATTACGAGGATCCCATCCAAACTGGTAGCTAAGATTAGGTACATTTGGATAGCCAGGAGCAGAGTTATTATTACTATTTGCCTCATTAGTTCTTTTTAATACAAGTGGAGCTGCAACACCTATCTTATTTTTGCTTATAGTAACATAATCTTTAGTCTCATCTTTATCAGAGACTTTTAATGTTAGTGAATTATCATAAGCCTCATACGGTGTTGTAATAGGATAACCTGCCGGGCTTCCTTCATTACCTTGCATAATAGTTATTTGGTGCATTGGCTCATTGGTCTGTGCAGCAGTACCACCAACCCATCTCTCATATTTAGCACCAGCTATAACGTCTGTCATAAATTGGTCACCGGTTTTTCTAAAAATACTAGATGCGGTTGTAAGGGTTGAATCTAGATAATTAAATTGATAAGGTGATCCCCCACCTGAATCAGGATAAATCGTAACACCCATATTTGACCTCTGCCATGTATTTCTACCTGCAAATCTTGTATGAGGTAGTAAAGGTTTAGTTGGATCATTGGATTGATGATAACCATAATCAATAACTATACTAGGTGCATTAATATCACTCGTAACTGCATTCTGTAAATATATTTGGCTATTGCCCTTTATATAAATATCACCACCCGCTGTTGTGTTAGGCGCAGTGGAAGAATTAATAATATTTATATTTCCTGTAGCAGATGTACTGGAATCACTTTGTTGGAGTGTTATATTTCCATTATTACTTACTTGCCCAAGAATTCCACCAGAACCTGAAGTTAACTCTATGGTACCAGCTGGGTTTGAACTTAAAGTAGTATCTAATTTTAATTGCCCACCTGCATTTAATTGAATATTTTCATTTACTGATGATGTTAAATTAATTAAACCTGATAACATTTGAATTACTCCAGTGTGATCTGATCCAGTTTGTTGTAAAACCGGAAACCCACCACCTGCTTGAATAAGTGTAGTATTTACATCCCCTGCGGTTGCTAATTCAAACTTATTACCTGCTAATGTAGAACCTTGCCCTACATTAATAATAAAATCAGAATTCTCCCCGGCAAAGTCTGAAACAGCTCTAACACCAGTTTGGAATGTGATTGCTTTACCTGCCCTAAATTCTTGTGTTTTAGTAGGGGTATCAAGATAAAACCCTACCAAGTCCTGTGTGCTACCTGGTGAAGTAGCAATTTTTGGAACATTTAAAACTAACTTGTCATCATACCCAATAGCAATATTAGATAAAATATTAATATCACTTTGGTTAAAATTATCTGGATTACCTCCTGGAACGGTAGGATCCAGTGGTGCAGTAGTTTCTCTTCCTCCGTGAAAGACTATAGACTTTGTAGTAATATCTCTCTGATGAAGCAATAATGATACTGTACTTGATATTGTTCCACTTGCAATTTGATTCGGAATTCTATAAGCAGGCGTTAATTGAATAGTACCTAGAGGCTGGGTATATTCAGTAGCACCACCTATCATAACAGAAGGAATTCCTTCATTTTGTGTAGTTGCTCCAAAACCTTCACCTATAGGCCCATTATAAACAGCAGTCTTATCCGTAAACACCGTTGGTGACCCATACTCTAAACCAAAACCACCACTTTGGCCAGCAGGACCTTGTGGTCCTATTAAATTTATAGTAGTTTGAGACCACGTTAATCCAGTATATTCCCATACTTGACCATTAAGTTGTAAATAATAATCAGCTTCTAACGGTTCTGTGGTTGGAAAGCTGGCAGTAGGAACTGTACCTGGTAAAACTGATGAATTATCTTCGTACCATTTAGTCCCTTTTGGTCCTCTTCCACCAGCAGGCCCCGTAGGTCCGGCCGGCCCGGCTGGTCCAGCAGGCCCTCCACCATTAAGTAACAACTGATCAAAATTAAAATTTGTTTTATCGACCAGCTGTGAAATAGTATCTGATGCTATTATTTCTTGTATAGTGATTGGCATTTCTTTTATATTATTTTTTAACTATCGTAACACTAAACCCATATGATTCAGAGAAACCTGTTCTTTTATTATATATTAGCTTTAAATCAAATGGATTTGTATTTAAAGTTTTTGAGGCAATATTATCATTAATAGTTAAACCATTGCTAATCTTTTCAGCATTAGTTAATTCAGCAGTTGTATAATCTGAACCGGCTTTAGTTCTACTTGCTAAACTATAAAATTCAATTTTATCTATTTTATAAAGCTTTAAAATATTTTCTCTTATGTATTGTTCTACATCATCATCTAAAGTTTCTAAATTACCCCATCCAAATAAAGGATTAATATATTTTTGAAACTCCTGTTTAATTGAAGGAAACAAATACTCTATTAACCTCTTTTCATTAAATAAATAAAAAGTTTCTACTGGAGCAGATGGTTTTTTCTTAACTGCCCTAACTTGTCGTACTCCTTCAGACTTAATTATTCTTTTATTAATTGTTACTGAGGCTTGGTCTTGGTGCATAAAAGTTCCTTTTATTAAACTAGGCTGCTTTATAGCCGACTTAATAAACGGGTCGGGTTTGAATGTTTCTAAAACAATTGTTTCTGGAACCTTAAGATATTTAGAACCAAAAAATGATTTTCTTTCAAACATTGATCTTGTACCTATAATAGGCTCTATCAAAGTTTTATCAATACTTTTTGTAAAATATGAAGGTTCCCAATTGGATGAAAATATATAAAAGTCCTTATAGTCAATTCCTATTTCATTAATAAGTGGATATAAACTAGGGAATGCACTTTCTCTAGATAATTCTAAAATTGATGACGGATCTTCTTCGTTTACTTTATGATAAAAGAAGTTTTGTATTTGGCCAAAGTTTTCATCCGAGCTATTAAACTGAGAATTTTTATACTTACATAATTCTAATACCTTTAATTTATATTCAGTGTCTGGGATATTAGTAGATCCTGTATTTCCACCAGTAACATCTTCATTAAAATCTATATTCATATAAGGATCTCTAAAGAAAAGTAAAGATAATGCATAAGGTTCATAATAACCTGCATGTCTAGCTATAGGAGTTATTCTTGGGGTTTTTTGTAAAGAGAGATCATATCCTACAACGTCAGTTAAGTTAAATGTAGTAGGTTTAGCAGGATCTGGTAATACACCCACATAAATAGATTTAAGTATATCTGCCTGTGCTCTTAATTCTATACTAAAGGTTTGTGCTAAAGTACCATCAGTATTTCTTAATTGGCTACCGTCTTCTAAAATAGTTTCATATATGATAGACGGGCTTCCTTCATTAACTGCATCAAATATTTCACCAAAAGAAACATCAGTTAACCTATTAGTAAATTGATTATAACCTCCGTTAGCAATTGTATATGTTGCAGCTCTAAGTGGATTATTACCAGGAGTAGAAGATGGTGCCGTCATTGTAAAACCGTTCTGAGTAAACGTGGTAGCTTTAAATGTATTAGAGTCTATAACATCTATAATTCCATCAACTACATAAAAATTTCCACTAATGGCAAATTTAATTTGACCAAAAGTACCATCTTCTAATATTCTTATATCATTTACAAAATTAGTAGGGATTCCATTTACATCAGGTTGCCCTTTTATTA
>JACKQG010005584.1_pt1 | contig 13754 bp, 12 predicted proteins | sample 8237621 | NCBI WGS metagenome assembly JACKQG01 (sample SAMN15677084, study PRJNA649215) | marine metagenome | biome: marine; feature: Black Sea; material: saline water; isolation source: suspended particulate matter (SPM) from the Black Sea western gyre | collected 2013-06-09/2013-06-10 | depth...
TAAAATAATTTGATTGATTTTTAATAACTTAACTATTGCTACATATCCAATTTATTTATTTCACGTCCCTATCAACCAAAAATTCAGAAATCGCGCTTTAGCAAACTTGGTCGGTCGGGTAGAGCCGCAGGTTAGCGCAAAATATTTCGATTAACGCACGAATCTCAAATCATTCCACCGAACCATTTTTTTTTACAATAGTGTTTTTTTCCTTTTTCTTTTTTGCTGGTAATAAGTATTTGGAAGGCTGAAAGTTTCTGAAACCCAACAAACGACAATTTAATCGTAATGTCCTCTAAATGAAGAAATATCGATCTCTTTAATCTCTTCATAAATTGTGTATATCATCCTATCCTTGTGATTGACTCGTCTGCTGTAAGCTTCATTCTCGAAATATTTTAAACGCTCAGGCTTTCCTGTCCCTGTTCTTGGTGTTTCCATAACTTCTCTGACTAAATCAAAAGATTTAATGTAACTCGTTCTGTCATGTTTTCTAAACCAATCCAAATCATTATTCGCATTTTTCAGAATTTTCAGTTTGTAGGTCATAAAATGCCTCTTTAATATTAACATGGTCTGGAGAAACTCCTTTTTTTCTTGTTTCATGCCCGTCTAATAATGCTTTCAGAGAGGTTTTATCTTGAAAAAGTCGTACCGTTTCCATCATACTTTCCCATTCACGTTGATCGATTAACACCACAGCACCATTATCAGAAACGATAACTGTTTCTTCACAATTTTCAATTGTATTTTGAATAAGCTCTGGAAACATGGTGATAGCTTTTTGTACTCCTATTGCATTCATATTATTTCCCTTTCATAATTTTTACAAATTTTATGTTTTAATAGCACATGGTCAGGTTATTTAATTCACCATTCTTAACTTTTACTGTCATAATTAAAAAATCATCTTTAATGTATCATGAGGAGTTTTGTTCAGTAAAATACAATTATTTATTGTATTTAGCAATCTATTTTTTTCTTTTCTAAAATTTATGACCTGGCTTACGGAAAAACGCACTTAATTCGTGTTTGCTCAAGGAAAAATCAGCCCGCTTCATAATTTCCAATACATCTTCGGCTTTCAGGCCTAATGCGATTTTTAATTTTCTGAAAATGATATTATTGGTTAAACGCTTCTCCGGCTCGGGTTGGAGCCCTTCTTTTTTACCTCGTTTATCGTTGATCAAACCATTGAGGAAAATCGCCAGTTGAGTGTCGCTGCACTTTTGATACGCTGGGTCATCATCTTTTTTTAACCAATCGCTGATCTGCTCCCGTGTTACCTGGTAATCAGCTAAGCCAAATATAACAATCATTTTCGAATCGCTAAAGTCAAAAGTATAGCGGATACGGCGCAAGATATCGTTATTGGTCATAAGTATGTCCTTATCTAAATTGTAGTGCGTCACAAGGGCTCACTGCCTGGTTATCCTGGGAACTTTCACAGATTGTTATGGGATGGATTTCTATACAATGTTAAGTAAAGAAATCTGAAAATGAAATGTTCTTGTCAAAGTATTGCTTTGGAGTTTGTCCTGTCAGCGATTTAAATTCATTAATTAAATGTGCCTGGTCGTAATAACCACTTTCATAGGCTAATTCGGTAATATTTAGTTTATCATTCTGTGCTTTTTTGTGCAACGATAATTGAAATCTGATTGTTTTAAGGTATTGCTTTGGTGTTATTCCAATAAATTTTGAAAATATCCTTTCAAATTGTTTTCGGCTTAGACAGCTTCTGAAGCAAGAAAGTTAATATTTACATCGCCTTGTGTCTTTTTTATCAATTTTACAACATAATTTATTCGTTTAAATTCAATTCTATTTTTATTCTCTTTTAATAAATCCATCAGGAAAACTTCTATTAATTGAACCCTTTTTTGAAAGGAATTAGCCTCCAACATTTTTTGTTCTAAATCTTGACCAAGTTTCTTGTTGAGATATTTAAGTGGGACATTTTGATTGTATATTTCAGTTAAAGGAAAGTTAAAAAACTGCATTAATCCTTGAGGTTGAAAGACAACTGAGAAAACTAATAAATTTCCTTCAATTAAAATGTCGTAATATTCTTTTTGGTGTCCACTTAATATTAGATTTTCAGATAAACTTTTAGTATTATCGGTGATTTTTGGTCTGGGACTAAGGTATATTAACAATTCTGACAAACCACTGGGAATAATTCGTTGAACATATTGCTCTCCATTAGGGACAACATTTTCTATTGACCAATATTGTTTAATATATGGTTTGAGAAGTTTTGAAGGACTTGCAATGTTTATACCCATTTCAGTTTCTCATTTTGTTTATAAAAATAAGGAGCTATGGGATGAAAAGCCATAGCTCCCAATTTAACTGCTCTAATTTTTCTCGTAAAGACCAACTTTGTTACCTTCAGAATCTAAGAATATTGCAAAATAACCTTTTCCCTCTGCTTCAATTTTTGTTTTGGTTTGCAAAGTCTTACCGCCATTTTGTTCGATTCGTAAAAGTGTTTCATTAATGCTGTCAGATACGGCAAAGCTTACCATAACTCCATTTTCAGAAGGTTTAAAATTTTGAGCAAAAGTAATTGCCCCTTCTCCGTTAGGAAAACAAGCCATCTTTTCTTTACCATAGTCTTCTGGTTGCATTTTTAATTTTAAAAGTGAATTGTAAAAAACTACAGCCCTTTCAAAGTCAACAGTTGGGATTTCTATCCACGAAATTAATTTTTTCATTTTTCCTCTTTTTGTTTAGTTAAACATATAATTATGCCACAAAGGTACTTAAATTATTAGTCATAAAATTGGAAAAATGAGACATTTTTCACCTTGCCCATCACGTATGTGTATATCAATTATGTTTATTCTCCCGATTTAGCGGAATAAATACAATTGTTTATATTTTATTTTTATCCAAAGAATAATAATCTTAACCAAATTATTTTTACCCAAACGTATAATATAGTTTATACGGCTTAAATATATTTTTAACTTTGTATAATTATCTATTATTATATAAATTACATAAAATAACAGGATAAAAAAAATACGTTTAATAGCAAACAACTGAATAAATATTAAAAATGGCACCTACACGGTCAATTAGTCATACAAGATAATATAGAAATTATTATTAAAACAGTTCCATAAGGAAAAAACAAGTACAGCAGAATCTTCAGTCCTGCTTTGGGTGAAAAATAATATAAGTAAATTATTTATGGATGTCAACAAAATTTTACACAATTAAAAAAATATTTGCAGTTTTGATTTGATGAACCAACAAACTTAAAAGAATTTTTCAAAAAACAAGTCGGAACATCTCCGGCTTCATTTAGAGACTCTTTGTCTTAAATTGACTTCCCTTTATTTTTACCACTCGTTGATATTATGTGTTTTGAATTCACTTTGGTATCATTCCCAAACATACCATCTTTAATACTTCTTAATTTAGCAATATAAATTCAAAATATTTATAATTTGAAAAGTCAGAACTGCCGTAGTGGTTTAGACACCTGGCAACTCACATTTTTTTAAAAAAATAAAAATAATTTATTCCTTGATTCATATCCAAAAAATATTAAATTTAATAACCTGAATCAAACAAAAAAAAGTTTTTTATAATACTATTCTCCATGACTGCGCTTTGGACTGGCTGGAAAACCGGGATAAGAATAAAAACTTCTTTTTGATGCTCCACCACAAAGCGCCGCACAGAAATTGGATGCCCAATTTGAAGCATCTTGATTTGTACAAAGATAAACAAATCCCTGTCCCAAATAATTTATTTGACGATTTCGCCACCCGATCAAAGGCGTTACAGGAACAAGGAATCAACATCGACGGCGATCTCTACCTCGATTATGATTTGAAAGTACCGGCTAAAAATAAATCGGAAAATCTACCGGATGAAACTTATTTCTTTACAAAAGAGTGGCAAGGAGATTACGGACGTATGACAGAGAAGCAGCAAGCTATTTGGGATGCCGCTTATAAAGATGAAAATGAAACATTCCGAAAAGCGAATCTCAAAGGCGAGAAATGTGTTCAATGGAAGTATCAACGCTATTTAAAGGATTATTTGCGCTGCATTGCTTCAGTGGATGAAAATGTGGGACGTGTTATGGACTATCTGAAAAAAAACAACCTGGAGGAAAATACTATTGTGGTTTACACATCTGACCAGGGATTCTTTTTAGGAGAACACGGGTTGTTCGATAAAAGATTCATGTATGAAGAATCATTCAAAATGCCGCTCATAATGCGCTATCCCAAAGAGATAAATTCTGCTAGCAATAATACAGAAATTGTACAAAACCTGGATTTTGCTTCTACATTTTTGGACTATGCAGGCGTTCCCATCCCGGAAGATATGCAGGGAGTTTCAATGCGTCGCATTTTAAACGGGGAATCAGTTGATTGGCGAGATGCGGCTTATTTTCATTTTTATGAATACCCGGCAGTGGGAATGGTGAAAAGGCATTACGGCATCCGCAGCAAAAGGTACAAACTAATCCATTATTATTATGACATCGATGAATGGGAATTGTTTGATTTGCAGAAAGATCCCAATGAAATGAAAAATGTTTTTTCTGACCCGGGCTGTCAGGCAGTGCGAAAGGAGATGGAAAAAAAATTACAACAGGTGCGGGAGTTTTATCAGGACACTGATGAAAAACAATTTTTACCGAAACCGCGAATTCAGGTAAAACATCTGGCGATTGGCGCTGATGTTTCGTTTAAACAGCCGTATGCTAAAAAATATGACGGCGGCAGCCCCAACGCTTTAACCGATGGCTGGCGCGCACCCGATCAAGTTGCCAATTTTAGTGAGCAAAGAGTATGGCAAGGATTTGAGCAGGATGATTTGGACGCAACAATTGATTTAAAAACCTCAAAAGAAATCAAGACAATCAAAGCTGGATTTTTACAGCATATAGCCGGCTGGATTTTCATGCCTGAAAGCGTTGAATATTCTTTTTCCAATGATGGCGAAAATTTCACCAAACCTTTCGTAGTGAAAAATTCCATCTCCGGAAAAGAGCCCAATGCGACAAGGCATAACTTTGAATGGCAGGGTAAAAAGGTTTCTGCCAGGTACATTCGTGTATTTGCCAAAAACCGGTGTGTTTGTCCGGATTGGCATCAGGGCGCTGGCGGGAAAGCCTGGATTTTTTCGGATGAGGTTGAAGTGCACTGACAGGAAAATGGTTGTAACAATTTTGCCGATTGTTACTTTGATCCGACAAATTCGTGATTGTTTCCCACACGGATCAAAAAATCACACGGAAAAAATCGACAATTATATTAGAAAAAATCACATACTTTTTGCATTAAATAAAAACCACACAAAATGCTCTGTTGTGTGGTTTTATTTAATAGGCATCCGTTATAATTATTTGACTTTTGCAATAACTACTTCATGAGAATTAGTTTGCGAGTTGTTTTGAACTCATTTGCTTGAAAATTTACAAAATAAACTCCGGACGGTACCAGTTGATTAGATTCATCTTTTCCATCCCAGGCAACTTGATAAGCGCCAGGTTCTTTTCTTCCATCGAATAAAACGCGAACTCTCTGACCTAATAAATTAAAAATCTCCATTTTTACTTTAGCTTGTTCTGGTAGTTGGTATTTTATTTTTGTTTCGGTGTTGAATGGGTTGGGGTAGTTATTGAATAAATTGAACTTGACTGGTAGTTTTCCATTTTTTTCATTTAGTAATATCTCTATATCTAAATTATTTGAACTAACTTCATTCAAAGAAAATTTTCTAATCATAATTGGGTCAGACCTTTCGAATCCATGATCTCTCTCAATAATCTCGAATACAATTTCCAGAACATCTCCTCCTTCGTTCATGGGCGAACAACCTGCCAACGAAATCAGTATGAAATTATCTCTTATGTTCCTGACTAAACTAAAATGTTTAGAATTTTCCGTTTTCTTAATTTTAAAAAACTTCAAACAATCTGAGGGATAAGATAAAATGAATTCTAATGAAATAATATCACTAACGTCGTTGACACCTAATGTTAAAATAACTTGATTGTCAATGCGATCGAATAACCTCCGAGTTATTAATTTAGAGCAAATATCATTGGATTTTTTGGCTAAAGAAATAGTTTTACTGGGTTGCCAGTTACCACTCACATCACCGTATGAAATGCCATAAAAATTTTGATCAGTTAAATTACCCGTAAGAGGATTATAAGTAAGAAAATCAGGTATTGAATGCCAATTATTTGTATCAATATCAGCTATGGAGGCATTTATGTGGCTTGAATCGATAATTTCCCATCTCTGAATTTTGCAGTTTATCGCTGAATCGCTTTCAGGACCTACCCAAAACAATTGAACACTATCAGGTCTGCAATCTATTGTCCAGATTGAATCAATAATTTTATAATTATCTACCCTGCCAGGGATTATTTCATCATTGATATTGCTATTTTGACTACTAACTCTTGCAGTACCATTTAAAATATTCGTAGTAGCAATCGAATAATGATTATATGAAAACAAATATAATATCGAAATTAAAATTTTAATTAAAAGTTTCATCACATGATCCTTCAATGTTTTTTTAAATTTCAATATATTAGAATCTTTTTTCAATTACCTTTATGTTACTTGTGAAAAATTTATGGATTTCCCAACTGATCACCAAAAATATACATATAAAGACAACAAATTTATTTGGATGCTGCATTTTAAACCAAAAACGAAGGCAGGAGACAATCCCTCGATTCCTGGATGAAATAGCTTTCTTTAGCTTGTGTATGCTACATTAATCAGGGAGGTTGAAAAATGGTTCCGAATTTCAATATGCAATTTAAATCTAACTTTATTTAACAATATTTAAAAGTTATGCGGATTTAAAAATAACGATAATGAATTTTTATCTATAAAAATAGTTTTATGACCATTTTTACATTTTCGTTTTGCTGGAAAAAGAATACTTGACCGAAATGATAAAAAATATATTCATTTTACACATAAGATGCAAGATAATTTTTATTTGTTTTGTTTTTTTTCTTACTAAATTAAATTACGAGTTTATTATACAATACTGATACATATCTAATTTTATTGAATTTAATATCCTACGAAGTACAAATATAATTACGAATATTTGTCTTATATTTATAGCATCGTGTTAATTTGCTTTAATCAAAGTACACTTTTGAGATTTTTTTTCAAAAAACCTTGCTTCTATTCAAATAATTCATTTTATTGTAATGCTAAATTTGATTAAATATCACTATAGGAAAACTACTATGCACAAAATCCTCCTAAAAAACATCCTCCACCTGGTAACAATGAACCACAACCAGGAAAAACTCAACGGATATGATTTATTGATCCAGGAAAAGCAAATCAAAAAAATAGCAAAAAACATAAAACAAGAAAATGCAGAAATAATTGATTGTTCAACAAAGCTTGTTATTCCCGGTTTTGTGAATTCTCACCATCATTTATTTCAGACGTTGACACGTAATATCCCAGCGGTGCAGAATGAAAAACTGTTTAACTGGTTGACGACGTTGTATGAGATATGGAAAAACATCGATGAAAATGCAGTTTATTATTCAACGCAAATTGGCTGTGGGGAATTGTTAAAGACCGGTTGTACGACTACGACCGATCACCATTATCTTTATCCCAAACATTTACAGGCAGATATTCCGGCGATCCAATTTGAAGCGGCTGGTAAATTGGGGATTCGGTTTTGTCCCACTCGCGGATCAATGTCGCGGAGTAAAAAGGATGGCGGGCTTCCTCCTGATGTAGTGGTTCAGGATGAAGAGACGATTTTAAAACATTGTGAAGAATCTGTACAAAAATTTCACGATCCTTCTCCCCTGTCCATGCGACAGATTCATTTAGGACCTTGCGCGCCATTTAATGTCTCAAAAGAACTGATGAGAGATACAGCCATTTTAGCGCGCAAATATGGTGTGCGGCTTCATACCCATTTGGCTGAAACAAAAGATGAAGAAAAGTATTGTTTGCAAGTTTTCGGCAAGCGTCCCTTGCAATTAATGGAGGAGTTAAATTGGTTGGGTGAAGATGTCTGGTACGCTCATGGTATTCATTTTACAGATGATGAACTCAAATTATTGGCAGAAACAAAAACAGGTGTAGCTCATTGTCCGGCATCGAATATGCGGTTGGGATCTGGGATTGCCCGGATTCCGGAAATGCTGAAATTGGAAATCCCGGTAGGACTCGCAGTAGATGGTTCCGCTTCTAACGATGCTTCCGATCTGGTTGGAGAAATGCGAACTACGCTGTTGCTGCATCGTGTTAATTCCGGCGCTGATGCGATTACTGCTGAACAAGTATTGGAGATGGCAACTCTGGGTTCAGCGCGACTTTTGGGCAGATCGGATATTGGTTCTTTGGAAGTCGGAAAAGCAGCAGATATTGCCATATTTGATCTGAATAAATTGGAGTACACCGGCGCTTTATCCGATCCGTTGGCTGCGTTAATTTTCTCCGGTTATAATCACCAGGTTGACATGACTATCGTGAATGGAAAAATAGTAGTGAAAGATGGCAGATTAGTTACAACAAATGAGGACGAAATTATTCGTGAGGGGAATAAAATAAGTTTTGCTTTATTGGACAGTTGATTGTCGGAATATGGAAAGGTATAGGTAAAGGCAAAGGTAAAGTTTTCTATTTCTTTACCTTTACCTCCGCCTTTACCTTACCATGTCTTCAAAATTGAATTTCGTTGAAAACATCCTAGCGCACTAAAGTGCAGGCGAAGGCTGAGGCAAAGGCGAAGGAAAAAAAATTCTTAATCCTTTAATCTTATACCTTACTCCGCCTTAGCCTTCGCCTCAGCCTTTTTGATGTAAGAGTTAAGTGATCTGGGTTAGAAAAAACTTTTGCACAAAAAACAAAGATTCAACTGGTAATACTATAGCGTAAACAATTATTCTGGTTCAGCAACTAAGACCAACTTTAAAACACAATTTATTGGAGCTTTAAATGGAGTGGATTCCGTTTCTAATAATATTCACCACCGGATTCGTTTTGGGAATTGGCGCTGCATTATTATTGCGTCTTATTCAATCAAAAACGGCAAAAGAACTGGCGAATGAACTTTACCGCGAGAATGAATATCAACGCCAACAAAATATAGACATTATATTGACAAATTTAAAAGCGAACTTCGGCAACCTATCGTTGAATGCTTTGTCAAAATCGACTGAGGAATTTCTTAAATTGGCAAAATCACGATTAGATTCGGAGCGGGAAATCAGCACACAGGAGCTTGACAAAAAGAAGAGTTTGATAGACCAACAGTTATTTCGTATGACAGAAGAATTGCAGGGCGTTTCAAAATTAATGAAGGATCTGGAAAAAGATCGCGTTGAAAAATTCAGTGAACTCGCCAGCCATTTAAAAACAACCGGGGAACAGACCGCTGCTCTAATGCAAACAACAAATACACTTAAAGAAGCTTTGGCGAGCTCTAAAATCCGCGGACAGTGGGGCGAACGCATGGCTGAGGATGTCCTTCGACTTGCCGGATTCATAGAGAAAATCAATTATCTAAAACAAAAAACAATTACTGGCCCTGGTTCCAGACCTGACTTCACTTTTCTTTTACCGCGTAATCTAAAATTAAACATGGACGTTAAATTCCCGCTGGATAATTATATGAAATTTTTGGAATCGTCTTCTGCAATTGAAAAAGAAAAGTTTCAAAAAGATTTTTTAAAAGATGTAAAATCCAGAATTCGAGAGGTCACTACCCGGGAGTATATTAATCCTGAACAAAATACGGTGGACTATGTTCTGTTATTTATTCCCAACGAACAGATTTACGCATTCATCCACCAGATGGATAGTTCAATTTTAGACGATGGTATTAGAAACAGGGTGATTTTTTGCTCACCGATGACGTTGTTTGCAATTCTATCCGTGGTTCGGCAAGCGATCGACAATTTTGCCCTGGAACAAACCTCCAATGAAATTTTATCTTTGTTTGGTGTATTTAAAAAGCAGTGGCATGAATTTGTAAAAAGATTTGACCAGCTTGGGAAACGGATTGGCGATGTGCAAAAAGAATATGATGAGATTACGACTACTCGCCGCCGTCAATTAGAAAAACCTTTAAATAGAATTGAATCATTAAGGGAACAACGTGGATTACCAGCGGCGCTAAACGAGCAAAATAAAATGGATCCCCCAATACAATCGGAGGATCCACGAGAGGACATGAACTGATTTCTTATTCTTTTGATAGCCGATTTTAGATATTGTTGCAAAATTCGTTTAGGGTTAAAGAATAACAACCATTTAAAACATATCTTTTGATTGTTACTTTCTGTTACCATAAATGCATGGCGCATCGCGGCAAAGCATGTTCTTTGCGCCATGCACTATGCGCCTTGCTTTCGTTGGTTTACGTTCTTACTTAAAAAAGTAGTAATTTTATGTTATAAAGTGAATCTTAACGAGTAATTTTTTGAGCAACACGAACGGTTTGCATTTCTTTTACAATTGCTGTAACAACCCGCCTAACAGTTTTATTTCGATCAAATTTTGCCACCTTCTTTAATTCCGGCAAGGCCCTTTTATCACCAATATCATATAACGCTTTAGCAACAATAATCCGACATGCATATTTATTTTCTGTCTTCAACATTTTTAATAGCGGTTTTACAGCAGCTTCAACTCTTCGTTCTCCCAACAATTGGGCAGCGCTTGTGCGTATTCCGTGGTTATCATCTTTCAGAGCATTAATCAAATATTGGTCATAATCACTAACATCTTTCGCAAATCCTAAAGTACCGAATAATACTGTTAAAGCAACAACTGCTACGACAAACTTCGATAATTTTTTCATTTTAACACCTCCAATAATTTTTAATTTGTATTACCTTACGATTACATTGTTGGATTAGGCAACCATTATGCCAGGAAATTAAACGCAAATAGTGATTAGATGATTTCTTGTATTCCATTATTTATTATTAATTTAAGAACACAGCTATAACTCTTCTTTGAATAATTCAAAAAGTTAGATGTCTTTTTGATTGGTACTTTTCCCCCAGTGGCGGTACTATTAGTACCAGTGGTTAATTAAGATTATATTTCTGCATTTTTTCGCGGAGCGTCTTGCGGGCAATTCCGAGTATGCGAGCGGCTTGAGATTTATTGTAATCTACTTGTTGTATGACTATTTTAATATGCTCTTTTTCTAAATCTTCTAAGGTTCCGTCAGGATTATTCATATTTTTAATTCGAAGGTCAGTATTCACACCCGGAATAAAATCCAACGATAGGGAGTCCCCATATTCCATTATAACTGCGCGTTCCATAATATTTTGAAGCTCGCGTACATTTCCCGGAAAATCATATTCCGATAATTTCTTCATAGCAGCGCTGCTAATGTTTTTGATATTTTTATCGTAATAAGAGTTATACCTGTCAAAAAAATAAGTTGCAAGTTCAGGGATGTCTTCTTTATGCTCCCTCAAAGGAGGAATGGCAATTTGAACGACATTAATACGATAATATAAATCTTCACGGAATTTGCCATTTGGTATTTCGTCAAAAATATTTTTGTTCGTAGCAGCAATAATACGGGCATGGGAACGCAGGGTATCATTTCCACCAGTACGGTGATAAGTTCCGTCTTGCAACACCCTTAATAGCTTTGCCTGGGTGGCAAGGCTCATATCACCGATTTCATCTAAAAAAAGTGTCCCACTATTTGCGTATTCAAATTTACCTTTTTTTTGTACGTGGGCTCCGGTAAATGCGCCTTTTTCATGACCAAACAATTCACTCTCAACAAGATTATCCGGCAGTGCAGCGCAGTTCATTGCTACAAATGGTTTATCCCGTCTGTTACTTTTTTGGTGGATCATTCGTGCGACGAGATCTTTTCCTGTGCCGCTTTCCCCGGTAATCAATATTGTTACATCTTTTTCAGCAACACGATCAACTAAATTGTGAATTTGCTGCAAACTTTTGGAAAGACCAATCATTTTGACTTGTTCTACACGTCGCTTAATCTGAATATTTTTTAACGATTTTATTCCACGATTATCAAATCCCTTTTTATGCTGACTTGCCAGTAACTGTTTGCATACAATACTTTTTTCTATTGCAAAATGAGCAAGATTCACTATGATTCTTAATATCTCAATATCTTCTTCCGAATATTCGGTACCGGTCGTTTTCTTCCCGATGTTCAAAATACAAATAATATTCCTTTTTGCAAATAGTGGAATGCGTAATTCACAGTTAAAATATTTACTCTCATCCTGATCAAATAAAATCAAGAATTTGTTTTTACCTTCTTCGGTTAATACAAAAACCTCTCCGCGATCATAAAGCCATTTGGTCACGTTTTCCACTAATTCAATTCTTGGCGCGCGATAATTTTTTGCGTCAAACCCTCTCACCTGCATTTGCTTTAATTTTTTCTTGTCAGAAATAAAAGTCATTATTGAAACCTGGTCGCAGCCAATAATTCCAACAACTCCATCTGCCAACACATTATAAAGATTATCTTCATTTTCAGTTATCAACAAATCTTCACTAAACTTTGCTAACGCGGCTATTTTTTCCATATTGATATTTGCAAGTCTCATATATCATAAATACATGAAATTTAAGAAAAAGTTGCAGTCATTCTATTGTTTTCCTTGAATTAATTTTTATTTTTTTGACACATTTCAAATTTCGCTCCCGCAATGTTGTATGTTGAAAATTTGAAAAAGATGTTGATTTTAAATCAAATTTATCTTATGTTAGGAAACATTTTAAGCGCCAGCATAACATAAAATCAGGGAAAAAATCTGTGAGTAGCAACTATTTTTTTGCATTAGCCGGCAACATTGGCGTTGGTAAAACAACATGGACAACTCTTTTAAGCGAAAAATTTGGCTGGCGCGCTTATTATGAAAAAGTAACCGAAAATCCGTATTTGCCTGATTTCTATAAAGACATGCAACGATGGAGTTTTCACTCACAAATTTTTTTTCTCACACAACGATTTAAAGCCCACCAGGAAATCCAGGCAACAACATCAACCTGCATACAAGACCGTACTATTTTTGAAGATGGCGAGATTTTTGCAAAAAATTTGTTTGACCAAAAATCCATCACAAAAAAGGATTATTTAAATTACAAAGATTTGTATGAAACTGTCATTTCATCACTTCGATTCCCGGATTTAATCATTTATCTGCGTGCATCTATCTGGACATTGATCAGTCGTATCCGAAAAAGAGGACGTGACTACGAGCGTTCAATCGATAAGGAATACCTCGCCCAATTGAACCGTAATTATGAAGAATGGGTTGAAAGATATGCCAAAGGACATCGCGTACTTATTGTGGATACGGATGATCTTGACATCGAGTCAGACACATCCCGGCTAAATGAGATACTAAAAAAAATCGGTTTGTACGAAACCCAGATCGAGCTATTCCCCAATATTAATCAAATTTGAATATCGTTGCGATTGGATTTGGTGGATTGTTGATGTGTATTCTTTTGGGGTATGTTTTTATTGAGAATTATTCTGAGTACATTTTGGGTAAGCATTTTTGATTTCACGGAAGCATAGCGCGACAGGTTGAAAAAAAAATGAACTAATTACACGAATTTTCACTAATTCTCCTTCGGCGATTCAATTTCTTCCACAGTCATATTGTGATCCTTCTAAATAATGCCTGAACGAAAACTAATGAAATTTAAAAAAGCGCCTGTCATTGCGAGCGACGAAGGAGCGAA
>JACKQG010000815.1_pt1 | contig 13753 bp, 16 predicted proteins | sample 8237621 | NCBI WGS metagenome assembly JACKQG01 (sample SAMN15677084, study PRJNA649215) | marine metagenome | biome: marine; feature: Black Sea; material: saline water; isolation source: suspended particulate matter (SPM) from the Black Sea western gyre | collected 2013-06-09/2013-06-10 | depth...
CTAAAAATTTACGATTAAAGACCATAACCAAAGCAATTAATCCACCCATGCTATGCCCAAAGAGAGAAAGTTCTTTAAGATCATAAGCTGAGATACAATCAATCAAAAACTCACTATATGCTTAAATGTTATTGCTTGATAATCCTTTTGAATCGCCGTGACCAGGAAGATCTATTATTAAAGGTTTGTTATATTCACAACTAGGCAAATTCATTGCTCGAACCAATCTATGATCCATTCCTGCACCTGCAATAAAAAGAATAGATTTTTTTTTCTTATCAATTGATTCAAAGTTATGAAAATATGTTTGGGAGCTATTCATTTACTTAACCTATTTTAATTTGTGCTGATGATCAAGTGACATCAAATAAAATTTTGGATGTGGTAGACCCGAATGGACTCGAACCATCGACCTTCGCAATGTCAATGCGACGCTCTAACCAAAACTGAGCTACGGGTCTAAATATTGGAATATTATACAATCAGTGAGTGTTTATGCATCTATTTAAATAGGCCAAAAGATCACGCAATAGAATTTACTCTTTCAACTAAGAAATTTTGGGTTTCTTCTAAGATGATTTGAGTTTCTGGTGAGTTGTCTTTTGCTAAGAGTTTTTCAAGGTCTATCATCACCTTGTTCATAGAGCCCCAGGGCCCCTCTTCATTTAGACGTTGAGTAATAAGCGATTGATAACGTTTCATCATATCTTCTGGAGCTGCTTGCGGATAAAACTGACAGATCAATCTTTCTGCAAATAACCTATGACGCTCATCAGTTATATTGCGACAAATTTTTATTCTTTCTTCTGCTGAATCTATGCGATGAAAATCTGCCATTAGATCTTTATCTTCTTTTGAAGGAAAGCCTCCGGCATAAATCATTTGCTCTATATGATCATATTCATTGTTCCAATTATTAATTTTGTCTGCCATGGCTTGGCTGACAAGTGACTGAAAATCAACATTATCTCTAACCTGTATGGCTCTCTTCTCTAAAATGGCAAAATCCATATCAAAGGTATTTTTATCACTAATCATTGAGCTGGGACATATGGGTATCGTTTTGTTAATTCCATATTTTTTAAAAGGTCCTGATTTTCCAGGTTTTTGTACCATGGAATAAATCTCTTGAGTATCAAGATCGAACACTTCTTCGGGCTCAAAACTTAAATCAAAAAACATTAGATCATTGGGAGCTTTGCTGCCACAAGGCACAACAGGATACCGAAAAACTTCTCGCCTAAAGACTTCTCCCAAACCTAAAAAACCTGGCTGTTGGACGGCTTCTTGGACGCCTGCTTTAGAAGAAATACTCAGAAAAAAATCTATTAGCTCTGGTTTTTTATTATTAATTATTTCAAGCAAAGAAATCATTAATTTACAGTCAGCAATTGCATCATGAGCATCACCAATTTCTATGCCATTAGCTTCTGCCAAGTCTGCCTGCTTCAAACTAATCGCAGGACCATCCTCATAAAGAGGAATATTTAATAAATTGGGGAAGAAAGCAGCAACATTATTCATCATTAACAAAAGATCCAGTCTGCTGTTTCCATTGGTATTGGTAAGATATGACTCAAATAAATTCCAGTAAAACTGTCTTCTAATCAGCTCTTCATCATAAGCCATGCCGTTATAAGTTATGAAAACCCCTGGCTCATCAATAGTCCACTGGCGCCATTGAAGATTGAGATCTCGCATCATCTCGTAATGCGATACATTGGAATTGAAAAGATGTGTTTTCTTATTGGTGACCATAGCCATTGGATGAGGTATCGCCCATGGCAAAGGAGCGCAGCCTAAATTTTGCTCATCTTGGATTTCTAAATTACGATTTACTTGAATAGATCCACACTGGAGTATTTGGGCAAAGTCTTTAATTAGCCCGGTTGTCTCAGTGTCGTAAAATATTAAATTATTTGATGGCTCCACACTTAGGTAGGGTATTTCCCTAACTCATGTCTTGCCACTGCTCGTCTATGAACTTCATCCGGCCCATCAGCAAGTCTTAACGTTCTCATTCCAGCATACATTCTTGCCAGTGGAAAAACTTGAGAGACCCCTGCACCACCATGCATTTGGATGGCTCGGTCAATAACATCGCAGACAATATTTGGAACAATTACTTTGATTTGAGCTATCTCACTTGCAGCAACTTTATTACCAACGGTGTCCATCATGTGCGCTGCCTGCAAAGTTAACAATCTTGCCATATTTAATTCAATTCTTGAGTTAGCGATGATATCCATGTTGCCGCCTAGTTGAGACAACGGTTTACCAAAAGCAACTCTGCTTTGAGATCTTTCACACATCATTTGCAGTGCTCTTTCACCTAAGCCAACAGCTCGCATGCAATGATGAATTCTTCCAGGCCCGAGCCGACCTTGGGCAATTTCAAAACCTCGACCCTCGCCTAAAATCATATTGCTTTTCGGAACTCTTACGTTGGTAAATTTTAGATGAGCATGACCATGAGGGGCATCATCCCAACCAAAAACCTCCATCATCTTTCTTACTTCAATTCCCTCAGAGTCCATTGGGACGAGGATTTGAGAATGTCTTTTATGTCTTGGAGAGTCTGGATCTTGATCAGTCACACACATAAACACAATAATTTTACAACGAGGGTCTCCAGCGCCAGATGTCCACCATTTTTCACCGTTAATCACATACTCGTCACCGTCAAGAACTGCGGTAGCAGCCATGTTGGTTGCATCCGAAGAAGCCACTCCAGGCTCCGTCATGCCAAAAGCAGACCTAATTTCTCCAGCTAACAGAGGCTTCAACCAAGTCTCTTTATGTTCTTCGGAACCATATCTCTCAAGCACTTCCATGTTTCCTGTATCAGGAGCAGAGCAATTAAAAACTTCAGAAGCGATACCCACTGCACCCATTTTTTCTGCAAGATGAGAATATTCAAAATTACTTAAACCAGTTCCAAACTCACCCTCATACCCTGGCAGGAAGAAATTCCATAAGCCTTCAGCCTTTGCCTTGGCCTTCATTTCCTCCATGATGGGAGGCACGCACCATCTACCACCCTCTTCAACCTGCTGCGCATATGTTGCTTCATTGGGTCTAATTTCGGTATCTATAAATGCTTGAACTCTATCTAAAAATGTTTGAACTTCTGGCCTTAAATCTCTCATTACTTTCCTCTTATTAATAGCTATTATTTATAATATAAGCATTGTGAATGTTGTAAAATAACTTTATTATTAGTATTCAATTGATACATACCCATGATAACTGCAAGCAAGTTGCAAAGCTATAGGATCAGACAAAAATGAAAATAAGTTCTTTTGATTTAAATCTTTTTGTAATCATGAACTCCATTTATACCGAAGGCAGTCTTACCAAAGCAGCTGAAGTGGTAGGTATTACTCAACCTGCTGTCTCCAATGCACTCTCAAGATTAAGAGAAAAATTTGACGATGAACTCTTTGTAAGAACTGGCAGTGGCATGGTGCCTACTCAAAAAACAGAAAATATTATTAAAGATATACAAAATGCTCTTCAGCTAATGCAAAAAAGTGTCAATGAGCCTGATGAGTTTGATCCAGCTACCAGTCAGAAAACTTTTAGAATCTCTCTCGGAGATATTAATGAAGGTCGAATTCTGGCAATTCTTATGGGTAAAATGGAAAAACAAGCTCCAAATATTAAACTTGAATGCTACTACTCTTCCAGAGATCAGGTGCCTCATGCTTTGGCAACAAATGAATTAAGTTTTGCTGTAGACCCTTTCATACCCAACTCAAAAGATACAAATTCAATGAAAGTGTTTTCTGATCGATTTGTTGTAGCTCACCGAGCCAATCATCCTGTATCAAAACTTTCAGAAATGAATTTGGATGAAATGTTGAAATTAAAATACATCAATATCTCAAATAGGAAAAGAGGCGCCTCCGTTGTAGAAATGGAAATGCAAAAAATGCAATTACAGCCTGAAATTGCACTGAGATCTCAGCATTATCAAGTGACTCCAGAGATAGTTAGATCAACTGATTTGTGTTTGCTCTGCTCTGAGACTTTTGCAAAAAAACATGGGCTTAGCTACATTGAAATACCTATCAATGTTCCTCCTCTTGAGCAATATCTGATTTGGCACTCCAGCGATGATAATGACGGATCACATATATGGATGCGAAACCTTATTATTGAATCTTTTGAAGAAGTAAGCTCGCTTTAGGCTTTAGAGGCTTCGCCATAATACAAAAAAGAAGCTATCTTTGGCCCTTTAATATATTTCTTCTTTAAATCCTGTAACTGGAATCCTCCAGAAAGAATCAGCTCTTCAATATTTCTATTTAGATTGCACCCACCAGCAATTTTATTCCAAAGAGGTGTTATTCGGTGTTGCCATTTTTGAATTTTAGGTTCGGGAGCTAGGCCGTGCTCCATAAAAAATAATGAGCCACCTGGCTTAAGCAGTCTGTGAGCCTCTGCCAAAGCCTGCATTGGATCTGGGATAGTGCATAGACTAAACCCTATTACCACGCTATCAAATGTTGCAGACTCAAGATCAATGGATTCAGCTGTTGCCTCAACAAAAGAAATTTTAGAGTTAAAATTTACAGCTCTAGATTTTGCAATAGCCACTGAACTGAGGGCTGGATCAACTCCCACTATCTCAGATACTTTATCAAAATCATAAAAATCAAAATTTAAACCTGACCCAATGCCAATTTCTAAAACTCTTCCATGAGCCTTGGGAATGATTTGAGCTCTCTTATTTTGAAAACCCTCCATGCCACAACAGCAATCCAACAGTTTAGGTAAAAAATAATTCTCATAAAGGCTCATGACTGGCTTAGATCATGGCCTGCTGTGCCAACTAACCCCCCATCTGAGGGTATTACTGCGCCAACTGTATAAGCTCCCGCCCTTGAGCACAAGAAAAGTACCAGCCCTGCCATATCTTCAGGGGAACCAATTCTTTTTCTCGGATTTCTTGACTCGATTAATGAATAGTCATGATTTACTGCAGCTCCTAACATCATAGATTCATATGGGCCTGGAGCTATTGCATTGACCAAGATATTCTTTCCAACCAACCTTTTTGCTTGTACTCTTGTTAAATGATGAACGGCTGCCTTGGAGGTTCCATATGCATAACTCTCTAAAGCAGGTACATTCAAACCATCAATCGATCCAATATTAATAACTCTAGCAGGATCTTCGGCAGAAGCTTGTTTAGCTAGCATAGGTGTGAGTTTTTGAGTTAAATAAAAAATACTTTTAACATTCAAATTCATGACTTTATCCCAGCCCTTTTCTGAATATTCTGCATAAGGTTCTCCCCATGAAGCTCCTGCGTTGTTAATGAGAAAATCTATGTGATCCTCTTTTGATTGAATGAAATCAACAAAATCACTCATTCCATCCATGGTGCTCAAGTCACAGGGTACAGGAATGCACTCAGCTGAATAAGTCTCTGATAATTCATTAGCCTTTTCGATTAAAGCAGCCTCTTTTCTAGCAGTAATATATACCTTGACCCCATTAGCCAAAAAGCCTGCCGCTATCATCTCACCTATTCCCCTAGAACCACCGGTAACAATCGCTACTTTTCCTGAAACATTAAAAAGTTCTGTGATTTTCATACTTATCCTTAATTAGTTTGCTGAATGCTTATGTTCTCTTGAAATCATTATGAATTCAATAGTATTGCCTTTAGAATACTGTCATGGAGTTAATTTTAAATATCCTTCTGCTGTTGGTGGGAATCACAATTCTTGTTTGGGGAGCAAATAAATTCGTCGATCATGCCTCTGTAATAGCAAAACATTTAGGTGTTGGAGATCTTGTCATTGGACTAACGCTTATCGCAGCTGGCACTTCTGCACCTGAGGTATTTGTTGGGATATCTGCTGTTTTGAATGGGAATGAAGATATTGCTCTTGGAACGGCTATTGGTTCAAATATTTCAAATATTGCTCTTATTTTTGGCGTCTCTTGTCTCTACTTGAATGCAGCTTCCAAAACTCATTTATGGAATTTAATGCCTTTTGGCTTAACAGTTTTATTGCTTGGATTAACTTTGGCTGATGGCACGATCTCTTATAGTGAAAGCATGGGTTTCGTGGGTTTATTCATGTTGTTTATGTATATCCTTATGAAAACTGATGGCGTCCCTGATGAGGAAGACTCAGAAGCATCTGAGTTTACAAAAAGTTTATTTTTATCAATGGTAGGACTAGTTGGTTTAATAGCTGGTGCCAATATCTCTATCGTCTATGCCGAGAGCACAGCTTTATTATTAGGTATATCAGAGTTAATCATAGGTCTTACCATCATTGCCTTAGGAACTAGTTTGCCTGAGTTAGCTGCTACGGTTGCAGCTCTAAAAAAGGGCAAACATCAAATGGTTGTTGGCAATATTATTGGATCCAACGTTCTGAATTTAGTATTTGTTATTCCAATTATCGGATTTTTTGGATCTGTTCAACTTAGTCCAGTTGTGATGGAGAGAGATTTCAACATCCTTGCAATCTTAAGCTTGGCTTTTATCTTGTTGGCAGTTGCATTAACCAAATTAAAATTCAGTAAAAGTTTATATGTGGCCGCGGGAATAATTCTAGTCAGCAGCTACACTCTCTACATTGCCACTCTTTCTGGGATTGTATAAAAATTTCATATACAAGAAAAAGGATAACGACAAAACAAACGTAACCACTTCAAAGATAAAAAAAGCATTATAAAAAGTGGGTGTGGTTGGAATTAGTGCAAACAGATATCTACCAAGCGCAATACTAAAAGTTAAGAATGCAAGCAGTGATAACACATATATTGCAATGCCCCTGCTAAACAGACCAAGCAGGCACAAAAGCCCAACAATCATATTGATGCCACCATACAAACCCGCAACTTCTGAGTAACCTATCTCTGCTGAAACTTTTAATCCAACTGCATCCATGAATGAAGGGATGTCATAACTAAGTTCAAGGGCATCTTTGACCGGATCTATAATTGCCCAAGCACCTATACCAAAATATAAAACCGCATAAGCCATCAGAAACAGTCTAATAATCCAAATCATTGTATTTCCTAAAAAATTTCGTTCTTTCTTTTATTGTGACCTGCTCTTGCAATAAAAGAAATAAATAAACATATGAAAAACATTATAATAGGATCCTTGGATAAAGGCAGGAAAGTTACAAAGCCAATGATGTGAGTAATTGTAAGGGAGATACCAATCACATAAATCGGCCACAGTGGTGAAGTTGGATTTTTACCAGAAAAATATCTAAAGATAAAATAATTCAAGGTAAGAAGAAAAGCTGGAATCAAGACTCTGGCTCTGTATTCATCCATTTGATCTTGATTAAACTCAGTTGCAAGAAATGCGATTGGTAACTGATCATAAAAAAATAAACCAATAAATACTCTCAATGTTGTATACAAAGCAACAAGTATTAGTGAATATTTAATCAACCCGTCCATCAATCTATTAGAATACACTTAAATATTAAAATATTAAATTTTTAGCGGGCTTGAAAAGATATGAATATAATTTTAGATGTAAATGAATGTCCTGGAGTCCCTCATCCTGAGCCCTATATGGGAATTAAAACTTCTATTCTAGAAATTCAAGAATTCATTCAAAAAACCATCAAATCAAACAAACAACCCATTGTAATTTTTGGAGCTAATTGGTGTCCTGATGCAAGGTTGTTAGAAGGCGTAATCCAGCTTACTACCGTGAAAAGCTTTCTTGTAAGAAATGCGAATATTTTGTATATAGATGTAGGGAACTATGAAATGAATACTGAATTGTTTAGTTTTTTTGATAAAAATATTCAAGAAGGCATACCAAGAATATTTATCATGGACACAAAAGGTGAGGCCCTCAACTTGCATGTAAATGACACCATGCGAAAAGCACGAGAGCTTTCTACTCAGGATATTTTTAACTATTTACAAGAATTTGTTGTTGAGACTTAATTAATAGCGGAAATGCTTAATCTTGTCTCTGCTATTTTTTAAATCTGTCATTGCATGAATGCCTATCTCTAGGTGTTGCTTTGCCCATTTAGATGTAACTGCTTGATCTGATTTTTCAGTTTTGACCCCATCAGGTGTCACAGGAACATCTGAAACTAAGAGCAAGGCTCCTCGAGGAATCTCGTTATAATGACCAACTATAAATATTGTGGCAACTTCCATATCAATACCAATAGCTGTAGTTTTTTTTAGTTTCTTTAAAAAGGTTTTATCATGCTCCCAAACTCTTCTATTGGTTGTATAAATTACTCCTGTTCGATAATCAGTACCGGCATCTAATATTTTGTCGGAAACAAACTTGTGTAATTTAAAAGAAGGTAAAGCAGGTACCTCGGGAGGAAAATAATCATTGGAAGTTCCATCCCCTCTAATAGCTGCTATAGGCAGGATAAGGTTTCCAATTTCAGATGAATCTTTGAGTCCGCCACATTTTCCAAGAAACAATACGCCTTTTGGTTTTCTTGCTACCAGCAAATCCATAATTGTTGCCGCATTGGGTGAGCCTATGCCAAAATTAATAATGCTTAAACCCTCATTATTAGTGCAGGAGGACATTGGTCGATTTTCACCTTGCACATCAGAATTAAACCTCTTTGCAAACTGCTCAACATAGTCCTGAAAATTAGTTAGAAGAATGTAATCACCAAAGTCATCCACAGGCATTCCTGTGTATCTAGGTAGCCAGTCTTTGGCTATATCGTATTTATTATCCATGGTTCATTATAAACCATGAAGTAGAAATGATGATTTTTATTGTTCTGCTGCGCTTGCTAAGCCTGTTAAAACGGTTTGATGTTTTATGTATTCATGAATTTGTTGAGCCTGCTCTACATTTAAAACATCTTTAAATGAAGCCATACCGCTTCCATGAATTCCACCCAATACACTTCCTAAAAATGAAGCGTGGCCTTGTGCATCCAGCATCCTTAAGTCAGGCAATACTCCCCCACCAATAACACCTGCTCCATGGCAAAATTGACAATGTTCATGGTACTCATACTCACCTCGGGCAACTACCAAGGCATCTGAATTTAATTCAAAAATAGTAGGATTTAATTGAGCTATTGTTGCAACTGGCTTCTCAAGTTGAGTTCCACCAATTTCAAAAATCATCATCCTGCCATCTCTAGAGGGATTTTCATTTGGTGATTCTAGCCCTCCAGTAAGCGCATAGGCTCCGCCATAACCAACTTGAACTGCGATGTATTGTTTGCCGTCAATCTTGTAGGTTATTGGAGGTGCCACAATCCCTTGCCCAGTATCAACGCTCCAGAGCAATTCACCAGAATCTGCTGCATAGGCTACAAATCTTCCATCTGATGTTCCTTGAAAAACTAGATTTCCATCAGTTGAAAGAACGCCTCCACTCCAGGGTCTTTTGTACTGAGCTCGCCAAACTTCTTTTTGCTCTTTTGGGTCCCATGCAAGCAAATATCCAACCGTTGCTGCATCAACCATAGCTAACTCATCAGGATCTTTTGGAAGATAGCTCATTTCTATCTGATTGGCTAAATTCCATGTATTTGGATTGTATTTAAATTCAGTGTCTGTGGAGTAGATAAATATTGTCTCTTGGGCTGGAATATATACCAAACCAGTTTTCGGGCTATAAGACATTGGATGCCAATTGTGACCACCTAGTGGTCCAGGCGTGGTTAGCGCTGGTTGCAATTCATGATTAGTCTCTTTAATCTCTACCGGCCTTCCAGTTTCAGGATCAACGTGAGAAGCCCAATTCATTGGAACAAAATTATTTGCTGAAATAAACTCACCAGATGTTCTATCGATTACATAGAAAAAACCGTTTTTAGGAGCCTGCATAATGACTTTTCTTTGCTCGCCATCAATTTCAATATTGGCAAGGATCATATGCTGGGTGGCAGTATAATCCCAGGTATCTCCTGGAGTAGTTTGATAGTGCCAAACATATTCTCCATTATCTGGATTAATTGCAACGATAGATGAAAGATATAAATTATCACCACCGCCTGGACTGCGTACGTATCTGTTCCAGGGTGAACCATTGCCAGTACCTATATACAAGAGATTTAATTCAGGGTCATAGGCCATAGAGTCCCAGACTGTTCCTCCTCCGCCTACTTCCCACCATTTGCCTCCTGACCAAGTATCTGCTGCTTTAGCTAATGCTTCAGATTCAAAAGGCTCATCAGGGTTTCCAGGAACAGTAAAAAATCTCCATAACATGGAGCCATCTTTGACATCATAAGCAGAAATATAACCTCTTACTCCAAACTCTCCGCCACCATTTCCAATAATTATTTTCCCATCTATGATTCTTGGTGCGCCTGTGATTGTGTATGGTTTTGATTTATCAATTGTCAAAACATCCCAGTTCACTGCTCCAGATGCTTTATCAAGGGATATTAAACGACCATCAATCGTCGCAAAAACTACTTGATCTCCCCATACAGCAACACCTCTATTCACAACATCACAACAAGCATTTCTTGCCCAAGCTTTATCAACCTCAGGGTCAAATGACCAAATTTCTTTGCCTGTTTTTGCATCCAATGCAAAAACTAAACTCCAAGGAGCAGTAATAAACATCATGCCATCAACTACGATAGGTGTGGTTTCATGACCTCTGTTGGTTCCTGTTTCAAATGACCATGACAATCCAAGCTGATTTACGTTTGAATCGTTAATATCATTTAGTGGGCTAAACCTTGACTCATCATAAGTTCTGCCATGCAATAGCCAGGATTCATTTTCAGTGTCAGCATTGAGAACCCTCGAATTGTAGGAATTATTTTCAGCACATGAAAATATAAAGAAAAGCGGTAAAAGCAAAATTGATAAGTTTTTCATAGGTTAATAATAACAAAGGTGGCTTGAATATACACCAATTTGGTAGGGATGGAGGGAGTCGAACCCCCACGCCTTTCGGCACTTGGTTCTAAGCCAAGCGTGTCTACCAGTTCCACCACATCCCCAGAAGAAAAAGAATTATATTACAGAATGGAGAAATGTTAAGAAGTTTTGTTAAATCACTAAGAGTTAGAAATAAGGAATCTCATTTTTTCTTTTTTTATGGGCCAAAATAAGGATTGATGCTAAAAATATCTCGCCAAAGAATACAATCAGCCCAAAAGAATTGAAGCCCTCATAAAAAAAACTTACGACTCGGCCAAAAGCTATGAAACCCATTATGTAGGCAATGCTAATAGCTATCGATATTGAATTGTAGGAAAATGCAAACCGTAATAAAAGATAGGAGTATGCTAAAAATGACCCTGCAAACAAGGATCTAAATTCAGAAGCAGTCTCAGGGTTAGTCGCAACGACAGGAATAAATCCCAAATCGCTGAGATCTGGCTTAAACATTACATAGCAGCCTATTGTAAATAAGCAAGCAGCAGAAAAGAGTATGCATGTCTTCAACATTTACAAGACTCCTAAAACAAATAATGCTAAGAAGAAAGCTACCACGCCCATTGCCAACCAAAAATATAACTCTTTCGTATTGCCAAAACGATACGCATTTATTGCAAGACCCCAACAATACAATGGAGCTAGTGTAATGATTATTGAACTTATCAATATAGCTATAGGAATAAAAGCTAAAACTAAAAATAATTGAAGTGCTAATTTATTCATAACCTAATGGAACATAAATCTTTGGCCTGTGTCAAATATCCGAGGAGTTTTCGAGCCATATGGGTGATGTCCAAGCCCTCTCTTGAATAAACTTTGGGATATTTGAATTGCTATCCTCACAGTATTCGGAATTTTTTAAACAAAGATTATGTGACCAGCGACAAGATTTGTTTGCAACAACCCTAACATAGTAATAAGCCTCATCCTCCTGATTGAAGCTTGGGTCATCCCAAACCTTACACATTGACCGGACTCCTGTACCAATCACTTTGCAAGAATTTAAATCAAGATCAGTAGGCTTATGACTCATGACATCATGGACTGAGGTGATAACTTCACCATCAACAATCCTACCTTTTACAACTTGTAATTTTTCAATGTATTGATGCTTCGATGATGGATCCGCTGAAGCGGAAATAAATAGTCTAGCTTTAGACATAAGATTTGATCCAGATGTGCTTCCCATAGGAATTCCATTCTTATAAGCATACGAAACAGCGTCAGGATGATCACATAAATTAGTATCAAGACCTTCACCAAGAAAAAATCTGACCAAACATCTCGGCCCAGAGGTTCCATATACTTCCTTACGTTTCAGTGCGTTAAAAATAGAAGTACGACTATTCTCCTCGGCCCAAACAACGGCTAAACCCCCTGGATTAAATTCAATATCATCTGGCAAACCATCTGGAATTGAGGATCTAAATGATTTACCAGCTCCACCATGACCTGGGAAAACCTCCTCATCAACTAATCCAGGTGTTCCTAAGTGAGTATCAGTACTTCCAATAAACCCAAACTTAAAAGGGTTGATATTTTCCTTTGCCTGAATGAGCAGCCCCTGATTTAATGCATCGCGAACAAAACTAGAATTTGGAGAGGCAGAAAAATCCTTGCTAAATTTTGATTTAAAATCTTTATAAGGTAATTGTTCAAAACTACATAAAGGATCATTTGAATTAATTGCGCACTCAGAACTACCCTTGTGTTGAAAAATTTCAACCAAGGGCTCTCTGATATTTTGAAGATAGATTTCATCTTGATTTGGTTTTTCAAACATAAATCCATTGCTGAGATTTGAGTTATGAGGGATAACCATATAATCACAATCTTTTAAGCATTCTTGATCAAGCTGCTCCCATAACTCAACTCGAGTTGGTGCTTCATAAAAACTTATTGGCTGATATGGAACATTAGAGCTATCAAATATCACATTTCTATGTAGATTATTTCCTGAATATGCTGCACCAGTCCACTCATAACCTACAAAGGTTGTAAATGAGCATGCCGCGGTTCTATCATAATGCTCTTCTGCTGCTTGAATAATTTCTTGCCATGGTTTCTCAGCAGCCTCTAAGCATATCTCTCTTGAATTTCCGCACATCCCTAAAGGCTTGCGCATGCTAGCTTTTGCATTCATATAGAAATAAGAAAGTTTAGGAAAGTTTCTATATGTTCTGCATTGCAGCCCATTGTATTTTGGGCTTTGTGGATCTAAACACAACCTCACCTCCCCAAGAAGTTCTGCATGATCTGTTACAGCTGCAAAATCTAATGGCTGATTTAATTTTGAAATTCTTGAGCTTGTTCTATCTTCGTTGTAGGGCTGTAAGTAAAGCTTTTGTCCTTTAGCGTATCTATAAGCATCATCTGGACTATTTAATGTTCCTTGAGTGTTAGCATCAAGCGATAAAGCGGTATGAACATGCAAATCACCAAATAAAGGCATTTTATTTGGAACATATACATCGCAAGGTTCCCTATCTTCATTTGGATAAGCCGAGCTTGGGTTTGCAAATAAAAAATTAGAACTTATTGCGAGGAATAAAAATATTTTTTGCATGTTAAGAGAGTATCTAAAAAAAACGGCAACCTAAGTTGCCGTTTTAAAAAAGTTATATTAGACCAACTTCTTAGAAGTTATACACGAGCTGGGCTCCTAGCTGTCTTCCCATGTTGGTATTGGCTGCATAAAACTTAGATGGCAAGCTTCCACCGCCAGGTAAGTGATAGTCTGAGTAGTAAGCTTGAATATGAGAAAGATCAACATCGTCGGTGATGTTCTTTACAAAGAAACTTGCATCCCATACACCATCAGAGGATCTCCAACCAAGAATAATATTTGCTA
>JACKQG010005585.1_pt1 | contig 13753 bp, 11 predicted proteins | sample 8237621 | NCBI WGS metagenome assembly JACKQG01 (sample SAMN15677084, study PRJNA649215) | marine metagenome | biome: marine; feature: Black Sea; material: saline water; isolation source: suspended particulate matter (SPM) from the Black Sea western gyre | collected 2013-06-09/2013-06-10 | depth...
GATTGGAACGGCAGATGAGGTGTCTCTCGATGAGTTGCTGGAATTGGTTTGGCATATAGATAAGAGAAAATCAGATGATGAATCTGAGCAGATTTTGAGTGAAAGAGAAGCTGTAGTCGAAGCAATCGCGACTTCTTTGAGCGTTGAAATGGAGAGTTGGGACGAAAAAGAGCCCCATAAAGGGGGGGGGATAGAAAAAAATTCAAATTATTTTCAACATTATAAAAGCGGTGAAAATGAGCTTGAAAAAGACGCCGTTTTGGATGGTGAATTGAATGAGGTAAAAGGGGTTGGTGAAGCAAATTCTATGTTCGGAAAGTGGTTGAAGACAAGGGCAGTAGAAACATCATTTGGAGATTATGGAAACCATGAATCCCTTGTAGAACGGGGTGCATCGACTATTATTGATGCGTTTTTGAAAAAGAAGAATCCGTCTATTGGAGTTGTTAGAGATGTTGAAACACCGGTTGAAGAATGGGCGAGTAAAGGGCTACAATACGACCCGAGTTTAGTGACTGAAACGATGGCGAAATTATATGCTTCTCAGGGCCAAATTGGGCGCGCAAGGAAAGCTTTTAAGATGTTAGCTTTGAAATATCCTGATAAAAGTGTTTATTTTGCATTCCAGCTGAAAAAGCTAAGCAACAACTAAGAAGACTATCATGGGAACTCTCCTCACAGTTATTATTTTGATCATCTGCTTCCTTTTAGGAGCAGTTATTTTAGTCCAAAACCCCAAAGGTGGTGGACTCGCATCTGGATTTACAGGTGGTGCCGCTATGGGCGGTGTGCAACGCACAACAGACTTCCTTGAGAAGAGTACTTGGTACCTTGTGGTTGCATTATTTGTGACTTGCATGGGTGCAAGTATCTACAATGGAAACACGGAAGCTAATGTCGGTATTGACGAGAGCTTTATGCCAAGTGAAACTTCGATACCAGCTCCGGTTGAAGTTGCTGCTCCAGTTGAAGCAGAGTCTTCCACTGACAGTCCTTCTGAGTAGGTATAACTCCGAAGTTTTTATCGCTTATTTATCGCTTATTTATTGCTTAAAGGATTAGATTTTATATTTATTCTAACGTAATTTAGCGCTCGTAATTTTTCTGTGTAGCACCTTTTTTGGCTCCAGCTATTCTTTATTATTTATATATCAGATGTCAGTAAACATTCGCCCATTAGCAGATCGGGTTCTTATCGAACCAGCTCCAGCTGAAGAAACAACAGTAAGTGGAATTATTATCCCTGATACAGCTCAGGAAAAACCTCAAAGAGGTATTGTTGTTGCTGTTGGTCCAGGAAAGCCAGATGAACCCACGACAGTTAAAGTTGGGGATACTGTCTTATATGGAAAGTACTCTGGCACGGATCTTCAAGTAGAGGGCATGGATTACATGATTATGCGTGAGTCAGATATTCTCGCAATCGTTTAAAAAACACAGACCGTTTAAAATTTCATAAAATGGCAAAAAATATTAAGTTCGATATAGAGGCTCGTACGGGTTTAAAAGCTGGTGTCGATGCGCTTGCAAACGCAGTAAAAGTAACATTGGGACCCAAAGGGCGAAATGTTGTTATTGCGAGAAAATTTGGAGCGCCAATCGTAACAAAAGATGGTGTAACTGTTGCAAAGGAAATAGAACTTAAAGACCCCATTGAAAACATGGGAGCTCAAATGGTGAAGGAAGTTGCATCTAAGACGGCTGATGTTGCTGGAGATGGCACGACGACCGCTACAGTTCTCGCTCAGGCTCTTATTTCTGAAGGTATGAGGAATGTATCTTCTGGAGCTAACCCCATGGATCTTAAGCGTGGAATGGACAAAGCGTCTGTCGCAATTGTTAAGCATCTACAAAAGATGAGTCAAGAGGTGGGAAATGACAATTCGAAGATTGAACAGGTAGCTACTATTTCAGCAAACAACGACAATACTATCGGTGCGTTAATAGCACAGGCGATGAAGACTGTTGGAAATGAAGGGGTGATTACTGTTGAGGAAGCTAAGGGTATGGAGACAACTGTTAAAACGGTTGAAGGAATGCAGTTTGACAGAGGATATCTAAGTCCTTACTTTGTAACGAACCCGGAGAAAATGGAGGTTGAGTTGGAGAGTCCATTTATTCTTATTCACGATAAGAAAATATCGAACATTAAGGACCTGCTGCCTGTTTTAGAAGAAACAGCAAAGTCAGGTCGCCCACTTTTGATCATTGCTGAAGATGTCGATGGTGAGGCTTTGGCGGCTTTAGTTGTAAACAAAATCAGAGGTTCTCTAAAAATTGCTGCAGTAAAAGCACCTGGGTTTGGTGATAGAAGAAAAGCAATTCTTCAAGATATTGCTACACTTACAGGTGGACAGGTCATTTCAGAAGAGACTGGCTTGAAGCTTGAAAACACTTCAGTTGACGATCTTGGAACAGCGGAAAAAATAACGATTGACAAGGACAATACCACAATAGTCAATGGTGCTGGGGATAAAGCGAGTATTAATGCACGCATAGGTCAAATAAAAGCTCAAATAGAGACGACAACTTCAGATTACGATAAGGAAAAACTACAAGAACGCCTTGCTAAATTAGCTGGTGGTGTAGCTGTTTTATATGTTGGAGCTGCTACTGAGGTAGAGATGAAGGAGAAAAAGGACAGAGTTGATGATGCTTTACACGCAACTCGTGCTGCTATCGAGGAGGGTATTATTCCTGGCGGAGGAACTGCTTACATCAGAGCTGCGTCTAAGATCTCAAAATTAGAGGGAGTGAATAACGATGAGACAACTGGGATTAAGATTGTAATCAGAGCTATTGAAGAGCCTTTACGCCAAATTGTGGCAAATGCTGGTGGAGAAGGAGCTGTCGTTGTTAATGCAGTTCGTGATGGGAAAGCTGATTTCGGATACAATGCAAGGACTGAGATTTATGAAGATCTTTACAAGGCGGGCGTAATTGACCCCACTAAAGTTGCCCGTGTAGCATTAGAAAATGCGATTTCTATCTCAGGGATGATGCTTACAACGGCGTGCGTTATTTCTGACTTTGAGGAAGAAGATTCGATGGCTACTTCACCTGCTATGCCTGGTGGTATGGGAGGAATGATGTAGCATAAAACACTTTCAGATTAATGTCGATTAACGTAAAACACGCCACGAAAGTTTTTGATGGACAAGCTGCTCTTAATGATGTTAGCTTGAAAGTCCCTTCGGGCCAGGTTTTAGGTCTTTTAGGCCCAAACGGTGCAGGTAAATCAACGTTAATGCGATTAATCTCTGGGTACTTGCCCGCAACTTCAGGTTATGTTGAAGTTTGTGGTTTTGATGTTGATTCTGAGCCTCTTGAAACAAAAAAGCGAATAGGTTATTTGCCAGAGCACAATCCCTTGCCCGAAGAAATGTTCATACGTGAATATTTGAGTTTTGTAGGTGGGATGTATCAAGTAAATAACGTTGCTAAAAGGGTTGAGGAAGTTATGTCTCTTGTGGCATTAGAGCCTGAATCCAGCAAGAAAATAAGTCAATTGTCTAAGGGCTATCGCCAAAGGGTGGGTCTTGCAGCGGCGATTATACATGAGCCGGAAGTATTGATACTTGATGAGCCGACTTCCGGTTTGGACCCCAATCAACTTGTTGAAGTAAGGGCACTCATAAAAAACATAGGTCGTGAAAGAACGGTACTTCTTTCTACGCATGTCATGCAAGAGGTGGAAGCTATGTGTGATCGTGTTGTACTGATTAAGAATGGAGAGGTTGTAGCGGATGAGGCCACGGATGTTTTCACGAGCAGAGATGGTGGGCTTGAAGCGGCTTTTAAAGATCTTACTTCTTGAGTACTGAAACCAATACTGAAAGAGGAATAGTATTTAGATCTACAGGATCTTGGTATGATGTACAAGACTCCTCAGGGGAGAATATTCGATGTAGAATCAAGGGGAAGATGCGGCTGCAGGGTTTTCGGTCTACCAACCCTATTGCGGTAGGTGATGCAGTACAATTTATCAGGGCAAATGACGGAACAGGTAGCATAGATAGTATAGAGGAGAGGAGGAATTACATTGCTCGAAAATCAGTTAACCTTTCTAAGGAAACTCACATTGTCGCTTCAAACTTAGATAGAGCCTATCTTATTGTCACAATTGCTAAGCCAAGGACGAGCTCCGGATTTATTGACAGATTCTTAGTTACAGCAGAAGCGTACGGAATTCCGACTACGATTGTATTTAACAAATTAGATTTGTTAAGTTCAGACAAAGAGGCCTTGTTAAGGCAAGAGGAGTTGGAGGGTATCTATTCAAGAGTTGGTTACGAAACGATGAGGGTTTCAGCTGAATCTGGTTTAGGAATAAAAGAATTTAGAGAGGAATTAAATTCGGGCATCAATTTACTTTCTGGGCACAGTGGTGTAGGTAAAAGCACAATCATCAATATGCTTATTCCGGGTTTAGAACTTAAAACTGCGGATGTGTCGGAATCTCATTCAAAAGGAAGGCACACAACTACTTTTGCTGAAATGTTTTCGGTTCCAGGAGGTGGGTTTATTATTGATACACCAGGGATAAAAGGGTTTGGTTTAGTAACATTGGGAAAGAGTACGCTGAACCATCATTTCCCTGAGTTTTTTAAACTTCTACACTTTTGTAAGTTTAACAATTGTGTGCATGTGGGTGAGCCGGGATGTGCAGTGAAAAAGCAGGTTGAGGAGGGTAATGTGTCTAAAGAGCGGTACTCAAATTATTTAGAAATGTATAAGACTTTCGAGGATGGCCCCTATAGATAAGCCTGTTCAGTTTACACTTTAGAAGTATATAAGCCTCTAACCTTAAGATCTTCAGTGTTGTATTTAAGACGTTTATGAGTGTGTCTGTCAAATACATCAATACCAATTGACCTTAGAATACCGTCTCCTGCAGCACAATCCCATTCCATGTATGTGCCAGTTCTAGCGTGTATTTCAGCTTCTCCTAATGCGAGTTTACAAAACTTCAATGCACCACTAACTGGCCTAAGTATTACATCTTTTGCAAGAATTCCTGGTGGAAGAAGTGCCTCAACCCCCTCTTTTTCAACCCAAGATGTGAGGAGTCGGTACGGCTTTTGAATAGGAGTAGTTTGTATGGTTTTAAGGCAAGTGCCATCTAATTGGCAAATGGAAAACCCTTTACTTAATACACCTGTGTAAATAATGTTAGACAGTGGGTCAGCTACAACACCTATGATAGGGCCAGTAGAATCGCAAAGAGCTATGTTGACTGCAAAACCTGACCTGTTTTTTAGAAAAGATTCAGTTCCGTCTAGTGGGTCAATTAAAAAATAGTAAGGCCAATCTTTTCGTTCTTTAAAACTGGGGAGTGCTGACTCTTCACTGAGAATAGGTATGCCAAGTGGACTGAGGATTTCAGTTATTATTTTATCTGAAGCATAATCTGCATCAGAAACCAATGAGCCATCTTTCTTTGATTCTATATGCAGATCGTCATTAGATGAGCTTAATGATGAAAGTAGGACTTTTGAGCCTGCCCCAGCCGCTTTAATTGATAGTGTTATAGCTTTTTGAAAAAGTTTTTCTGACAACATGCGTCTAATATAGTCGTCATACGTTAAATTTGACCACGATGCAGGGGTGCCTTTTGGCTGAGATATATACCCTTTGAACCTGACCGGGTAATACCGGGGTGGAAGATGTCATATAAGAATACGCCTGCGTCATATTTTTTTTTTAATTTAAAAACGATGCTATGCGTATATCAATTTTATTTATTTTTCTGTTTTCTTCAGCTTTCTTTCAAGCCCAAATTGATTCAATTAACCTAATCCGTCCCGCCGCAATTACTGCCGTGACTTCAGATGAAAGAGCACCATTTACCCACTCAGATTTCGATGCTGAGGATTTAAACAAACGCGATGCGGCCCAAGATTTACCTTTCCTTTTAAGGTTTGCTCCTTCTGTTGTTGTTACTTCTGATGCTGGAAATGGTATAGGATACACAGGAATGAGAATTCGAGGAACCGACGCTAGTAGAGTTAACGTTACTATTAATGGTGTTCCATTAAACGATGCTGAGTCTCAGGGGGTTTACTGGGTTGATTTGCCAGATTTAGGTGCTAGTGTTTCCGGTCTTCAAATCCAAAGAGGAGTTGGGACAAGCACTGTAGGAGCTGGAGCATTCGGTGCTTCAGTAGCTGTAAACACATTAGGTGCGATCGTCAAGCCTGGAGTAAGGGCTGTGTTAGGAATGGGTAGTTTTAATTCATCAAGAGAGTCTGTAAGTTGGAATACGGGAATGATAGGTAATGGTTTTTCATTTGATGGAAGAGCTTCTCATGTTTCATCAGACGGTTATATTGATAGAGCTTCAAGTGAGCTTAACTCACTTTACACTTCAATTGCAAAAAGATGGTTAAGCGGTAGGATGTCGTTTACAACTATGTTAGGAAATGAGAGGACATATCAAGCTTGGTATGGTGTACCACAATTAGCGACAGACGAAAATGTTACTGACCAACAAATACTCGATTGGGCTGCAGGCTCATCTGAATATGGATACGGCTCGGATTCTGAGCGAGTAACGGATTTGATTGAAAATAGAAGGACTCATAATTATTATAACTATGAAAATGAAGTAGACGATTATGCCCAAAATCATTTACAACTTCATTTTGATCAAAAAGTCGGATTAGCGGATATAGCACTGACTCTTTACTCTACTTCAGGTGCTGGGTTTTATGAACAGTTTCGATCTGGAGATTCCTTTCAGTCGTATGGTTTAGAAGCTCCAATGTTTCCTAACTCGACTTCCCCAGAATCAACGAATGTCATTCGTAGAAGATGGCTTGATAATAATCTTTTAGGAAGCATTATCAATTTGAGCGTACCTATCAAAGAAGCAAAGTTAGATGCTGGTTTTGCTTACTCTACTTATTCTGGTGACCATTTCGGTGAGATAATTTGGATGCAACATGCATTCGATGTGATGCCGGGTACTAAGTACTACGATAATGTGGGTAATAAACATGACATGAGTGCATACTCAAGAATTAGTTTTGATTTAATACCTAGACTAATTAAAGTTCAAGGTGAAGCACAAATCCGATCTGTGCTTTACACTTCTAATGGAGTAGACTCTGATTTGCAGAACTTTATGTTTGATCATAATATGTTGTTTTTCAACCCTAAGCTTGGGTTAGATTTCAAGCCGTCGGAAAACGTAAGAGCATTTGCTTCAGTTGCTATCGCAAACAGAGAGCCAGCTAGAAGTGATTATTTAGATCATCCGGGCTGGAGTTCTACTTTAATTAAGCCTGAGAGATTATTGAACATCGAAACTGGATTTAAGACCTATGGGAAAAAATGGGCTGCTGAAATCGGGTTATATCACATGGGTTATCAAGACCAATTAGTAGCTACAGGAGCGCTCAATGATGTTGGAAATGTGGTGAGAATAAATGTACCTAATAGTTTTAGGCAGGGTGTGGAATTACAAGGTGGAGTTGAAATTTCATCTCGCCTTAGATGGGATGGTAATTTGACATTATCTAAGAATAAAATTAAAGAGTTTGATGAAATTCTATACGATTATATTTCCATGCTTCCTACTGTAATTCCTATAACTCACCTTAATACAGACATTGCATTTTCGCCCTCAGTAGTTGCGGCAAGTATTATTGGAATTAAGGTTTGGTCTAATGATAAAAACTCAATAAATTTTGAGCATGCCGCTAAATTTGTGGGCAAACAATACCTTGATAATACTTCAAATGACGAAAGATCATTGCCATCATATCTAGTGAATGATTTCGTTGTTAGATGGTCTCCTGAGTCTGGGAGTGGACTAAGTGTGTCACTTTTTGCAAATAATATTTTCAACGAAATGTATAGTGCAAATGGTTGGACTTATAGTTATTTAGATGGCGGAGTAGATGCAATGGTTACAGAGAATTATGTCTACCCACAGGCTGGTCGTCATGGGTTTATAAATCTTGAGTACCGTTTTTAAGTTAGATGAACTAATTTGCATCTATGAAAATGAGGGTGCCATTTATTTTGTTGATGTTGATCTTGAGGGTTTGTGTGCATGGAGTTTCAGCTCAATATACCATGCCTTTTGAAGAGCTTCCACATGAAGGGACATGGCTTCAATGGCCGCATAATCATACTTATGGTTTTGGTGCTGAGGATTTCGAGCCTTCCTGGGTTCAAATGACAGAAGCCTTGGTTGATGGTGAGAGAGAGTTCACATTATAGCGTATGACGATGTGCATAGAGATCACATTGTAAATCTATTAGAGGCATCTGAAGTAGATATGTCTTCTGTAGATTTTGTGATTGCTGAAACTGATGACTTTTGGGTGAGAGACAATGGTCCCATTTTCGTTTACGACTCTGACGTGAATTTAACGATTTTAGATTGGGGTTTTAATGGTTGGGGAGGCAATGCTCCTTTTGAGCTTTGCGATGCAATACCTGTTGCAGTGGCTGATGCTCTCAATATACCTATTATAGATCTCAACGAAATGGTACTTGAGGGAGGGGCTTTTGAGATTGACGGATACGGAACATTGATGGCTACAAGAACTTCAATAACTGGCCCAGACAGAAATCCTGATTTGTCGGAAGCCCAAATTGAAGATTACTTACAGGAGTATTTAGGTGTAACAAATTTCGTTTGGTTAGACGGACAATTTGGGGGATTAGATGATATAACCGATCAACATATTGATGGTTTTGCTAGGTTTCACGGTAACAATACTCTAGTGACACTTACACATACCGATCAGGCTTATTGGGGGGTTTCGTTTTCTGATAGACAGATAATCAACAATGCATTAAACACGGATGGCGTGCCATTTCAAATAGTTCATTTACCGTTAACGGTAAATGATGTCGTTACAACGTGGGGGCAATCTGTGGGTTACCGCTCAACCTATACAAATTATTACATTGCAAATAGCGTTGTTTTAGTCCCCAACTATAACGACCCCAATGACGCAGTAGCAAATGCTATTATTAGTGATTTATATCCCAATAGAAATGTGGTTGGTATAGATTGTCGAAATATGTTATCCGTAGGTGGAATGGTTCACTGTGTTACTCAGCAACAGCCTATAGGAGAGATCAACACAGCTTTGAACGAACTCATTTTAATCGATGACTCAATTGACCTCGGACAGTTGATTTGTGTATATGACTTGTCAGGAAGGCGTATTGATTGCCCAGAGTTAGGTGTAACTTATGTTTTTCACTATGAAAACGGCAACGTTAAGAAGGTGTTAGCTGACTAAAGTCCCTCACCTTTTCCAGTACAGTACCAAGCACTACAAGATCCGCTCCTGCTGCCCAGGCTCTTTCCATGCCTTCGAAATCTCGAATTCCCCCACCTACAATTATAGGAACCTCTACTGCGTTACTTACTGCGTAAACCACTTCGGTAGGAATGCTATTCGCAGCTCCACTTCCCGCATCAAGATAAACGGCTTGCATACCAAGCAAAACTGCGGCTGAAGCAGTTGCAACAGCTAATTCTGGTTTTGCAGCAGGAATGGGTAGGGTTTGCGTTATATAGGCGGCTGTAGTAAGTGGGCCGTCACCAACTAACAAATACGCTGTGGCAACAGTTTCAATATCCATTGCCATTATTAGAGGAGCAGCTTCTACGTGTCGGCCAATCAAAAGATCTGCGTTTCTACCGCTTACAAGACTAAGAAATAACAGGACGTCGGCATGTTCAGTAACTTGCTCAGGGGATCCGGGGAAAAGAACAACTGGTAAACTTGTCTGTTTCTTAGCATTCTTAACTAGTTCTTCGGTGTTTCCTTTTGACAGATGGCTGCCACCAATGAGTATATCGGTTGCGCCAGATTGCTCAATTTCATTCAGCCAGTTATATAGCTCTTCTCCGCTAGGTATTTTATCTGGATCGAGCAAAACAGCAAACCTTTTTTCGCCTTGGCGCTTGCTAATTTGAAGATTCTTCAGCCAATTCTTATTCATTTCGCTTCTTTTATTGCCAGTTTTATCTCTTGTACGATTGTGTTATGCCTCATTACGTGCCCACTAGATACTTCAAGAAAGTGCACTCCTTTCGTGGTTTTTGAAAGTGCGTCTCTAAGTGATTTTGACCAGCTGAAAGGTATGATTTTATCTCTCTTACCGAAAATAAAATATATATTTTTTTCTGACGTGAGATTTTCATGAATAGCCTTCACTAATCCTTCTTTTTCAGGCCAAAATAATTTATGCCCAGCCCACCCATATGCAACTCTTCTCCTAATTTCTACTGAGTCAGTGTGATAGCGTCCGAATTGATGTTTGTGCTGGGAGATGAGCCTCATAGATCTCATGGCATTAATAATCCACCGATTTGTTTTGGGTTTTTTATCTATTAAACGCCAGCAGTATTTACCGAATCTTGTGTTCACAACAAATCGATATAGACTGCCCATTTTTAAACCATCTGGAGCCAATACGATCACCTTAGATAATTTATCGGGAAACTTCTCGAATAAGGTAAGCGCAACCCTACTTCCCATGGAATAACCTAAAAGAACTAGGTTCACCTCCTTTATTGTTGACAAATGCATACAAATAAAGTTCTCAATACTCTCAATCAGGAGTGCTGGTTTGAGAGCTTCGTCTAGAGGTATGGGGGGTAAGGGCATGCTGTTGCCATGGTGAAGTAAGCTGATGGAAAGCATGACGGAATCATCCTTAAACAAAGGACTAAAGTTGAACATTTCTCTTGCATTCCTGTCAAATCCATGGAATGCAACAACTATTTCTTGGGAGGCTTTTAGGTTTTCACTTCGTCTTATCCAACCCCCAAATCGCCATCCTCGGTATTCCCATTCTATAGGTTGTTCACTTATTTCAGGTGGTGTCATGATGCAAAGTAACAAACTGTGGAAAAAGTGACGTCTTTTTTCTAAATAGTTTGATTGAAGTCACTAAATGATAACGTAAATTTACATCGGTTAAAGTCATTAAAGTCATACTTAACTGGACGTTTTTTTAACAAAGAAATTTATTAGAAAACGACCGGATAAAAAAAAAATGCCTAAAGATTCCAGCATAAAATCGGTACTCATTATCGGCAGCGGCCCTATAGTGATAGGCCAAGCTTGTGAATTTGATTACAGTGGTTCCCAGGCTTCTCGTTCATTAAGAGACGAAGGGATTGAAGTGACTCTAATTAATAACAACCCTGCCACCATTATGACTGACCCAGTCATGGCGGATCATGTTTACCTCGAACCTCTAGAGCCTGAATCTATCGTTAAGATTCTGGAGAAGCACAACATTGATGCTGTTCTCCCAACTATGGGAGGTCAAACAGCTTTAAATCTTGCTGTTAAATGCGACGAAATTGGCATTTGGGAAGAGTTCGGAGTCAAAATAATTGGTGTTGATATCGATGCGATAGAAATTACTGAGAACCGTGAGAAATTTAGATTGCTCATGGAAAAGATCGACATTCCTATGGCGCCTCAAGCAACTGCGAAAAGTTTTCTTGAGGGAAAGGAAATCGCTCAACGGTTTGGGTACCCACTCTGTATCAGAGCTAGTTTTACATTAGGTGGAGCTGGTGCTGCAGTAGTTCACAACAAAGAAAATTTTGAGGATAAGCTTACGGCAGGACTCCATAAATCACCCATTCATGAGGTGATGATTGACAAAGCTTTGCTCGGTTGGAAGGAGTTTGAATTAGAACTCTTGCGTGATGCGAACGACAACGTAACGATCGTTTGTTCTATAGAAAACATGGATCCTATGGGTATTCATACGGGTGATTCAATCACTGTTGCGCCCGCCATGACTCTTTCTGATTCGACATACCAAAGAATGCGCGATATGGCCATCCGTATGATGCGTAGTATCGGAGAATTTTCAGGTGGTTGCAATGTTCAATTTGCAGTTTCAGCTGATGAAAAGGAAGATATTATTGCGATTGAAATTAATCCTAGGGTTTCAAGATCTTCAGCTTTAGCGTCTAAAGCAACCGGTTATCCCATCGCTAAAATCGCAGCAAAACTTGCTGTTGGATACCACTTAGATGAGTTGAAGAACACCATTACCGGTTCTACCTCGGCCATGTTTGAGCCGACGTTAGATTACGTTGTCGTGAAAATACCTCGTTGGAATTTCGATAAATTTCCAGGGACAGACAGAGAACTTGGACTCCAGATGAAGTCAGTCGGTGAGGTTATGGCGATAGGCCGTTCATTTCAAGAAGCGCTTCAAAAGGCGTGTCAATCTCTCGAAATAAAGAGAAATGGCTTAGGCGCTGATGGAAAAGAATTACGTGACCATGACGCTATCATGGAGAGTTTAAATCACCCCTCTTACAACAGGCTTTTCCATATTTATGATGCCTTTAAACTAGGTGTTCCGTTTTACAAAATTCACGAATCAACAAATATTGACCCGTGGTTCCTTAGGCAGATTGAGGCTTTGCTCATGCTCGAAAATGATATTGAGCAGTATTCTATAGAGTCGCTGCCTAAAGCACTTCTTATCGAAGCAAAGCGCAAGGGATATGCCGATAGACAAATTGCTCACCTCTTAAAGTGTCTTGAAAGCGAAGTCCACGAGAAGCGCATCAAAGAAAATATAAATCGAGTATACAAATTAGTAGATACATGTGCCGCTGAATTCCCAGCCGTTACACCTTACTATTACTCGACATTTGAAGAATCTGAAAACGAGAGCGTCAGTTCTGACAATAAAAAAGTCATCGTTCTCGGTAGCGGTCCCAATAGAATTGGCCAAGGAATTGAGTTCGATTACTGCTGTGTTCATGGAATTCTTGCCGCAAAAGAGTGTGGTTATGAAACAATCATGATCAATTGCAATCCTGAAACCGTATCTACAGATTTTGACACTGCTGACAAGCTGTATTTCGAGCCCGTTTTTTGGGAGCATATTTACGATATTATTTTGCACGAAAAGCCTGTTGGTGTAATCGTTCAGTTGGGAGGCCAAACAGCTCTAAAGCTCGCTGAAAAGTTAGACCGATACAACATACCTGTTCTAGGCACATCATATAAAGCTCTTGACCTCGCTGAGGATAGAGGGAGCTTTTCAGCATTGCTAAAAAAAGAGGGTATTCCATATCCAAAATTTGGAGTCGTTGAAAACGCTGACCAAGCTGTTGATCTTTGTCGTGAGCTTGGTTTCCCTCTTCTTGTTCGTCCATCCTATGTTTTAGGAGGGCAAAAGATGAAAATTGTAATTAATGAAGAAGATTTAGAAAATCACGTTATCGACATTCTCAAGCACATGCCTGAAAATCAGATTCTCGTAGATCATTTCCTAGAAGGTGCTGTTGAGTGTGAGGCAGATGCGATTTGTGATGGAGATCAGGTGAGAATAATCGGTATTATGCAACACATAGAGCCAGCAGGGATTCACTCGGGTGACAGTTATGCACTTCTTCCTCCATTTAATCTAGGTGATTTGGTAATCCAAAAAATCAAAGATTATACAGAGAGAATTGCCGTTGCCCTTCAGACCAGGGGGTTGATTAACGTACAGTTTGCGGTTAAAGACGATGAGGTTTACATTATTGAAGCAAATCCCCGCGCATCTCGAACAGTGCCCTTTATTTCGAAAGCATATGGTGTTCCGTATGTAAACCAAGCGACTAAGGTTATGCTCGGAGCAGCCAAGCTTAAAGATTTGCCACATTCTCCTAAACTTCAAGGGTATGCAGTTAAAATACCTGTTTTTAGTTATGAAAAATTTCCTGATGTAAATAAGGAGTTGGGCCCTG
>JACKQG010005586.1_pt1 | contig 13753 bp, 23 predicted proteins | sample 8237621 | NCBI WGS metagenome assembly JACKQG01 (sample SAMN15677084, study PRJNA649215) | marine metagenome | biome: marine; feature: Black Sea; material: saline water; isolation source: suspended particulate matter (SPM) from the Black Sea western gyre | collected 2013-06-09/2013-06-10 | depth...
TGGTTGAGGCGGTCTGTCCAGCCGGGAAAGCCGTAGAAGTTGTACCATCTTCGCCGGTCAGGGCTGTACCCGTGGCGGCTGCGATGATCACATCGTCCATTGCGCGACCCAGGGCCATTGCGCCGTTGATGGCGTAGGGGCTGGTCGGGTCTGCAATAATGCGGAGTTTGTCTTGGTCGTCGATCAGATCGGCCCATTCGTAATCGGTGGGGAAGACCCAACGCTTGTCCTGGGGGGTTTCGATAAGTGGCGTATCGCCATGACGGGTGGTTTTAGCCTGTGCTGTTACCGCACCAAGCTGATTGACTGCTGCACCTGATTTACCATGATAGCTGTCTTCCATGACAGCACCGCGCAGCTTCGAGCCACGCTGTTGGAGAAGGTGCTCGACAGTCGATTTATAGTCAATTACTGACCAGTCGAGGACTTCATTTGACATAATATAAGCCTTCCTATGTCGGTTAAAACAATAAGCTGGAAGGCTTGTCCAAGGAACTTGGGGCCACTACTGGGGCTGTTTTGTCGGCCCGGAGGTTATCGACATAGCCTGTTCGACACCATCATTGGTGCGCTTGGGTGATATTATTGCCACAGGTGTGATGAAAATGCAACAGGTTTAATTGTCCACCAAAATCAAATCAAACCCTGCGGAGACACTCGCCGTCTTTATTTTCGTCCTTTTCTCCGTCTTCGCTGTTGTTGGTTTTCAGAAGGTTCATCCTGCACTGTTTCGAGTTTGGGGGTAAGACTTTCCCCTTTAATGAAGTTCTCGAAAGTGGTAGCGATAGTAAGGATGTCGTGTAGCTCCTTGCTCACGCCTGTCGCCAGCTTCAAGGCTTCTAGCCTCGTTTGTGCGCTCATGGCGACACACCCGCAGCCTGTTTAGCGAGCAGTTGTTTCTTGCTCACTGCTGCTGCGTGACCGGGGTGCTGTTTATCGAGCCAGGCTTCAGTGAACTCGCGGTTCATCGACAGCTCAGAAAGCTCCTGACGGGCCTGTTCTGGCGTCTTCAGGTTGGTCTGCTGCACTTCGCCATAGTCGAAGTCATGGTCGCCCAACTGCGTGTTCAGGCTGTCAACGAACTTCATCGCTCCAACCGGACCCATCGAGGCCCGTAAACCTTCAAGCTGCGCTTGTGTGAAGCCCAGCTTGGCCGCTGCGGTGTCGATACCCTTGAGTTTTTGCTCATAGGCTGCTCCCCACTCTTTCTTCAGTGTGGCCTCCGCGTTGGTGGCTGAAAGCTGCTCTGCTTCTGTGACGCCCTGCTCTGTGGTGGTGCGGTGTGTCTCCCACGCTTCTGCGATCATAGCCGCCTGAGCGCCGCTCAGACCTGCTGCGTGGAAGGTGTTTGACGCCCACTCAGCGAACGCGCCATCCTGCCCCTCTGGAGGTGCCAGGCCGTACCCTGTGGCGTCCTCGGGTCGGCCGAGACGGGTGTAGAACTCATTGCGCTGATCGTCAGTCGCGTCGTCGCCCAACAGGGTGACAGTGCGGCCCGCTTTGTCTGCGCCCATGAGTTTTTCTAAATTGTGATAACTGCCCAGCACGTTGTCGATTGTGCCGTTCTGAAGCCCTTTGGCTTCGGCCCATGCTCGGGTGTCTGGGTTGGATACATTGTCGATCCAAGGTGTTGCACTTGTCGCTTCAGCGGGTGCGCTTGCTTCCACTGGGTTGCCCGCGTCTGCGGACCCGGCTTCTTCAGTCATAGATTATTCTCCTCGTGGGTTAAAATGGGCCCATAGTTCGTCTTCCGTCATATTGAGGTGGGCGGCTATCCTCAACCAGACTTCCCTGCGGCCTTGCAGGATGCCCTCAACGCGAGGGTCTTTGTTGAACGTGCTGTCATTGGCACGACAAAAACGCGCCAGGTCGTCCAGCACCCTGTCGGCGTGGACGCCCTTGAACGTCAGGCGGTAAGACTGCCCGCGTGTCCGCAGGAACTCTTTAGCTTTTTCGAGCATCAATTAAGCGCCTTCATCACACCCGCAGCGGCGGGTGCCGCCTCGATCATCTGTTGCGTCTGCTGTGCCTGAGCACGATCCTGTCTGATCTGCGCCACCGTTTCAGGTGCTCGCATCCACGACGGGGGCACCGCGTTAATTTCTGCGAGTTGGTTATATATTCGATCCGTATCGAACTGGTCGAGCACCGACAAATCCTGGGTGGTGTTGGCATAGGCAATCGCAGCCTCCAGCGTCCGCAGCCAACCCGCCGCTTCCTCTGAACGCTGCGATCTCGACAGGGGGCTGTCGTATTCAATATCGAACTCGCCCTCGGCCTCGGCCAACAGCGGTGGCAGGGGCATGAGCAGCCCTTGTTTACCGAGCAGGTCGAGCTCACGCTCGATCATCGGGCCCAACATCTCAGACTGTTGACGGCCCATTGTCGGTGACAGCAAAGCACCCTTCTCGCGGGCCCGCTCCAGTACCTCTGTCGCGGTCATCGCCGGGCTCTCAACCAAAATCTGGAACAGACTGACCAGGAACGCATCGTTGATGACCTGGCGCTCCATGTCCATCAGCTCTTGACCGGCAGACAAATTACCTGTCGGCAACACGTCCACCAGTCTGCGCCCATCGGCGCTGATGCCGCCTGGGTTCATCGCCCCCGGCTTCAGGCTGAAGTTGTCGAGGATGCCATCATCATGCGTGAGGAGCACCGGATCGACGACCCTGTGCCCTTGCTTAAGCATAATCTTTTTCTGCTCGTTGAGCACCTTAATCGCGGGCAGTGCGAGCATGGCAGGGCTGCGTCCGTATTTCTCTCCAGGTCCGGTGACGTATCTGGAGACTTGGTAGGGGAACGTGTCATAACCACCTTCACTGAGTACATGGCGACCCTGCACTGCGATATAGTACGACGCATACTGTTTACTCTTGGCGTCCATGCGCCCGCGCTCAATCTCAATGCGCGGCCTGACACAGTGGATGATCTCGAATTTCTTGTCGGGGTGGTCCTTGAGGCTTTTCGACACCTCATCGGGTAAGCTGTCCCAGCGACCCACGTCCACCCGCTGCTGCATCTGCCGGGCGGTCAAACTATACTTGCGGTAGCTGGTGTCCACCAGGCCGTGGTGGCTCATGTCGAACAACACCTCGCGCAGCTCCATCGCGGAGTAGCTCAACCCACCAAGGTCATGGCTGTCCACGAACATGATGCCGGTGCCGAACGCACCGAGGCCCATATAGACCTCATGCTGTTGAGAAGAGTAATTAGCGCGGGGGGAATAGCGATGCTTGAACAGCCTGTTGGTGCTGTCCTCGAACCACATCTTCACGTCATGGTCCTTCATCAGCTCTGGGTTATTGGCCCGTAGCCTGTGCCACTTCTGGTTCCGCGGTGTGAGCATACTCTCCATCGCAGCGGCGAACCTCTCCAGGCCCAGCGCGGCTGTGCTGTCGATCATCTTGGCGGTGCGCTTCTCACCCTTTGTGATCTCAGACGATGGCGTCTGCATGGTATTGGCGTACCGTGGGAGCACCCGATCCGCGATCTCCGTCCAGTGGCTCTCCCATGTACCGCGCTCGCTTTCAAGCTGGTCGTACCGCTTGATGATGTCTCCAGCTATGTCACCCATGAGTTATGCTCCAAGTAATGATTTGAACGCCAGCGACCCTGAGCCGCCCTGGGTGCGTGACACGGACGCTCTGGCTGCCGCCCGGCGTCGTCGTGCAAGTACGTCGGCCAAGGGGTCAGAGACCGTCGTCGTGGCCGCTATCGGGTCGGCTGACGCGACCTGCGTTTTAGGTTTTGGTTGTGGCGCTGGTCCGCCTTCTCCACCGCCATGTTCTGGTCCGGGTGTGGTTGACCTCGAGGGTTTGCCCAGTGGGGAGAACGTCTCTTTCGTTGTCGTCCCGAACGGATTGCCGAACACTACGTCAACCGCTCGTCCTACAAGTCCGCCCCCCGGTACAGTCAGCCCACCAGCTAGCGTCGTGTTGCCGACTTTCAACTGAGTTGTCGTGCCAACCACGCCGTCTTTGACTGCCGCTTCTGTGGTTGTGTCGCCGATGAGGTTGCCCACTGCGCTACCGAACGACCCGCGGTCATCTGCTGCTTTTTTCTGCGCTCGCTCGTTTGCCGCTGTGCGCCCAAGTTCTATGGTGGACAGTTCAACACCATCAGACATACCAAGTAGTGCGCCTTTACCTTGTACTGCTGCGTCAACTCTGTCTGGGCTTGTATACCCTGGAGCTCTCGCGCCTACACCAACTGTCGTGGCTGCTTTGTTCGATGCAGCCAGTCCGGCGTCAAAATCAAAAGAGGGGGCTGTAGCCCCGAAGATGTCGTTATTCAGCGGACCGCCGCCGCCCATCAACGTCGTGCTGCCACCTGAGCCTCCTATTGAGCTGCGCCCTGACACGTCCACACCGCGTGAGACGAGGTCACCCAACGCGCCGCCAAAACCTAAGCTCGGGGCGCTTTTGGCTTTACCCTTGTCCTTACCGCCACCGCCACCACCTGCTGCTTCGCCGCCCATGATCTATTCTCCCAACAAAACTTTAGGTGCTGTGGTCACTTCATCCTTGACGCCCTGGCCGCTGGTCTTGATCGTGTCGCTGCGGCCTGTCGCCAGTGCCCGCCGTTTGCGCGTATCCAACGCCGCCGCTTGAACATCAGCATCAGATCGTGAGGGGGGTGTGGGGAGCGGTTCAACAGGCGGCGTATCAGGCGAGCCAAAAAGAGCGTTCATAGGTGTGTCCTCTGTAACACAGTGTTGCAACAAAGAGACACTAACCGAAAAAAACGTCGGGCACAAGGCCCGACGAGTTTATACAGGGAGGCGGGTGCTCGAAGGAAAAGGGAATTAACCCGAGCGCCGCTCAAGCGAACATATCATAGTCCAACCCTGTTGCAACCCTTTTCCTGTTCAGCCGTCGATTGTTGGGTGTGTCCTTACGGCTGATGGTGCGGCTGAAGGTGATCGCCAAAGCATCGCCACTGTCAGGTGAGCTGTAGCCGCGTTTCTTCATCTTCTCCTTCTGCTCCAGCTTCAACTGCCCCTTCAGGCTGAACTCATACATCGGCGCGCACAGATCGTCCGCCAGCTCCTTGTTGTCCGGTAGCGCCGCAGACGGCAACCAATCTCTTAAACGCCCCCACATCTCCGTCCTGTGATTGGCGTACATCTCCTTATCCTGAGCCCCGCCGCCCGTCTTCACCTCCGTCACCCTGAAGCCCGCCGACTTCAAAATATCCACGACGCCGCCGCCAACACCATCGCCCTCCACGAACACCGCGTCAGGCTTGTACCTCTCAATACCCCGTGCGACGTGCTCCGCGAGCTCAACAAGACTACAGCTCTTATACTTCTCGAACGGAATGCTGCGGGCGTCGCGCCCGTGCCGGTACGCAATCACCGCGCTGTCATCCCCGTACCTCGCCGGGTCCACGCCCATCAACAGAGGCGCGCCATTATCGGTCCACACCTCGCGCTCAATCGCGTCGTCCACCAGCCCGCGCCCAATAAACTGATAGTCGCCCTGCCTGGGGAACTGCCCGTAGACCTCGACCCGTGCCTGGTCACTATCCTCACCATACTGCTTGATTATATTTGTGTAGAGTCTGTGGTCGTTCTCTTCCACTGACCTACCGTCGATGCTGTCTGTATTCCACTGATCGCGGTTTCCGTGAAAACACTCGAAGAACTCACCTGACGGGTTACGAGGGTTGCTGATGGCGAGCCACAGTCGATGAACCGTTTTATCCGTAAAGAAACCTTGCGCCACTGTCCATATAGGGCTTGGGATGCCGCTGGCTTCATCAAACAACACCGCCATACCCTGCTGGCTGTGCGCTCCAGCGTATGCGTCGGGGGCTTCCTCACTCCACAGACGGGCCGTGATACTCCAGTAAGCTGCGTCGAGTTTCGTGGTGGCCTTCAGCGCCTCCACTAACCATTCAGCGGGTTGGATACTCATCATAGCATACTCGAACCACCGATTGTTGATCGCCATCGCACACCATTTTTTAATCTCAGGGAACGTCGTCCCCTTCAACTGCGCCTCTGTGTTAGCCGAGACAATAATGGTCGATGATGGGACGCAAGAAAAAAGCCACAACGCCACCCACGCCACGAAAGCCGACTTGCCGATACCGCGACCGGATGCTCGCGCCATCTTTAAGAGCTCGGGCGTGAGCTGCTGCGCGGTCTTGTTGCGGTTGTCGCGTATGTGATCCCTGATCTGGGTTAGCGCCTCAAGTTGCCATTGTCTCGGGCCAGGGCTATCAGCGAGGGGTGTGTTAGGCTGACCCCAAGGAAACGTGTATTGCACGAACGAGAGCGGATCATCAGCAAAAGAGAACAACTTGAGTATGAGTTGCTGCTCATCAGGATGCGGTTGCTGCTTCGCCATTATTTTGATGCTCCGTGGTTAGTGTGAAAATCGTGTAACAAAAATTTCAAAAATAATATTTTAGAGCCCGACACTCAGGTCCACACGTACACGCTGCGCCGCGGATCTCGGGGTCCCCCCGGCCACACCCCCCGTGCCACGAAAAACGCATAATTTATATTATGGAAAATCAGGATCGGCTGTTTTCTGCGGTTTATCGGCTATTTCCTTATCAGGTGTCACGTTATCAGGTGACAAGGTGTCAGGTGTTAAGTGTTCAATTGTCTTTATTTCGTTATTGGCTTGTAAGGTTCGCAATTGCTCCTGGCTGGCGAGCATAGCTCCTGCCAGGTCTATAGACGCTTTTATATCAACTGCAACTGCCGTTGGGATACATTTAGCAACAAGCCCGTAGAATATCGCAGGCTGTTCTTTTGACAGTTTGATCAATCCAGCATTGTTCTTTCCATTGACTGTTTTAAACGCCTGTTCAACCGCGGCCTTAACGTCGCGTGTCATTTTATTAATCGCGCCTTTTGTGCGAGCCATAAAACTTCTTTCTTTATTCTGTTAAACCATTGAATTGAGGATTTAACTCAATTCAGGTTGATTAACCTAAACCAAGTTAATTGCTTAAATCAATACAATGCCCTATTGACATAGTGTCTCTATGGCAGTATATAGAGACTAGCAATTGCCAATAATGGCCAATTAGACAAAAGGGAAAACAGATCATGCAATTCAATATAGGCGACAACGTATTTGTAGATGACGGTTATTCAATGTTTGAAGGTATCCTGTTGAACGACGAAACCTCTGCAAACGCCCGCGTTCAGGAAATAGGCGACGGGGTGAATGAAGGGACAATCCTTGTCGGTTCATGGGATTTTGTAGAACATTGTTAACACCAGCCAATCAAGGTTAATTGAGAAAAAGGGAAAACAGAATAATGCAAACATTATTTTCAGTAGCACTATTCAGAACAGGCGAAGATTACTGTTCCGCAACCGGGCGCACTATAGGCGAAGCATATGCGAAAGCATGCCTTAAACCCAATTGGACACGCGTCATAGGACTAGGCGACGAAAACACGTTTCCAGAATATCCGAGCAACTACAGTGACCGGTTTCGTGAACTGTTGGCGTCCGCTTCTGGTCTCATTAAATGGAAACGAAACGTAACATCAGCCAGCGCAACGGACGGGTATAAAACCGCGACTGTCGAAATAACCCGTATGACAGTCTAACAAAAGGGAAAACAGACAATGCAAAAGATTTATCGCGAAGGGTTAAACCGCTTTCAGTATTGGACGTACAGCGACGGCCAAAAATATCAACTGAACGAGAAAACCGTCAAGCGTATGGTATCGCGCAAACAAGCCATAATAATTGTTTGTGAGTAGCAATTGCCAATCAAGGTCAATTGAGAAAAGGGAAAACAGAACAATGGAATTTACAAAAACTCAATATGCGGGTTTTAAGCGCCGCAACAAACGCTACGAAGAATGGTCCAAACAATTTCTTAAACCAAATGGATGGGCGGTTATTCCAGCGAACGAAAAGCCCCCTGTTAAAATCACAAACGAAGAAAGGTCCGCTTGTGAAGTTTACGAGTGGCGACGGGATAAACCGAAAAACTATTTCGCCTATGTAGATACAAAGACTCAACGTTTAACAACTTGGACTGGCCAAAACTTAGGTAAGATTGATTTCGGTTATTGCTACACATCTAATTTTGGTGACATTCGTCAATCGGTTTTGATTTGGGCAAATAACGGTAAAAAGTATCAAGGCACATTCTATAAATCCGCTGGCGACTATTGTCGTATCCGGCAAGTAAAATGATCGCACAATGACAATTACCTGATAACCCGTAACACCGGGTTATCTAGCAATTGCCAATCACGGTCAATTGAACTTGAAAGGGAAAGATTATGAGTAAATATTTTGCATTAGCGGATGACGGTCTAATTTATGACCTTTGTGATTGCGGGGATTTTGACGCCGCAGAAGAAAGCGCCCGTGACCTTTGCATAACACCTGTTTGGATTGCGGATAATGAAACTGCAGAACAATGGAAAGGGCTTTTAAATCGTTCTTTTGATAACCCGTAACACCAAACATCTAGACACAAGCAATTGCCAATCACGGTCAATTGAAAAAAGGGAAAACAGAACAATGAGCAAACTAAATCCAACAACCGAAATAGCCTGGCATAGTGGAATGGTTATCGTGTCCGATATAATCGACGGTTATCTCATTACCCGTCAATATATGGGATATACAAAACAGGAAGCAATCCAGGCGTTTATTGATGAACAGACAAAAGGGAAAACAGAACAATGACTGAAATCAGTATCGATTATCTTGACGTATGTTTGCCGGATTACTTTCAAGGCTTCTCAGGTGAAGTCTTGGCGGTTCCCGTAACGCATGAAACTACCTATCGTGAATTGCGCGAGCTATTGCGCGACGAATATAACTCATTGTGCGGGCCTGAATATGAGAATTTTGGTGACGCACTGGACGCTATCTTTTCAAACATCGTCAACGGCTCTTGGCACAAAACATCAATGGATAGCGTAAACGATTTCGGATTGGTAAAGGTTGATCTCGAGGACGACACTATTGAAAGCGTTTATGCCTATTTTGGCATTACGGAATTGAAGGGAGAATGAAAATGGAACAGCACCATAAATTCAGTAATGGCGGGCATGTAGTGCACCGCCAAAAAATGCCGGGTTCAAAATGTAAGTTTTCAGTTTGGTACGATAGCGTTGGGTTTGTTCTGGATATTTCCAGAATTGACGCGCTAAACCGTGAGCTAAACGCAACACCTAAACAATGGGATTATTTTTGCGCCCATAAACCCTGCTGCATATTCAGGTGCGATAAAACAAAGGATATGTTTGCGGAATAATTCACCCGATACAGCCTGGAACCTATCCGGGCTGTATCCAGGGAATTATCCCACAAACAGAAAAAAGGGAAAACATCATGCCTACACTCTACAATCCAACAAGACGTCGCACACAAGCCCATATCGTCAATGTGAATGGTGCAGACTATTATTTCAGTTATCGCACCTGCATTGCGTACGATGGCAAAAAAGGCCGCTTCCGTATCACTAACCATTGGGGCCCGACAACAGGACGCCATTTCAATGAAATGGGTTGCGGCGATTTCGAAATCATTGATGACGATGCCTTTGCTAAAATCGTCGCCTAAGCCGCCTTAAAGTGTTTTCGGGGGACCATCCCCGAAAACACCCCAAACGCGCCACAGCGAGCGAAAAACCCTATAGAAAAGGATTGTAAACACTATGACACCCGACAAATTCAAAGCCTACCGCTTAAAACTAAAAGTATCACAACCTAACATGGGTAAAATGTTAGGGCTCGCCCATCGCCAGGTTATGCGATATGAGCTCGGGCAATCCCCCATCCCTGGGCCGATTGAAATTCTAATGCGCGGGTATGTCACCGGCGTCTGGCCGGAACGGCCAAAAGTAACCAAGGGGGTTTTCTCATGAGAACGATTTTAACCTTCCTGGGAGAAAGTTTCGCCGTCGCCGCCATTTTTGGCATCCCACTATTTTTGTTGATTGTGTTCGGCTAACACGCCGGGCTTTGAGATAACCCGCAACACTAATTTAGTGTTGCGGGTTTTTTCTGCGTTGTTTATCTGCGCCGCCCATAGTTGGCGGTCATAGTTAAAAAACTATATAAACATACGGATGCGTGTGTATGTGTATATATGTATACATAAACCTATACCCTATAATTATATATAACTATGGGAGTATGGGATATATAGATATAACATATTGTAAACATTAACAATTTCACGGGTCACAGTTAACCGTCAACTTTGGGAAATCCCAGACTTTCAGCCGGTTTTTCGGCCCATTTGGCGCGGATAGCGTCATTTGTCATCGGTTGCTTAACCCAGAACATTTTCTTTTTTCCGTCAAATGTTATTCTGTCACCCATACTTTGGTAGCCTAATTTTTTTAAAATAACCGCCCTGCGGTTAGTTTGCAGGTGTAAATCGGGGTGTTCGATACCCACTTTGAGGAATAGATCAGCCGATGAAACACACTCATTATCGTACAAATACCCGCCATCTTCGATCACGGCTCGTACCTCTGCCAGACCATCGAAACTGGCCTCTTCAGTTGCCACCATAAACGCTTTTGCGTCAGTCATCGGGGCCTGTTTCATGTTCATGAACTCATCTGAAATTTCGTATTCTTGCAGCCACAGACAGACCTCATCTTCATACAGTCTCAGCCCATCAAACAGTTTAGGGAAGTAGTTTTCATAGTCTGGCACTTCAGTGTAATGGCCCAGAAGGCATTGGATCACCCACCATCGACGGTCAGCGCCCCCGAGTGGTAGCGCGTCAATGGCGTTGGTGAAGGCGATGTAGTTCGCCGTGTTGGGTGTCATATAGGCGTTGATGCCTTTCGGATTGACTTGAATGAAGTCGTCAGTGATAAGCGGTTTAACTGCATTAAGGGCCTCGTATCGGTTATGCCCGGCGATCTTGAGTTCTTCCAGGACGTTAACGCAGACGTTCGTCGCCCAGTCGTTAAACGTGCTGGTCAGTTGTGCGGGGTTGACAACACCCACGTTCTTGACCCCCAGCCCACAACGCAGCAGCCGCGCGAAAAAAGATTTACCGACACCCTCGACAGATTGGATGAGCGGGGCCCATAAGATTTTGTGTCCTGGGTATTGGACCTGATGGGCCAGCCATTGCGTCAGAATTTTAGCGTTAGCAGCACCACCACAGACCATTTCAAGGTGCGCCTCGACCATATCCAGGTAGGCGTTACCACCTTTCGTGTACTCGTCAGCACCCTTTGGTAATGTGGAGTGTGTGAACGTGTTGATGCAACGCGCACCATCTACCCATATCAGTTTGTCTTTCTCTGTTGGCATATAGACAGGCGTCATCACGGTTGGGACGAAACCATTCTGGCTGACATACGCGGGAGCCTTTGGCCGGGAGCCTTTCTCTTCGGGAACATCCCTACCGTGCAGCATATCGAACGTCTGTGTGCTGGCAAAGCTGTTGGTTATTATATTGTAAAAACGATTATGGTTGGCGACCCAGACCCACGGCGCGCACCACTCAGGCTTAACCCGAGGGCCAGCAACACGCACGACGCGCGACGGCCCAGCCATCTCCTGGCGCAGCGCAGCGATGGGTATCTTCTCATCGAACAGAACATCATGGCGGGTCTGTACGGCTTTAATGACACGCTCACGGTCTGAGGGGTCCAGCGCGATAGCTCGGATGTGTGGTTTGAGGCCCGTCAACTCCTCCTCGGTTGCGTTGGGGATGCCAGTCAACAGTTCGTCACGGACCTTCTTGTATTGGTCCTCAACAGTCGGTAGGTTCACCACGTTATTCTCCTCTGTCATCTGTCTCATTCCTCATGTTTAATGTTTTTGTAATAGCTTCCAGTCCGCGGAGCATCTTGGCCTCATGGGCCTCACCAATACTCAGGTCCAGTGCGTTAGTGTCAACCCCATAACTCGCAGCAAGTTTGGTCTTGACGTGTTTGAACGTCTTGTCGATGCAATGGCCGTGCATACACTTAAAACCTCCGCCGATCATGTAGACTGTGCCGACATCAATACGATCTGTATGTTCATCGTGCCAAGGGCAGAGTATGTCCACCATCTCAAAGCCACCACCATCACGGAGGTTGCCCGTCAGGACCAACCCCAGATCAGATAGACACTTGAGATAAACATCCTCAGTGCTGTCCACCACGGCGCTCTGGCGTGTGAACACAGGCGCGGGGGGCGCGAGGTCCAACCCGTAGGCATCGATGATGTCCTGTAGGCTGTAGCGGCGCTCTGGATGCCACTCACGGCACACATGGACGTGCGGTGGATCGTACTTGGTCTTATTGTTGATACCGACAGGGAAGCGGACGTAGCGAGTTGTCCCCACCATACCAGGATCGACGGGTGACGCCAGACCTTGATGGATGAGCGCGTCCACCACACGGTTAAATAAGTCCGCGTCAGTTTCCGGTTTGGATAGTATGTATCCAGCTTGGCAGTTGTCAGGGCTGGTTTCGATGACGAAAGAAGGGGGTAGTTTAACATGGTCCCAAGATATCTTTGCGCTGGGGCCGTCGCCTAGATCATCCATCGTGAGAACACACGCCGCAGCGAATTGGGCCTTACGCCTGAACACCCGCCCCGTGGGGTCAGGGTAAAATGTGCTGACCACATAGAAACAGTTTGCGTCACCACTGGTGTAGTTGGACGGTTTGCGAAGGCTTCGTGCTTTAACCACACCCCCAAACCAAGCCCCGTTCGGCACTACATCTGGAGGGTCTTTAAAAGTTGTGCCGTAAACGAAAGAACCTTTCGGTATGGTGTGGAACACGGCGTCGATGAACTCTTTATTTGTTGGCGACATCGACAGACCTCCAGTATTGTGCTTCCGCTTCCTTTCGGGCCGCCACAGCGTCTTCAAATTTATCAAAATACCCTAAGTGTTTATCCACATCGTTTAAACAAAGTCTCGCCCGCCACTTATTGTCACGTTTAAACCACCCTACACCCTTCACTCCTGACGTGTTGCGGCTACACAATCTTCGATTACGGGTTTGGGTCTTCTGGTCTGCCCACCGGCAGTTGTCAGGGTGGTAGCCTTTGTTTGTATCAATTCGGTCTATCGACGTACCCGCAGGACGTTCACCCATATCAGAATAAAAATTTTTAAAACTCCGCCACAATGGGTGGATTGTGATGCCACGACCACCATAATTCTCATACTTAGGGGCGTTAGGGTTTGTGCACCGTTGGATCATGGCCTCCCACGTCTGGTACTCGCGGGACTGGTGCATACCGTGTTTTTCACGTAATCGCATAATCTTCTCCTTTACAAACCTTTGCAATAAATAGATGGGGAGCGACACGATCTGCAAAGGGTTAATCTGGTGCCGGGGATCAGGCCGGGCACTGTCGCTCCCCAAACTAGGTAACATAAAAACGGTGTTTTTACAATCGGGCTTACTTACCTTCGTGGGCGTTCTGAATTATCAAGGCGACAGTCCCCGCAGCAAAGTCGATGGAGGCACCTTGGGCCAACTGCACTACGATATCTTTGTGGCTCTCGACAGCTTCAGCTTCTGTAACACCTAACACATCAGCGGCGTCCCGTATCGCGTTGCTCATAAAATCCTTAGATGTCATGGATGCCTGCTCCATCATCTTACCAAAACCTATCTCAATACTGTAAACGTCACGCATAATATTTCTCCTTAGTTGGTTAAATGTTTCATAAATTTCTCCATCCACTCACCCCGGTCCTCAACCCTACTCACCACAAGGTCATCCAGCGTGTTCTCACACACCAGCGTGGTCACGGTGACAGGTTTGGTCTGCC
>JACKQG010005589.1_pt1 | contig 13747 bp, 11 predicted proteins | sample 8237621 | NCBI WGS metagenome assembly JACKQG01 (sample SAMN15677084, study PRJNA649215) | marine metagenome | biome: marine; feature: Black Sea; material: saline water; isolation source: suspended particulate matter (SPM) from the Black Sea western gyre | collected 2013-06-09/2013-06-10 | depth...
ATAAACAGAATAATAAGTCCCAACAGCAAGCGCCAACGCAATAGAAGTAATAAGAGCCCTGAGATATCGACTTTGTTCAAATCTCTTTTTCAGAGCAATCCCAGCAACAGCCCAAAAGAAAAAAAGAAGCACCGTAAACAAAATCCAATCAGAAAACTGCGAAATAAAAGAACCAGGATGAATCCTGCTAAACGGATCAAGGAAATCAAATGTGGAAGACATCAAAAAGGACTAGAGATGGTTGGGGTATAAAAATGTTTCGGTATATGTGTATAGATAAGGTTGAGCAGAGGGTAGTCCTACTACCGTAACAGCCAGATAATATGACCAAAATTCGGCTGTCTTGGTTTCACCTCAAGGCTGCCCGGTTTGAAAAGGCAAGGACTCGCACAGGATTTTCCTACCAAAATATTTCATAACCGTGCATAGAGATTGACTTGCAAAGCACGATTTAATATGGTCCATCTCCAAAAGAAGGGGATTCCTTCAATATCGGCGTTTGATTGACGATAAAAGCGAATAAATAGCCTGGCTTGTGCATTGCTCCAGATGGCTCCCCTCTTGGAATACAACTATCTGAAATGCTTAACGCCTTTCTTTCCGACTAACAGCCTGAAAGGGATTTTACTGAGGCGGTACCACGTATGCAAAATGGAGAATCAGCTATGGATAAAAGTAGCAAACCTTCCAATTCTTCCAGAGCTTGGGCCGTAAAAGCAAGACAGTACCTGGCTCTCCGGGATGAAGCATACCTAAAAGATGCCATTGCAGAAGCTGAGAAAGACGGTTCAAGAGATATTGCAGCCATTCTTACAGCTCTCCAAAATGAAGACTTTCAAAGCATTAATGAACGAGCCCCAAGACTCCACCAGAGTTTGATTAACGATGAACGTGAAAAGGAAGCCTGGACTGTCGCATTGGTTGATATGGATATGCAAGCACAATTAGCAGAGAAATTCGACCAATTTCCTCCCGAACAACAACCTGGTGCTATGAAGATAGGTTTGGAAGCAAGTCTAAAGGCTGTAGAAATTGCACGTCAGTTGGGAGATCGCCCATGCTTAGGACTGTATATCAGTCTTATTGCAAAAGTATTTACAGAACAGACCCGGCTGGATGAAGCAGAAAAAGCTTACACTGAAGCGCTTGATATCTACAGAAAGCTGACCAAAGAATTCCCTGAGGTTTATGAGCAGTATGTGGCTGGGACACTTAACAACCGCAGTAACGTGCTTCGTGATCTAAACAGGTTGGAGGAGGCAGAGAAAAACTATACTGAAGCGCTTGATATCTACAGAAAGCTGGCGAGGAAACACCCCGAGATCTATGAGCAGAGTGTGGTGGTTACACTTAACAACCGAGGCAATGTTCTCCGTGATCTTAACCTTTTGGAGGAAGCAGAAAGGGACTTTACTGAGCTGCTCGATGTCTACAGAAACCTAGTAGAGAAACACCCCGAAGTCTATGAAAGGGTTCTAGCGGCTACACTTAATGATCGTGGTATTGTGTTAAGCGACCTAAACCGGTTAGATGAGGCAGAGGGAGATTTTGCTGAAGCCATTAATATTTCAAGAAAGCTGGCGGAGAAACACCCTGAGATCTACGAACTGGATGTAGCGGCTGCACTTAACAACCGCGGTAATGTGCTTCGTGATCTAAACAGGTTGGAGGAGGCGGAAAAAATCTTTTCTGAGGCGCTTGACGTTTATTCAAGTACTAAAACCAGGTCTTTTGGGCCTGGTCAGAGTCTTTTGGCTCTGCCTGAAAAATGTTTTAGAAATCGCGGTGGCGAAGCCATGAATCGGACGAAAAGCCACGGCCTCTGGCCGTGGATAGTCCGATTCAAGCGATTTCTTTACTGGAAACTTAAAAAAATGCCGCCCGAGATCTATGAACCAAATGTAGCGGAGATACTTAACAACCGCAGCATTGTATTCCGTGGTCTTAACCGCCCAGAGGAAGCGGAAAAAGACATTAATGAGGCGCTTCGAATTAGAAGGAAGCTAGCAGAGAAACATCCTGAGATCTACGAACCAGATGTGGCGGTTACACTCAATAACTGTGGTACTGTGCTAAGTGACTTGAATCGGCCGGATGAAGCAGAGAAAATCTTTACTGAGGCGCTTGATATCTACAGAAATTTGGCAGAGAAACGCCCCGAGGTCTATGAACCAAATGTAGCGGAGATACTTAACAACCGCAGCATTGTATTCCGTGGTCTTAACCGCCCAGAGGAAGCGGAAAAGGACATTAATGAGGCGCTTCGAATTAAAAGGAAGCTGGCAAAAAAACACCCCAAGATCTATGAGCCGGATCTATCGGGTACGCTTAACAACCGCGGTGATGTGCTTTGGGTTCTGAACCGGCCGCATGACGCAGAGAAAGACTACACTGAGGCGCTTAATATCTACAGAAAGCTGGCAAAAAAACACCCCGAGGTCTATGAACCGAATCTGGCGTTTACACTTAACAACCGCGGTGATGTATTTTGTGATCTTAACCAACCAGAGGAAGCAGAAAGGGACTTTGGTGAAGCGCTTGGAATTAGAAGGAAGCTGGCAAAAAAACACCCCGAGATATATGAGCCGGATCTAGCGGTTACGCTTAACAACCTCGGCAATGCACTTCGTGATCTAAACAGGTTAGAGGATGCAGAGAAAACCTTTACTGAGGCACTCGATATCTACAGGAAGCTGGCAAAAAAACACCCCAAGATCTATGAGCCGGATCTAGCGGTTACGCTTAACAACCTCGGCGTTGTGCTAAATGACCTGAAACGGCCGGAGGCGGCTGAGATATGGTACAAGAAGGCCGTTGAAATCAACCGCAGGAGGCCTGGAAGCCATAGACTTTCAGATCTTTCTACTAATTTAGGCCGTCTGCTGAATGAGACAGAGAAATACTCTGATGCTTTGGAGTATCTCAAAGAAGCGGTACAAATAGTTGAGCAACGCCGGTCTCTGGCAATAGGTCTTGACCGCAGGATGCAGGTGTTGAGAGAGAACGCAACTCTGTACGAACAACTTCTTATATGCCTAATGAAATTAAGGCGCTTCCCGGAAGCTCTGGAAATTGCCGAAAAGGGAAAAAGCCGAACGCTTGTTGACCTGCTATCACTAAGCGATCTAATGCCCAAAAGCGCACCCCCTGAGATCGTTCAACAATACAAACAAATGCTGTTTAGAGCACGTATGCTAAATGAAAAGCTTCATCTCCTGAATGAATCGTTTTCGGAAAAGGGTGGACTTCTCCCGGACAAAACAGCCACATGGCAAGAAAAACAGATTGAATCGACGCGCTACGAATTAACGAAAGCGCAAGGCAAACTGAATAAATTAGCAGAGAAAATCAGAGAACATGACCCAGACTTTCTGCCTCACGCCAAGCCTCTGAATCTCAATGAGATCAAAGAACTGGCAAAACAGGTGAGATCATCGCTGGTCCTATTTCGCGTGACCGGGGAAGGCTGCTTTGTATTTATTGTTTTTCCTGACGGAGAGACAGATGTAATAGAGGTGAAGGATTTCACAACAGACAGACTTAAAGAAATGTTAATGACATTTGATGATAGAGATAATCCCGTTGACGGATGGCTACACCATTACTTCAACTATCGCCAATTATCGCGTAGTGAAGTAAGAGGGCAACTGTGGTTTGAAGTGATTGAGCGTGTTACCGGCGAGCTTTACGAGGAACTGCTGAAACACGTGCACGAAAGCTTAAATAACAAGTTTGGAAAGAACAGCAAAAACCACAAAATAGTTCTTGTACCTAACCGTGGATTGGCGATTCTGCCCCTTCATGCCTGTTGGTGGCAAGAAAACGGCAAAAAAAAGTACCTGCTTGACAGTTTTACCGTGAGCTATGCCCCAAGCCTATCAGTGTACAAACGCTGCCATGAACGTGAGGAAGAGGGGCGAGTAAGGGATTCCCTGTTTGGTATAGCTAACCCAGATCCTCCCGGAGACCTCACGTTTTCTGAATGGGAATGCACAGAGATTGAGCGCATGTTAGGCGAAAAAAACTGCCGAATGCTGTGGCGAGACGCAGCAACTAAGCAGAAATTAATGGAATGGCTCGGGTCGAACAGCTGGGCACACTTCTCATGCCACGGAGAATACCGAATGGATCAGCCGCTGGAGTCAGCGATTTTTCTGGCCGGAAAAAATGAGGCTGACAGGCTTACACTGGGAGACATTTTTGAGGATGTCAACTTGCCGAAGTCATGGTTGGTTGTTCTGTCAGCGTGCGAGACAGGGCTTGTTGACTTTACAGAAATCGCTGATGAGCATTTCGGCCTGCCGATAGGGTTTATTTATGCGGGAGCTCCCACGGTCTGGTGCAGCCTATGGAAAGTTAACGACAATTCAACAGCACTTCTGATGATAAAGGCATATGATGAATTGTTAAAGAACAACAAATCCAAGCCGGAAGCACTAATAGCCGCACAAAAATGGGTGCGGGAAGCAACCCGTGATGAAATTATCGATTTCGCTGAGCAGAGAGGCAGAGACATTAGCAGCGGAAATGTATTGATGCCACAAGTTGAATCTTTTTTGCGGGAATTGAAAAACAAGTACAAGAAATCAGACCAACCCTTCTCACACCCATACTACTGGGCAGCTATGCAGAGTGTGGGGGTATAGAGAAAGATAAAAAACCCATATCGGCCTTGAGTCACAAAACGTTCTGAAGCATTTTTTAGGGCAAACATTCAAAAAACAACCTGAAAGGAGGGGCACTATAAAGCCTGAGATTATCATCTGCGGCTTATAGATGACTTTGATAAGCTGCAAACAGACAAGGGATCTGAATAGCAAGGTTCCCTTTATTCATTATGTGGAGCCGCTAATTGACTCCTTTCCAAAAAAAGTTGGGGGAGATATATCGAATACGAAAGGTGATTCGATACACTTTAGTGAGATAAAAGATGATTATTATTGGTTCGGAGCCAAAACCGCCTGCCCAGAAATTCGCGAACTTTCCCACCCCTCGCCTGCCATTGGGATGAATTTATTTGCTCAGGAGTTGAATGATACAACTATTTTCTCATCTGCCTGAATAGAGCGGCAGGAATGAACGGCGGCTACGAAAAAAATCAGATCAAGTCACTCAGCTTAGAGCCAAATCATTTTGAAGGAGCCAGACAGGCCTATTCTTTGACCACTTCAAATTGTTGCACAAAAACCATCCAATCATCATCACTCAGCGCAGATACAGAGCTCAAGAAAGTTTCTATCGTTGAACGGATAGCAGAATCATCACCGAAATCTATTTGGTCCGGGACCATTAATTGATCAGACGTCCAAAACGCTTTCAAATACTGTTTACATAATGGCTTGGCAGCCACTATCCCGAACTGTTTTTTTTCACCACCCTTGACAAAGGTGTCATCAGTCGCGTTTTCTGGAAACAAAAGTTTTACGTTATTCTCGTCGTCATAAAGAAGTATCGTCAAATAACCGTCTTTGGGCGGTCCTAAATCAATACTGATACGTTCACCCAGCATGTAAATCTTCTCTTCATCAACCCCTCTCTCAGCGCCGAACGAGCGCTCACCCATCAAGACGTCCTGGTGAAGGTTTATTTTGCCAGGAAGAAGACTCCCTGATATCAAAATGCTGAGTTGCTTCACAAGCGGCTCGAGATCCTGAGGAATTTCGGAGGTGCCATCTTTCATCCTTGCCGACGATGAGGATGCCCAACCACTGAGTTGACGCATAAGCTCCTTGTCATCCTTAGGAATTACTGAGGGACCCGGTTTCCGCTCTTCCAACAATTCCGAAAGCTTCTCCTGAATCTCTTCGTCCCAAGGCCTCAGCTCCAGCGCCTCATTTAGGCATTTGATTGCTTCTTTGAAGTTGCCTTGTTCTTTTTTGGCTTTTGCGTCCTCAATAAATATTTCAGCAGCTTTCTTCCGGGCTCTTAGACCGTCACGGACAACTGCTTTGAATTTCAGATCCTTTCTGCAATCGGCGCATTTATGCAAATGCCAATTCATGAATCTGAGTTCATTTTGGGTTAATGTTTTCTTAAGATAACCCATTTTTAGGTTATCAAGGTCGGTTTGTCCCTCTTTATTCAAATAATGAAGAGCATCCGAGATAGCTTCATAGTTTGCTATTTGATCATCTCGGTTAATGGTTCCAACTAAATCTCTTAGAAACATATACTGCATGATTATCCTTCCCATTGATCTCTGAGTTCCGGAGATCCTTTGAGTTTATTTAAGGCCTTTTCTCTGATCTGAAAAACACTTTCGGTCGACATAACACCTTTAACAGGTCCTTTTTCCTTGTTGGTTTCGCGACATACATATTTTTTGGGATATATTCTGCTAAGCGCCATTAAATTCAGTTTTAACATTTCATAATCTGACAACATCTCATATTTTTTCTTTAATATTTCACGTATTTGTTTTTTTGTTAACCATAAATCATCTAATTCTTCCTCTGTAAAGCAGCCCTTTTTTCTGAAATAAATATCTAGCCTTTCAGCCAATTCTTTTATCTGGGATTCGCTCAGGGAAATTCCTGCAGATAAAGGCTCAGTCACTTCGCTATCTAGTGAATCCCATATTCTCTTCTCGAAAGGTCGGCTATGTTCTCTTAACGTCTCCAAGAAAAAGTCCATGGCTACTGATTCCCCAAAAATCAGATTTTTCTTTTTTTTTGTTTCTATGAAAAAGCTTATTTCCACCAAAGTTAAGTCAACTTCGAATTCTAGCCTCAGAACTTCTTGTTCGCGTTGATCACATTTTTTCCTTACGACTTGATTAAGTATTTTGCCTTCCTGTTTTGTCGAAAGCCTTTCTTGTTGATTCATAGCGCGATCTCTACTTTTATTAATTGATATTTCTTTGGTGACGTGAAAACACTTCTTATTACTGTGAACCAGCAATTATTTATTTTAAAGAGTTTTTCACTTTTTGAATTCCATGACTTCATAATACCCAATAGTGCTCAGTCGCCAAAGATATTGGATCTTGGTACTCATCAACGTCCCCTGACAGGTTACCTGTTCCATGACCATTTATAGCGTCTTTAATAATCTGAAAATCCTGTCTCAATTTATCATAACGCTTAGAGTCTTCTGTTCCTAAAGGCTTTCTCTCAGCAACGTACTCAAGTTCTTTAATTTCCCTTCTGATGCGGGTTATTCAAAGAGTTTTTCACTTTTTGAATTCCATGACTTCATAATAGTTCTCAGTCGCCAAAGATATTGGATCTTGGTACTCATCATCGTCCGATGGCAGGTCACCTGTTCCATGACCATTTATAGCATCTTTAATAATCTGAAATTCCTGTCTCAATTGATCATAACGCTTAGAGTCTTCTGTTCCTAAAGGCTTTCTCTCAGCAACGTACTCAAGTTCTTTAATTTCCCTTCTGATGCGGGTTATTCTCCGAATCGCCTCCTCGTTTGCATCCTCATCAAACCAACTCCTTGCAATCCAAAGCTCCTCCCGGAAATGGTCATTTAGTAATCCTTTTAACTGCTTCTTCAAAAAACCACCCCAACTGTAGATTTCTCTTTTTTGGTTTTTGATTCTCTGACCCAATTTTGGGTCAAGCATAACGAAAATGCCATCAAGAACTGATTTTTTGTATCCCTTCATGCGTTTGAGCAACGCTGTTGGATTCATATCCTTATAAACTGGGTTAGCAAATTGTTGAAGATAATACTTTTCTAAAAGGCCATAGACCGATAATTCATTGATGATGTCCTTTATATTTTGAGGCGTGAAACGTTCCCGGAAATCTTGTAGATTCCGCGTGCTTATCTCATCTGAACCCTCACTTTCCTGTTTTGTTTCTGCCGTTTGTCCTTTTCTTGCCATTTTTCCTCTTCAAATTTCTCATTCCTATGTCGCTAAAAGCAATGTCTGAAAGTCAATACGTAACAAAGGAGGGCCACACCATGAATTTTGATGACGAAAATAGCCAAAACAATCCGCAAGGTCAAGAAGATATTTTTGGAACCCCTGAAGATCGAGAAAATGAGAATTACCAGATCCACAAGGTGACTGCCAAGATAATCCTCTCAAATGATGAACTGAACAAAATGAAAGGAAACCTGCCCAGTTCCCGGGTAGTTTCCTACGTAGTGGACGGAATCCCTGTAGAAGAAACCCAGGAACTGTACAGGTTCGATGAACTGGGTCGAACTGTTCGTGCCGACGACGTCTCAGGAATCAGTTGGGGCACAAAAGAACCCATCCCACTTGATTGCAGAGCTTCTTGCCGCAACCCTTTTGAACTCCACGATTTCAGGCTTGTTTATATGGGAAGAGACGGGGACACAACAGACAAGGGCAACGTTCTTTGCACCGAATGCTTGGAATGGCAGAGAAAGAGGATTTTCTGGAAAATAATCCTTCTTTTCGGCCTTCTCTACAACCCCGAAATCTATTGAGAGAAGAAACAACATGCAAAATGAATATTACCAACGAAAACCCGATAAAGACACTTTTGAATACTGGCGCGAAGTCGTCGAAACCCTTGAAAAAGGCCGCATGACCAAAGACCCCTTCATCCACGAAGCCTGCAAAATCTGTTGGGAAAGTGGTGGGCGGTACTACAAACCCCTAAAACAAGCCCTGGAATCAAGGCCGGGCCTCCTCGAAAAAGCCAAAAGAAACGTAGCAGAACAAGAAGACAAACCGTTCTGGCCACCACCAATGAAACCGGACGAAATCAACAAAATCAACGGGTTATACAGGCTCGGATACGTAAACACAAAAATGGACATGACAGGACTTGACCCAGCCCTCTTAACACGCGGCCTATTCATTTCAGGAGGGCAAGGCTCCGGCAAGACATGGCCGGTATTAAGGATGATGGACGAAATGCTTCGCCTGCCACCAAAACAAAGGGGCTTTAACATCATAACCATACAAAGAATAAAAAGGGACGCAGACGCTTTCGCACTCAAATATCCATGGTTCAAAGTCCTTGGGTGGCGGGACTTAAGATACAACATGTGGCAAGTCGAGGACTGGGATGACCCACGCGACAAAATAGCAGCAGCAAGCACGATCTTTGCTGGAGAAAACTTCTTGTACGCTTTGTCAGTACCGCCTCTCAGGTACGCAGTTAAAAAAAGCTACGCGGCAAACGGAGTGTTCGAAGGCTCAAAGAATTTTCCTGTTTTTTCGGACATATTTTCACAAATAGGCACATACCTCAAAGACCACAGAATTGAAGGCTACGACATGAAAAACACCATCGGCAAAGTGGGAAACCGCTTAGTCGAATTCATCGAAGAAGGAGAAATACTCAACTGCAAAAAAAGTTTAACCACCCAATTTTTCTTGGAAAACGATTGGTGCCTCAACGTGATTGACGAAAGCGAGTTCACTGTTCGAACAACAATAATGAGCATCCTCTACGACATCCAGCGCTACTTACAAAAAAATCCTCTTTCAAACCCTGGCATGAGAATCCTTGTCATAATCGACGAAGCCAGATGGCTCTTTGACATAACGAGAGACAACTCGGACTACCCATCCAACAAAATCCTTGAAACATGGTTCACGACATGCAGGGAATCTGGTTTTGGAAGAATCATCATAACCCAGGAACCAGGCAGCGTATCAACATTTGTGACGAGCAACTGCGCTTTTCGCTTGTCATTCCCCGTGTTTGGCCAAAAAAGCCTTGAAGCAATAAAAAGCCTGAACAACCTAACCGATGACCAAGTCGCATACCTCGCGAAACTCGCACCTTTCGGGCAAGGAATCTTTAGCTACCCCGGCTTTGACCGAGCTTTCATTATCCAGGTTCCCTCAAATCTTGACCTGGACAGATCGGTTAACCATAAAGAAATTGATAAAGCCATGCGGCCCTTCATCAACAAGCTCCACGCAAACCTCAAAGATTTTGAGACACCGAAATTCATAGATCTTGACCGAATCAGAAAACAAAACACGATTCAAATCGCAGGACTCATCATCTTAGATGAACTAAAACAAAAACCCTTCAGTCACTACACCGAAATAAGAAACAGACGCAAATTAGGAAACAAAATGGATGAGGCAGTCGAGTGGCTAGAATCCGAAAAACTTGTGGTCGTAATTGAGTGCAAACACAACAAAAAAGGACACACAGCAAAATATCTTGCTTTAACAGCGACTGCCCAAAACTCCCTTAACATCCCGGAAAAAGAAAGGATTTCTCATAGCCACTTCAAACACACGCTATACCAAGAAAGGGTCAAAGACTGGATCGAAGCCCAAGGATACAAAGCAATAAAAGAATATTCATCCGAAGGCCAATTCAAGGATCGCATAGATGTTTACACTGAATACCAACAAAACGGCCCTACAATGAAAATAGCGTACGAAATTACGCTTACGATTAACTCAAAAGACATAATGAAAAACGTAACAAAATGCCTAAACTACCCGTTCAGCGTAGATGAAATCAACATCGTTTGCGAAACAAAAGAAGACCTCGATCGAACAATCCAAATAGTTGCGAAATCAGGCCAGGTACTGCCGGATCAATTAGAAAAAATAACTTTCTGCACCATAACCGATTTTCTCTAAATATTTTCGGATAACTCCCAGAAAAATCCGATTTATTTGTTAAGAACTTCGATTTTGTTGCCACCTAATTAAGAAACGAGGACAAAAATGAAAGAACTGCCGGAATAAAACAACATGATGAACCTATCAGGCGTCTTCAAAAAAGAGGGTCGAGGACCTCTTGAGATAATGACCCCTGAAATGCCCCAAGAAAAATCGGAACAAGGCCAAAACTACCGTGAAAGGAGACAAAAAAGCCAATGTTTTCACCACCAAACACACCCAACCAATCCCCACCACCCCAAAACCAAGGATTACAAGAAGAGAAAAAGACTCTCTTAGCAGAAATACTATCAAGCATCGCTTTACGCCTCATCTTTGCCGGACTCGTTGTGTTCATCGCATGGATAGGTATCGCGGAAATAGGAGATGTGGGAGGCTGGTTTGGATCAAACGTAATGGATTGGGTCAACGAAGCCACCATCAACCCAAAAGACGAGAGAGGGTTCACATATTTTCTCAGACTCCTACTCACAGCAGGTTTCATAGGATTAGTGCTAGCCTTTCTCAAAAAGAAAATAGAGGGATCGCCATGAACAAAACACTGATATTAATTCTGAGCGTCTTGCTTGCGCTCTTTGTCGTTGCGTCCGGCACAATCATAATAACGGATGGAAGCGACATACTCGCAAATCTCGGCACACACATACTCAGACTTTTTCAGGAAGCCAGACTAAACCCAGAAAACAGCCACGGATTCTCATCTTTTGCCCAACTAATAATCATCGCGGTTTTCGTGGGCTGGGCAATAAACAGATTCAAAAAATGGCGAAAAAAATAAACCATAAAAACGGACACTCATTAAGGAGGAACGAAGATATGCAAAACAAACTTAAAGAAATAGAAGAAATAAAAGAGTTCATCAAAGAACACGGTTCCAAAGAAGACCTAAAAGCGGAAGAAGAAATATTCGAAGCCATTTTACACATGATGCATCAAGTAGGGGTCAACACCCTAATCATACTGGAAAAAGACAAAGACATCTGTATGATGACAACCGGGATCAGCGAAGAAGCCTTCGCTACGATTGTTGCCCAGGCAGTTATTGATTTTCCGCACATGTCTCTAATAATCATAGAAAAAATGAATGCGATTAAAGCAATCCAGTCACAAAAGGATCAAAACAATACACTGCCCCCAGAAACCACAATACACTAAAAACAGGGTTGGCGTGGAGGATTAGAAAAATTCTTGAAACAATATTTCCATCAAGCAAAACGAAAACAAATAAACATCTATAATCACTGATAACCATACCACCGGAGGGACTTTTTCTATGAAAAGAGGGAAGTTCACTCAAAGAAGGAATGAAAAACCATGGAGGAATACCTAACCATAAGTGAACTAAGTGCCAGGATAAAATTCTCTAAACAAAGCCTGTACAACTTAATCCACAAAGGGACCTTTGTCTTGGGGCGACATTACCTGAAGCCAACCCGCAAAAAGATCCTTTTTAAATGGTCAGAAATCCTGGCGTGGATGGGGGAGTCTTCAGCTCCAAATGAAAAGAACGCCACAGAATCATTTGATGGTGGAAAGATCACAGAGACCTCCCTACGAACTCATGGAGACAACTACCGTAATCTAATAAACATTTAAGGGAAAAAATGTTCCATTTAGGGCCAATTCCTGTTAATCTGATTGCAGGTGAAAATCAGTGGAAGGAGGTGGTCTATGAAAGGAGTGCAATAATGAATCATAACGGTCAATCACAGGCCAAGATCATACCTTTCCCTCAATCGGTCAGTCGAGATAAAAAACCCCGAAAATCTGGCTTGAACCGAAACAAAGAGGGGTCGGTCCGAAAAGTCAACGGAAAAGTCTATGTTGATTTCAAGTATCTTGGGGAAAGAGTTCGGGAGCCCTCGGGAATTGTCTGGAATGAACAAAACGCTAAGAGTGTGAGGGAGCAGCTTGACGCAATCATTGTAGGCATAAAATCGGGGTCTTTCAGGTTTTCGGAGGTTTTCCCAAACAGTAAGAAACAGGAATATTTCCGTGAAAAGGAGATGCTTCTTTTCGGCGGAAACAAGGCTCCTGACCAGGTACTTTTTGAGGGATATGCGAGGATTTGGTACGATCTGCTCAAAGATTCAGGTCGGGTTTCAGAGCGAACACTTTTGGGATACAAAAGCTATCTCAAACTTTACCTGACTCCCTTTTTCGGGAAGATGGCTTTTGTTCACCTGAACAAGGGTACCTTTGACAAATTCGTTTCCTGGGCAAAAAAACAAAAACTCAGGAAAAAGCCTATCAGCAACGAAACCGTCAACAAAATCTTCGTTCCCTTGAAAATGATATGCAGGGATGCAGCCATCGAGTACGCCTGGGGCAACACTTACAACCCATTTTTTGGGTTCAAAAAGTTGCCCGAAGATGACCCTTACGAAAAGATTTCCCCCTTTTCTCCGGGTGAACAGGAAGATTTGGTTGCCCAACTTCCTAACCATTGGAAGCCATTTTTTCAGTTTGCATTTTGCTCAGGCCTGAGACAGGGAGAGCAAATTGGCCTCAAATCGGGAGATATCGACTGGGCAAAGGGCCTGTTGCACGTTCGCCGCGCGATAACTCTTGATGAAAATGGCAAATTCATAGAGGGCAAAACAAAGAACAGGTACAGTAGGAGAACCATAAAGTTGACACAATCAATGTTTGAACCCCTGAAGGCACAAAAGAGAATTTACGATCTCTTTGGTGGCGAATACTTTTTCTGCAACACGACCGGAAAGCGGATACATCCCAGCAACCTGCGGAAACGAGTTTGGATTCCCAGTTTGGAGAAAGCAAGCTTTGAAATTCGAGAGATGAAGCAGACAAGACACAGCTTCGCAACGGTTGCTTTGAGCTGTGGAGAAAACCCGTTGTGGATCGCAAAAGTCATGGGACACCGAAACACAGATATGATTATCAAGGTCTACAGCAGGTATATAGAAGATGGGAGTGGCTCTCCTGATGGGGCTCGCCTCGATAAAGTTTTTCAGGGAACTAAAGGTAAAGATAAGTAATGATGGGTAATAAGGATTTATGGCAAAATTATGGCAAAAATGTTACCTAAAACGAAAAAAGGACTCGGCCGATGTGGCTAAGTCCTTGATATTACTGGTGCGCCTGGCACGACTCGAACGTGCGGCCTGCGGATTAGAAGTCCGCTGCTCTATC
>JACKQG010005591.1_pt1 | contig 13739 bp, 12 predicted proteins | sample 8237621 | NCBI WGS metagenome assembly JACKQG01 (sample SAMN15677084, study PRJNA649215) | marine metagenome | biome: marine; feature: Black Sea; material: saline water; isolation source: suspended particulate matter (SPM) from the Black Sea western gyre | collected 2013-06-09/2013-06-10 | depth...
GTAGACAACAGACAGTGCTCTGATAGCTCTTGCTGCCGACGGGTATACAGGCACAGTGTTTAACTCCAGCTTTTCAACCACTGCATGCAGTGACTCGGTCATCGCGTGCGGCCAGAGAACAAGAGGTTTCCCTTTTTCTTTTCCCAACAAAAAAGGCCTAAGAGCCTCGTCTGTGCCGAGCGAAGGGAAAAACGGCGGCAACCCGACTGCCAAGCAATCCACGTTCTCGTCGCCGACCATAGACTCCAGAAAGACCCTGTAAACCTCACTGGTCAAGTGAAACTGAGTGCAAACCCCCATGTCAAAGGGATTCAACGGAATCTCCCAGGGGGGAAAGAAAGCCTTGAGCTTGCCAAAGGTTCGCCGATTCGGCTTTGCCATTGAAAAGCCATCTTGCTGGCATATATCCGTGGCTATTACACCTTCCCCTCCAGCCAAACTGGAGACGACTATTCTATTGCCACTTGGTGGAGTCAAAAACCCGAAGGCCTTAGCAAAATCAAAAAAATCTTCCACCGTCTGTGCCCGCAACACACCCACCTGCTTCAAAACAGCATCAAAAACAGCATCGCTTTCTCTAACGATGGAACCCGTGTGGGAGGCGGCAGCCTTAGCCCCGGCTATGCTTCGTCCAGACTTAAGTACCACAATCGGCTTGGCCTTCGAAGTAGTCTCAAGGAGTCGCATGAACTTCTTGCCGTCGCCCTTTAGGGTTTCCAGATGCATAGCTATGACTTTCGTATCCAGGTCCTGTGCCAGGTACTCCAAAGCATCAACCTCGTTTATGTCCATCTTGTTACCCAAATCAATAAGCTTACTAATACCAAGGTGGAAATCTGAAAGAATCCAGTTGAGTCTGGGGTCATATAGACCAGATTGAAAGACGAAGGATACGCCTCCCCGGGTTAGTCTTTCAACCGACGAAAAACTAACCACCAGATTGTTTGAACTGTTGATCGGGCTGAGGGCATTCGGTCCAATCGCCCTAATCCCAGCTTGCTTCAAGAGATGAGCAATTTCATCCTGCACTCTCCGCCCTCGCTCATTGGCCTCCGAGAAACCCCCAGCCACAAGCACAACCCCTTTGACCTTTTTCTCAACACACTGCTTGACGATACCCAAGGTCATGCGGGCGGGAACAGCAGAAACCACCAGGTCTATTTCGCTCTCGATATCTTTCAAGCTAGCGTAAGCTTTTCTCCCAAGAATCTCATCAGCGTTGGGGTTCACTGGATAGATTTCGCCCCTGAACCCCAGTTTGACTAGATTGCTAACCAGGTTATAGTTGAGAGTTAGTGGACTTCTGGAAGCCCCCACTATGGCCACACTACTGGGATAAAAGAATGAATCCAGGAAATGCCGTTTTGCCATGAGTATGCCAGCCCTATCTGACTATTTTGTCTTTTTGGGAGCTTTCCAGCAACACCTGAGATACGTTAAGCTCGCAAACTAGCTCCTAGCTCCCGCGCTAGCTTATCGAGAATCTGCTGCTGGACCTTGTCGACTTCTTCATCAGTCAACGTATGCGTGGGTGATTGATAGACAATCCTGAAAGCGAAGGACTTCTTGCCCACCGACACTTGCTCTCCGCTGTAAAGGTCAAAAAGAGCCACCTGATCGACCAAAGAAAAGCCCTTGACAATATCATAAACCTGTTCATGGGTTATCGGTTCATCCACTAATAGCGCAATATCTCTAGTCGTACTCGGATATCGGGAAATTGGCTCATACTTCTTAGGGCCACCTGCAGAAGATTCCAGTTTATCTAGATCAATTTCGATGAGATAGGCAGTCCCAGAGAGTTCAAAAGCTTCCGATACCTTGGGATGTAGTTCGCCTATAACGCCCACCTTGTCATTGCCAACAGTTATATCGGCACCTCTTCCAGGACACAAGCTTTCATCCCCACCTGTCTCAAAGCTCGCAGCCAATTCCAGCCGAGACAGAAGTGTCTCAACCACCCCCTTGGCACTAAAGAAGTCAACCGGCTCTGCTTCACCCCGCCAGGATAACCCACCCTGAGAGCTGCTGAGCACAGCGCAGAGCATCTCTTTCTCTTGCGGCAAATCTTTCTCCTGAGGCAAGAACACCTTCCCAATCTCGAAAAGCCTGATGCCATTTTCCTCGTATTTCTGATTGCGAGCCAGAACTGACAGGAGACCGGTTCGCAAACTGGTGCGAAGATACTCGTGGTCCCTGCTCATAGGATTAGCTACCTTTACCGGGACTGCGCCCGTCAATTGAAGCTCAGGTGATATCCTGCTCATCACCTCCAGACTGGTCAGAGAATAGGTAAGCACCTCCTGGAAACCACAGCTAACCAGGATGCTCCGTAGCTTTCGTCTAAGAGCCAGCATTGGCACTGACTCATGCTCTGGCAGAGGCGCACCAAGCATAGTAGTCGGAATATTGTCATAACCAATAATACGAGCCACCTCTTCCACCAAGTCAGCGGTGCAACTGATATCAGTACGCCACCACGGAACGTTGACCCGAACTGATGAGGGCAACTCAGTTTGTTCACAACCGAAACCCAAGAGCTCCAACGTCCTTACTATTTCACTAACCCCCACCTCCATACCAAGAAGCCGCTTAACCTCAGCAGCGGACAACAATATAGGTTCGACCTGCCGCTTGCCGGGGTAAACATCAATCACCCCCTTAGCCACCTTGCCGCCAGTCAATTCCAGCATCAATTCGGTCGCCCTCTTGAGTGCCACCACTGGCAAGTCTCGACTGAGCCCTTTCTCAAAACGCAGCGAGGCTTCACTGCTCAGTCGGAGGTTTACGCTCCCCCGATGAATAGCTGCTTGATTGAAATTCGCCGATTCTATCAGAACACTGGTAGTATTAGCTGTTACCTCAGTATCCAAACCTCCCATAATGCCGGCAATGGCAATCACCCGTTCCTTGTCAGCAATGACCAGCATGTCCTGGCCGAGAGTCCGCTCGACTCCATCCAAAGCAGTCATGGTTTCGCCTTTCTCCGCACGGCGTACTATGATCTGCTTTCCGTGGATTCTATCGTAATCGAAGGCATGGAGGGGCTGCCCATATTCCAGCATCACATAGTTAGTAATATCGACAATATTACTGATAGGCCGCATGCCACAAGCCAACAAACGCTGTTGTAGCCACTGAGGTGATGAACCTACCTTGACCTCAGTAAGTAAGCTGGCACAGTATCTAGGACATAGGTCTGGGTCAGCAATTTCCACCGAGACAAAGGAGTCTATTGCGCTCTCCAATTCCTCACAATGGATTTCAGGAATACTGAGCCTACCCCCCAAAACAGCTACTATTTCCCGGGCAACACCAATCACCGACAAGCAATCAGGACGGTTCGGTGTTATGTCCAAGTCTAGGATTGTATCCCCAAGATATTCAGACAAAGGAGTACCAACAGGCGCCTCCGGGGGAAGAATCATAATCCCCTCGTGCCTGTCAGAGATTCCCAGCTCCTTCTCAGAGCAAACCATGCCTTCAGAAACAACGCCACGAATCCTGGCTGACGTTAGCTGAATAACCTCCCCGCTATCACCCTCGATGAGCTGAGCCCCCACATGGGCAAAAGCCACATTATCTCCAATTGTGAGATTCGGGGCACCACAGACAACAGTAGATTGCTGCTTCCCCAACTCAACAGTCACTAGCCTTAAGCGGTCGGCATTTGGATGGGCATCAACACCAACGATTTTGCCAACTACGATATTATTCCAGCCTGCGCCGATAACCTGCATTCCCCCGACTTCCAATCCAGCCATAGTCAACCTTTCAGTCACCTCTTCGAGTGGTGCAGAAATATCAACATAGTCGCTGAGCCATCTAAAAGAAACTTTCATTCACAAGCTCCTGGGCCAGAATTCCAACCAGATTTAGAATTGCCTTAAGAACCTGACGTCGTTACTATAGAAGAGGCGAATATCATCTATCCCATAACGAAGTATAGGAATACGCTCCACACCCATGCCAAAGGCAAAGCCAGAATAAACCTCAGGGTCAATGTCAACACGCCGGAGAACCTCCGGGTGCACCATTCCAGCGCCTATGATTTCAATCCAGCCGCTATTGCCGCATAGCCGGCAACCAGCCCCTCCACACACAAAACAATCAATAGCTACTTCAACACCAGGCTCGACGAAAGGGAAGTAATCGCAACGAAAACGACACTTTCTCTCCTTGCCAAAAAGACGGCGAGCGAACTCAAAGAGAGTGCCCTTCAAGTCGGCTAAGGTGATATTCCTATCTACCGCTAGTCCTTCCACCTGGTAAAACATCCATTCATGCGTAGCATCGGTTGCTTCATACCTGTAGACTCGCCCGGGCGCTATTATCCTTATCGGTGGAGGTGACTTCTCCATAACTCTTATCTGGACTGGAGAGGTATGAGTTCGCAAAAGCATAGGTCTATCGCCAGCCTCGGTCTCAAAGTCAATCCATAAAGTAGCGAACATGTCCCGAGCTGGATGATCTGCTGGCATGTTAAGAGCTTCAAAATTGTAATACTCCCATTCCACCTCTGGCCCCTCGACAACCTGAAAACCCATATCTTGAAAAATATGACAGATTTCGTCAAGTATTTGAGTTGTCGGGTGGAGGCGACCCAGAAGAACCCGTTCTCCAGGCAAAGTGACGTCGAGGCTTTCACGCTGCAAAGAAAGAGTTGCAGCTAGCTCTAAGCTCGTCTTCTTCTCTGCTAACCTGGCTTCAAAAGTTTTCTTGACCTCGTTGGCTCGAGCCCCAGCGACACGCCTATCCTCTAATGGCAAAGTTGCTAGCAAACGCAGAATCTGTATTAAGCTGCTTTTCCTGCCTAAATATCGAATCCGCCAGGCCTCAAGTTCTTCGAGATTGGTGACTTTGCCTAACTCATCGAAAGCTCTTGAGGTAAGCTCTTCAAGTTGATTTAGCACCATTCCTGCAATGCCAGGTACTAGCTCTTAAGTTCGTCTGAGGCCAAGGTCAATAGCTTGGAAAAACTGGAGGGATCATTTACTGCCATCTCTGCCAATGCTTTGCGGTTAATTGCCACATTGGCTTTTCTCAGACCGTCGATAAACTGGCTGTAGGAAAACCCACCGGCCCGGGCTGCAGCATTTATCCGGATAATCCACAACCGTCTCATGTCACCCTTACGCTCTCGGCGATGGCAGTAGGCATAATGCAAGGCATGAAGCATGGACTCATGAGCTCGCCGATACAGGGCATGCCTGGTAGCCTTATGCCCCTTGGTCAGCTTCAGCACCTTCTTATGTCGTCGATGAGTAACTACTCCACCTCTAGCTCGTGGCAATCGCTTCCTCCTGGTTCATTTCAAACCGTAAGGCAACAGTCTCTTTATCTTAGCCCTATCCTGGGGCTGAACAGGAATTGTCTCATCATAAAGACGCTTCGTCCTGGCTGACTTCTTGCGCCTCAAATGGCTCTTACCACCTTTGACACGCATAATTTTGCCGCTGCCAGTTATATGGAAGCGGCTCTTAGCTCCCTTATGAGTCTTAAGCTTTGGCATCTAGACTTTTTCCTCGACTTTCGTTTCCTTGACCTGTTTAACCGAAATCGGGGAAAGCACCAAGCTCATAATGCGCCCATCCAGAGATGGTGAACCGTCTAGAGCAGCTACGTCCCTCAAATCATCGGCTATTTTCTGCAGAACCTTCACACCTAGCTCAGGGTGAGTGATCTCGCGTCCGCGGAAAACCACAAACGCCCTTACCTTGTCACCATCCTCTAATAGTTTCCTCGCCACCTTAATCTTAGTTTCGAGGTCGTGGTCCTTAACCCTAGGTCTAACGCGGATTTCCTTGAGCACGCCAGCTCTCTGGCTCTTCCGTGCTTTCCGTTCTTTTCTGGTCTGCTCATACCTATATTTTCCATAGTCGAGAAGGCGACAGACAGGAGGTACCGAGGTGGGTGCTACCTCCACCAAATCAAAATTACGCTCATCGGCAATCTGCAACGCTCGCTCAAGAGAAAGCACTCCCAATTGCTCCCCTGTCTCCCCTATGAGCCGAACCTCCCTAGCTCGAATGTACCGGTTAACACGTACTCTCTTGACTATGTCCCTCCCCACCTCCTTATTATAAAATAAGCCATTACGCAGAAATATATCACATTCACGACAAGAAATCAAAGCTTGTCTGGAACTCTAGCTTCAATAACTGATTTTACCCTACTCATGAACTCGGAAGCAGTCAGTGAGCCCAGGTCTTCCCCATTTCTCAATCGAAGAGAAACCGTAGAACTATCCAGCTCCTTGTCACCAACAACAAGCATATAAGGAACCTTCCCCAGCTGAGCCTCTCTTATTTTCAGGTTCATCCTCTCCGAGCGGTCATCAACTTGAACACGCATGCCGCCCTCCCTAAGCTCACCAGCCAAGTGATGAGCATAGTCCAGATGACGGTCGGCTATAGGAATTATGACTGCTTGAACCGGAGATAGCCACACCGGGAAGGCACCAGCATAATGCTCGATGAGACACGCCATAAATCGCTCCATGCTCCCCAGCACCGTGCGATGCACCATTACCACCTGATGTTCCGAACCATCGTCGCCAATATAGTTAACATCAAAGCGCTGTGGCAGGTTAAAATCAACCTGAATAGTTGGTCCTTGCCACAACCGCCCCAGAGCGTCCCTAAGCTTGATATCAATCTTAGGTCCATAAAATACACCCTCCCCTGGGTCTATCGTGTAACCAAGCTCAAGGCACTGCAAGACCTTTCTCAAAGCCTCTGTGGCCTCCTCCCAGCTCTGGATAGTGCCAGCATATTTCTCAGGCCGGGTAGACAGAAGTAACTCATAGTCATGGAAACCGAACGTGTCCAGCATGAAACAGGCCAATTGCACCACCTCCGTTACCTCAGCCTCAAGCTGGTCAGGCCGACAGAAGATATGAGCGTCATCCTGAGTGAAGCCGCGAACCCGCGCCAGACCGTGCAACACACCCGACCGCTCGTAACGATACACTGTGCCCAGCTCGGCCCAACGCAGCGGTAAATTGCGATAGCTACGCAACTGAGTCTTATACATCAAAATGTGCCCCAGACAGTTCATTGGTTTGATAATGTACTCCTGCCCCTCGATATCCATCGGCGAATATAGATTCTCCCGATAGAAATCCCAATGGCCGCTAGTCTTCCACAAGTCTACCTTGGCAATATGTGGAGTATAGACAATGTCGTAACCTCGCTTCCTGTGCTCTTTCTTCCAAAAGTCCTCGATGATCTCGCGTACCAAGGCGCCTTTAGGATGCCAGTGAACCAACCCTGGGCCAGCCTCATCATGAAGGCTAAAGAGGTCGAGCTCCTTACCCAACTTCCTGTGGTCTCGCTTGCTTGCTTCAGCCAACCGAGCTAAGTAATCTTCAAGCTCCGCCTGGGTATCAAAAGCGACACCGTAAATTCTTTGCAGCATGGGACGCTTTTCGTCACCTCGCCAGTAAGCTCCAGCAATACTGGTAAGTTTGAAAGCTCCAATATTACCAGTTGAATTCACGTGGGGGCCACGGCATAAGTCAACAAAAGAACCCTGTCGATAGATAGTCACTGTTTCGTCAGGAAGTTCCTCGATAAGCTCCAACTTATAAGGTTGATCCGAAAAGAATTGCAGGGCCTTCGCTTTGTCCATCTCTTCTTTGGCAAAAGCAGCATTGGCAGCAATTATTTCCTTCATCTTAGCTTCAATTGTCGGTAGGTCGTCAGGAACTAGAGCGCGAGGTAGCTCAAAATCGTAATAGAAGCCATCCTCTATAGCCGGACCGATGCCAAATTTGGTTCCCTGGAAAAGTGACTGGACAGCCTCAGCCATCACATGGGCGGCCGAATGCCGCATCTTTTCCAACCTCGCTTCTTTTTCCTCTGCAGCCATTTTTGAATTCCTACACTGAACTAAACAAAGACCCCACGCTATTATAAGCGAGAGGTCAATTCTAAGCCAACTTTGCTCAGAGCTTAACAAGAACAACTAACAAAACAATAAAGAAATAACTTCCGCCGAATCTGTACCAATAATGTGCTTGAGTCTGCAATAGACAAAACTTCTAGCATCACTCTCAACTCAGTCTCATAGTAGTTTAAGGAATTCATCCCGCGTTAGGCCAGCATCCTTAATCAAGGCCCTCAGTAAGCCTCGGCCCAGCTCTCCATGTCTTGCTACTGAAAGTCTACCCTTAGATAGATGAAGCAAGATCATATGGCTACCTTCCGTATGATCCCAAATATATCCGATCTTACCCATTGCCTTAACAAAATCGTCTCCTGATATTACAGGAAGACGTGGCACTTAGACCACTACCTCCACCTCTTCAACCTCAGTTGTGGGTATTGGTTCCCCGTGCTTACGCATGCTAACCACGTATCCCTGAATAGCTTCCCTGATATTAGCAATTGCCTCTTCCTTAGTTCGACCCTGCGAGTGACATCCAGGCAGAGCAGGACAACTGGCTACGATGAAGCTATCTTCGTCTGCTTCAAGGGTTATAGCAAATTTTGCCACCCGCTCCTTGTCTCTCACTGATGAGGTGCCGGAATATACACTAGCCTGCCGTTTGTACTCATCCCTTACTTCTGGATCTACCTCGTCGACTAACCCCCATACGCTTTCGGTTCTGTCTTTAGCATATCGGTTGAGCCATGCTTGTATTGCCCGACCTATATCCCCAAGGCCCAAGTTTCCTAAACGTGGTCGGTAATCATCGATAATCTCTTTGAGCCCGCCTTTAAAGCCGGATTCGCTGGTCCACCCCAAGAGAGTATCTGAACATAGCTTATGAACAGCCTTCGCTAGTGCCCCGCTTTTTACTCTTCTAGTCATGTCGAGTCACGTCACTAAACTTAATGGGCGGTAGTGGGCTCGAACCACTGACCCCTTCGTTGTCACCACAGTGCTCTAACTATTGAGCTCACCACCCTTCGCTGCCGCATTTTATCAGTGCCCCCATAGATAGTCAAGCGGAGTGTTCAGCTTCTTAAATTGCACGAGTTCCAAATTACGTCTATACTATATTGTCCTATCAGTGGTTGAACCTCTTTTGGCGGTTTAACCACATTTTGATTGAAGACGCACGAAAATTGGAGGGCTAAGTTGAAATCGGAAAAGCTAAAGGAATTTGAATATATTTTCAATCCCAAGGCTGTAGCTGTGATAGGAGCGTCCCAAACCGACGACTTCACACAAGCCATGATGAGCACGAAGATGAAAGACAATCTGTTCTTAGTTAATCCAAACCGTAAAGACCTTGTAGGCAAGAAGTGCTACGCTAGCATCTTGGATATTGAAGATGAAATCGACTACGCCGTCGTAGCAGTACCGGCATCGCTGGTTCCGAAGCTGCTGAGTGAGTGTATAGAGAAAGGAGTCAAGGCAGCTCATGTTTTTTCCGCAGGTTTCAGTGAAACTGGGCTAGAAGAAAGGAAAAGACTAGAGAACGAGGTGAAAGAGGTAGCGAAAGGCAGGATTAGACTGATTGGACCCAACTGCATGGGAATCTATTGTCCCAAATCCGGTCTGTCTTTTGTTCCGGATGCTCCGACTGAGGAAGGGTCAGTTGGAGTTATTTCACAAAGTGGAACCTTTGCCGAGCAATTCTCAACCATTGGAAAGATGAGGAACATAAGGTTCAGCAAGACAATCAGCTACGGAAATGCCATAGACCTGGATTGCCCAGACTTCCTGGAATACTTGGCAGATGACCCCGAAACAAAAGTCATAGCATTATACATGGAGGGTGCAAGAGATGGGAAGCGTCTCAAATCAGAACTAGGCAAAGCCGCGAGGAAAAAGCCGGTAGTAGCACTAAAAGGGGGAGTGACAAAACATGGCAGCAGGGCGGCATCTTCTCATACCGGGGCCCTCGCCGGCTCACCAGAAACCTGGAGATCACTCTTTAAGCAGGCTGGTGTGGTTCAAGTAGACAACTTCGATGAATTGCTAGATGCCACTCTGGCGCTTAGCTGCTCGCCCCTTCCTTCCGGAAAGGGAGTCTCCATTATTACTAACTCTGGCGGTTTTAGCGTGATTGAAACCGACTCATGCGTAAAGGCAGGCCTGGAAGTTCCTGAATTTGGTGAAGGAACGATGAGAGAATTAAGAAAGATAGTGCCAACAGCAGGAACAAGCATCGGAAACCCCTTAGATGCCTGGCCTATCTATTACAATACACGCAGCGTGTCAGGGACTATTTCTGATGCCACCAAGCTTGTGGCTCTCGATAAGAACATACATTCACTAGTGGTGCACTTTGATGAATTGAGATATCTGAGTCGCGTGTTCGGTGAAACACTTGAAGGTCGCCTGAAGGAACTTGTCGACCTCATGCTCAATGGGTGCGAATATGTTCGTGACGAAATTGGGAAGCCTGTGATGATCTGCGTTTCACTTGAGGCCTATTCGGAAGACGAGGAAGACAGAAGGTATCACCTAATGGTTAAAAAGGCCTTTGAGAGCAAACGATTCCCGGTATATTCCTCGCTTAACGCATCAATCAAGGCCCTGTTTAGCCTCTACAGATACCGTACGCGATTGCGTTAACCACCAGCTTGATGAAGGAGATGGTCTGCCAAACAGTCCCCAAAGGCCAGCGTCCTGCCAAAGATAAACATCAAGTTAGACGAGAACTCGAGTAATATTGGGCACGGCGAAGGCTGTCGCCGTACAAAGCCCAAGGGCTGCTTGCCGAGCTTTTTCCGCTTTGCTGCCCCATCTCCACAAATGCGGAGCCAGTCAGTTCCTGAATGCAGTTATCCAACCTACCTGCTCTGCTTTGGCCACTTGACCCTTCACCTCATCAACAAGCCCCCAGGGGAGCTGAGTGATGTCCAACTTGGGCTGAAGCCCAATTGCCTCATCATAGTCAACTTGGTTCCCTTAAGACCACCTGTCAAGGTGCGAAGCTTTCTCCGAAGTCGACGGGGCAAAGGGGCATTCTATTCTGTTCTGATTGGGTGTATAATCGAATGAGTAGGTGATGTAGCTCGTTGAGTTAAGAGGAATGCAGAAAACACGCAAGGTGATGCACCATAACCTCCCTGTCAAAGCGGTACCTTCGAGCCGACAACAGAGAGGTCTGTTGGTTTTCTTCCCGCAATGTCACTTCTGCACCGGCTATCTTCGAGCTCCAAAGTGTTTCAAGAGCTACGAGGAGAGGGCTACTCAGAGTGAGCAATGAACTGATGTTAGGAGCTACGGCTAGATGAAGTCCTTCAACCGTTTGCCACTTGCTTTTGGAATTGCTATTGTGGTTCTGACCATAGTTGCTGTGGTGCTGGTTCTGACCATGGCTGGCGGAGAAGATGTGCGCCTGTTGCCCGAAGATACACCCGAGGGTACCGTGCAGAGATTTCTCCTGGCTGTCGAGGACGAAGACTACCTGAAGGCATATAGCTACCTGTCTCCGCCAACCAGCGAAGACGTTCCCTACGAATCACGGAGAAAATCACTGGTCAGGAGCGGAGAAAAGCTCGGGTGGAAGGCTACGCTTGGAAAATCACTGATAATGGATGACGAGGCTACCGTGGATGTCGTAGTCGATGTCTTCAACCCCCGCGGGCCTTTTGCCAACCCCGTGCGTACTCACCACGTCACCTTCTTCCTGAAGAAAACGGAAACCTCGTGGAGCATTACTTCACCTGTCGACCTATGGTGGATATATTGAGTAATCTGAGGTGAATTGAATGAGCACCGTTAGGCGCATCTATTTCTACACGGTATGCTTAATCACGCTAGGTATGTTCTCCGCCGGAGCGGGCATCCTACTGAGCCTCTGCTTCGATATACTCATCAAAGGGCACACTCTGGCGCAGGTCGGAGAGCAAAGCTTTGCCAGAGAACAGCTTAGCCTCGGCTTGGCTTTGGTGCTCATTGGTGGCGTACTATGGTTCCTGTTCTGGAGAGTGGTACAGAGATATGCTTCCGAGAGCCCTATTGAAATAGGGTCGGCCATACGGAAGCTGTTCACGAACCTCATACTGGCAGCGGCGGCATTGGTGGGACTCTTCGCCGCTGCGGAGTTGTTGCAGTGGCTGATGGCCGGGGCGCCGCGGGACCAGTTCTTGTCAGGAGGGCTTGCCACACTGGCAGTAACCAGCGTTATATGGTATTACCACTGGCGAGTGGAAGAGAAAGAGGGGCAGCCTTCACCTGCGGCAAGGACATTGAGACGCTGGTATGTTTACCTGCTCTCAGCTTGGGGGCTGGTCTGGCTATGTGCCGGCCTGGTGCAATTGATCAACACCACTGTTTTGCACCTACCCGTCTGGGGAGAGATGATAGTCTATGGCAAGCTATGGAATAGTAGCGTCCATAGCAGTTTAGGCTGGATATTGCTCGGCGGGGCCGTCTGGACATTTCATTGGTTCCGCATGGCTAAAGGAGATTCTGACTCCACCCTCCGCCAGGTTTACCTGTATCTTCTAGCCATATTTGGTGGGGCAATCGCCGGGCTCGTGGCTCTGACTACCTCTCTGTTCAATGTCTTCAGATTCGCCCTTGGCAGTCCGAGTGCCGCCGGTGACGCGTACTTCCAGTTCTTGGGCTGGACAGTTCCCGCCATGCTTGTTGCTGGTGGCGTTTGGGCCTATCACCAGCAAGTTGTACAAGAAGAGGCTGCTGAGGTGGACGCGCGGCGGCTTTCAGCTCGACGAGTTCTCTTCTATTTGATGTCTTTCATTGGTCTCGGCACTTTGGTAGCAGGGCTAATAATGCTGCTTGGTATCCTGCTGGAGCTACTAGTGAACACAGTTGGCGGTGAACCAGTAGCGGTTGTGTCAGGCTGGTGGCAGGACCAGCTAGGTATGTGTCTGGCGCTCTCAGTAGTGGCCATACCCATCTGGCTATACTACTGGAACAGGGTGCTTCAGATGACAGTTGCCGGAGGCATCGCAGAGCACAGAACAAGAACACGCCGCATTTTTCTGTACGTGGTTCTGGGCACAGCAGTAATAACTCTAGCCGCCGACTTGGTAAACATAATATACCAGCTACTTAACGGCGTGCTTCAAGGCACCTTCGGGGTGGACGTCCTTCGCCAGTCCAAGTGGAGCTTGCAGACGTTGGTTGTAGCTTTGCCGGTGCTTCTATATCACTGGCGTATCCTGCGACAGGATCAACGTCTTGCGGCAGAGGAGGAACGTCTCAGCGCCGAGACACTGTCTTTGGCCAAGAGGGTTACAGTGCTAGCCAGCGAGCAGGCAGCGGACTTAATTTCCAGGATAGAGGAGAGGCTTGGCTCCCAGGTGCGCCTGCTGCGCCACCTCAGCCAGGCGCCCCAGGACCGGGTTATTCTGTCCAATGAAGAAATAGACAGGCTGGTCAGCGACATTCAGGCAGTCTCTGCCACGTGCATCATGCTAGTCGTGGCCAGAGGTGAAATAATGGTGTTCCCCTATGAAGAGGATTGACACTGCGACATAGAAAAAGAGCGCGACTATGATGCTGCCCGGGCCACTTCACATAGATACAGATTGGGCCCGAAATGCCGGACAAGACGATAGGAGAAAGCCGCCACACTCGTTATTTCACATGCCTGGAGTGACAGCTAACCAAATTGCCAGCGCCTCAGTTCCGGTGGTAGTCTCAGTTGGCGGGGCTTTACGGTTTTTTGTTGCATACTGAGGCAGAAGCAAATTCCGAAGGTCGTATCTTTCCTGGGCCTAGCCAGATTGAATGGTGGGCAGTACTGGACTTGAACCAGTGACCTCTGCGATGTCAACGCAGCGCTCTAACCAACTGAGCTAACC
>JACKQG010005592.1_pt1 | contig 13737 bp, 5 predicted proteins | sample 8237621 | NCBI WGS metagenome assembly JACKQG01 (sample SAMN15677084, study PRJNA649215) | marine metagenome | biome: marine; feature: Black Sea; material: saline water; isolation source: suspended particulate matter (SPM) from the Black Sea western gyre | collected 2013-06-09/2013-06-10 | depth...
GTGCGGTTTGTTCTGCGTTGCGATCTTTGAACTGCATCCCGTTGCCTAGTTAATCCTGAGCTTCAAGCTGCTTGTTTTTGTACCTGAGTTCTATCCCCGCCTTATCTTGCTGCGGCGCGCCTAGCGCTTGCTCGCCGCGGAAGAAGGCGTAATGTTCACGATCGAATCGCGCGATGACGGTGGACAAACCCAGCACCCCGTCGGCGATATACAGACCGCGCGGATCAGTTTTGCCGGAGATGAAATCCCCGCCACCACTTCCAACTACGCGAACGTCTACGTCGCGCACAAATTTGTGGTTGGACTGATCACGGGCTTGAATGCGTAAGCGGCCGGACATCACGTCCTCGCGAACTTCCAGTTCGATGTCGCTGACCAAAGCTAAACCTGAAGTATGCAATTCATCGCCACGGCAAATGACCAAGTAGGCACCCGGCTTGCGTAAGTCCAGCTTGACCTTAGTTTCACGTTCCAACATGCCCATTTCTGCTTTCAGCTTCACAGTTTTGCGCAAGGTCGGCGCGATACCCGCAAGGTTGACAGAAGTGATTTCGCTGAGGTTGCGCTCACGCAAGTACAGGGTCATTAGGTCCACAGCGTAAACCAACAACTCAGCTTCCTCGACGTTGCGGTGGCGCAGTTCGATCTCCACCCGTTTGCCAGGAGCGGCGGACGTGACTTCATCCAATTCTATGGACTTGGCGCGGAACCCAGCGAGCACATCTTTGGCGTCGGAGAATACTTTTTCGACCTTGGTGTAGTATTCCGCGGCGCTTTCGTAGTTCTGCTGGGCGTGATGAATTTGTGCCAAAATATACAAAGCCAAATCGCGGTTCTCCGATGGCACGCTGCCACCATTTGGGCGCGGGTAACGCGCGTCAGCGATGCCTTGTAGGATCTTCATGGCTTGATCTTCTTTGCCCAAGTACCAGCGCGAAACTGCATCCGAATAGCGGAAGGCGTCGGCGAAACTTGGTTTGGTGAAGCGCTGCGCGAATTCGGTTGACAGGTCGGAACTGGTCTGGAATTCTTCCAGTTCCAAAAATGCACTGACCAAGTTTAGGCCAGCTTCTGCCGCCAACGGATCGTTGGGATAAAGCGCCAAGAAGCGCTGCAGCAATTGCACGCCGACCAAAGTCAGCTTGCTACGATTCAAGCCCGCCTTTACCAAAGCTGGATGTTGATGCGCATTGGGTGCCGTCGCCAGGATCTTGTCGCCTAAAGCGAGGTAGGTTTCGGTAACTACAGGCAGGTCTGGAAATTCCAACCACAGACGTTCCATAACAGCCATGGCACCATGCGGCTCAAGCTGTTGATCCAGCGCGCCGGCGACCTTCAAGTCCTTACCAAAAGTCTCTTCGATGGTGGCTCGGAAAACCAATAAGGCGCGTTCGTATTCCTCTAACTGGCGATAGGCTTGGCCGACGGCCAACATCTTACTGAAGGGTACGTTTAATGCCGGATTCTTTTCTTTGAGCACTTCGAAGTAACGCACAACTTCGGCCGACATGTTGCGGTCGATCGCCAAGAACAACAAATGCCCGGCGATGGTTGCCAAGTGAGAGTTGCGTAAATTGGCGCCAAAGTTTTGGTACAGAAGCGTCAATGTTTGGTAAGCGCTATCTTCATCACCGTTTTCCAGCATCGCGATGCCCAGATGATAAAGCTCATCCGGCGTTGCGCGATAAGGATCGGCGCTGGTTTTGCCACGCGACAACACGCTCAAACTTTGTGGTTCTGAAAGCGCGATTTGATCGACCTGATAGGACGACTGCATCAAGCAAGGCAGCACTTTGTAATCACCGGGAACCACGCCAACCAAAGTGAAGGCCAAGGTGCCCGAGCCGCGACGTTGGCCGATGTTAACCAACAGTTCATTGCCCCGTACTTCATGCTGAAGTTGGTTGCCTTGAATGCTACCTTCCAAAATCATGGTGCCAGCAGGGATGGGCACGGTCAGTGTTAGGTAGTCAATGGATTCTTGCGCTTCATTGTTGTCGTATTGGCGGTAGTACTGAATTTCGACCCGAGTCATTTGACCAAGCGGCAGATTCTGCACCAAGTTGCGCCATTCTTTTACCCGCGTGCGGTTGTCAAGCACGTTGAAGCCCGTGTCAATTTTTTTCCCTTTGTAAGTCGGCTGCTCGGCTTCGAAAGAGTAACGCGTAATCCGGAAGTTGTCGGCATTGCGCTCTTTGACCGCTGCATTTACCGCCGTCAGCGCAGCTTGGAAGTATGGACGCCCGCGCCCCTTCACGCGCAATTCAATCACCGCACTATCGTGATCAAAATCACTTTCCAAAATGCCAGTGAAGTTTGTGCCGCCACCCAATTCCATCAGCATGGTGCTGCCATTGATAGTGACTTCGACGTCGTACGGATCCACTTCGCCTTGGGTTTTGCCTAACCATTTTGAAACCGCTGCGACTGCCATGCCGCGCGCTTTGCCGCTGCCCCACGGACGATTGTTCAGCAGAAAATCCGCAACTTGGCGCGAAGCGGATGAGCTTGGATCGGTAAGCTGTAGCAACAGCGAAGCCAAGGCGCTCATTTCGATTTGTGATTGACTCCACGCCAGGTTGGTTTTGGTCGGAATGGTGCCAGCGCTTGAAATCTGGGGGACGAGTAACGCCGCAACTTCCGCCGCCATCGCACCCCGTTCCATTTTCGCCAACGCCAAACCGGTGTATGCCAATGCAGCAGGCGACAGTGTATTGCGCAAACGATGCAAACGGTTCAACGCTCCAAAATCACCGGCGCTGTTCCAAACCAAAGCGTGCGAGAGAATTGCTTTTCGTTCCAGTTGGTCTTGACTGGTGGCCTTAAAGCGCTCGCGCAGATGGGTCACACCTTTACTGACGACGTCGGCTGCTATGGTGAAGCCTTGCTCACGCGCCAAACCCAGTGCGAACATTGCCCGGGCTGAGGTTTCAGGCTCCGAGCTTTGATGGATGTGGCCGCTCCAATTCCAGCCACCGTCGTCATTTTGAGTCGTGGACAGATGCGCGACCAAGCCTTCGCCACGGCTCCAAAGCTGAGCAAAAGAATCGCGGTCGGCTTGTTCGCCCTGCTCGCTCAGCCACTGCAATACAGCGCAAACTCCGACCAGGTCGGTGGCGATGTCACTGAAATTCGACAGCGGCCGCGAGTACAGGCGTGCGGCAAAAACGCGCCGATCCAACGCAGCATCGATCACCATGCTTTGTAGCTGGCTGCCGAAGGAAATTTCCAGGGCGCGATTCATATTGCGGCCCGGCGGCAGCTGCAAACGGAATTTTGCATCTGAATTCAACACCCCACTCTGGGCGTCGGCAACGCGCACACCCCATGGGCGTACCGCAACGCTTTTGATTGCGCTGGCAATTAACTGACCTTCGGTGAAGTTCGCGGTCGCCGTCAGCTCCATTTTTAAATCGCCAATATTGGGCAGCGCCGACGACAGCGGGAAGACGAACTCGAGCTGAGTCTGGCCCTCTTCGAAAACTAGTTTGCCCGGAATACTTTGCTTAAAGTCGTCGCCACTCAAGCGCAGTTGTAACTGTACCGGGCCACTATCTTCGGTGAAGTTTTGCACTCTCACTCTGAATTCAGGTTGATCTCCTTCGGTCAAGGAAAGCGGAGTTTGAATTTGCGCGAAGAATGTATCGCGGGCAACCAAGGCGGCGTCGGCTTGGCCGACTAAGGTCTCAGCAGTTGTGCCAATGGCAGTCAAGCGCCACTCGGTACTGCGCGGTGGCAGCGTGAATTCCAAGGTGGCCTTACCGTCAGCGTCGGTGATGATTGCCGGAGTCCAGAATGCCAAACCTGCGTTTGCCCAGCGCATCATGGCTTCTTCGTCATCCAAGTCCAAACCAGAATCCAGATACCCGAGTCCTTCTAGGCCCAAGTACGCATCGGATGGACTTCCGCCGCGCCGTCCTCCCCCGCGGCCGCCGAATTTACCACCCGCTCCACCGCCCAAACCAATCACGCCATTCATCTCTTGCTGTTCCTCCAAGGCTTCAAATGCCAGCCCGGTTGAAAGATCCTTAGTATCCGCCTGACGGCCCAAACGGAATGCATTACTGGCCGGCGGCGCAGGAGCAGACGGCGCGCCAAACTTAGCCCGCGGCCGATTGCCTTCCGCTGGCGCCGCGTCGCTTGCAAACCCACGGAAATCTTGACTCTTCTCTAATTGATCGCGCAATTCCCCCTTTTTTAGTTCCCAAAGTTGGTCCTCTCTCGACCGCGTGACCTCTGCCAGCACTGCCGACGAAATTTGCTCGGTTCGACCCTGATATCGGAAGGTGCAAGAACTGACCGTAGTAAAACCAATATGGCGACGTGCATCTAACGCGAAGAACACGTCAACTGGGGCCATCGAACTCCGGAATTGATCAAAGATTGATTCATCCACTATCGCCAATGAAAGTTCTGCTTCCACCGGGTGGCCGAGTTGGTCCACAACTTCCAGTTCTACCGACGTCTTTTCGCCGGGCCGAACCACTTTCTTACTAGGCTTCACCCGCACCGTCAACTTGCGCTTGAGTTCAAAGTCTGCGGCCGCATCGTGGAACTTATTGCCGCGCATCAACGCAGCGCCAAAACGGAAGTTGGGATACAAGTTGTGATCCATCGCGTAGCTCAGCTTGTTGCTCCCTTCCTGCAATCGAACCACCTTGTAATCCAACATGGTTTCGCCTTCGAAGGTGAGCAGCGCTAGGCCGGCATCCTCGCGGTTGAAGACTTCCACTTCCAGATCACTGCCAACCGGCAATACCGTATTTTTTGCAATAATGCGGACACGTTGACTGTCGTCATCTCCGAAAATTTGAAGGGACGTTTCATGAGTAACTGGATTGCCGAAGCGATCTGTACCTGAAAGTCGAATGAAATGTTGGCCGCCTTTATCCAGACTCAAAGCCTGGTCGGCGCGGCCACTTTCATCGGTTTTTAATTCGTATTCTGCAACAGGAATGTTTTGCCACCGCTTACGTCGATCCAACTCACGGCGCAAGATTTCCATTTTCACCTCGCGCGCTACGGGTTCGCCGGAGGCGTCGCTGGTGACGGCTTGCAAGTTGAAGGAGCTGCCTGCCAAAACAGAATGTTGCGGCACCACTACGGCTGCGGTGTAACCGTAAGTTGCAACAAAGGTGGCGGCCGAAGCAGAAACGCCTTCTTCCGCAAGCAGCGCAGAAACATAGAGCCGTTCCGAGCTTAGAAAATCACGAGTTTGAATTTCGAACTTGGCCTGACCGTTTTCATCGGTCACAAGTTGCAGTTCGCGATTATGTGGCAGGCTCAATCGAATCGGGCTTTGCGCCAGTGGCTGACCATAGTAATACGCAGCCGTCGCGGTGCCCTTAATGACCTCGCCGCGGTAGTAAACGCTTTGATCAAACTCTATGTCGAGGTTGACGGATTGCAGCTGGAAATCGCGCACTTCAAATTGGCCGCGATATTCCGTTCCCGATTTCGCCCGACAAACAATTGCGTAGACACCTAAAGGAGCTTTGCGATGCAGCAAAAATTCTTCATTCAAGGTTCCAAACTTGCTCAGATCGACGTCGCGCTTGGCGACGACTTGGCCACTGGGATTCAACAAACTTACGCCATAAGATGCGCCGGGATTGTAGCTATAGCGGTCACCGTCGGCATCCCGCAAAATTGCGCGCCAATGCACTAATTGGCCAGGTCGGTAGGCAGGACGACCGGTGTAAATAAATCCTTTGCCATGCAAGCCCGACGACAATTGCAGGCCGTTTAACGATAACCCGTCGGAGGCATAACTACCGTCGCGTTGAGCCAAAATGCGCACGTTTTGGGCATCGGTTAGCTCGTCCAATTTAATCCGAGCGACACCGTCCTTTGAGGTCTTGACCGTCTTCAACAAGGTGCTGCCATTATTTCCATCCCATTGCGGCAGGGCCAACAACACTTCCACGCCCGACGCCGGCTGGTCCTTGCTCATGTCTTGCGCGTAAACAAAAATTTCACGGCGCGACGACTTCACGATTACGTCAATATCACTGCGCACTACCAAAGTCGTGGCGCGACGCTCGCCGTCGTCAACTGAAACTGCCCACACCCCCGCACCTTTTACGGGCAGTGCAATGTTTTGTTCGATAGGCCTGTACTTAGCGTAATCATCAATGTTGATTTCATATTCCTCATCTGGCGCAATAAGGTCCAAATCCAATTCTTCAATCTGTTGATGGGTGAGGTGCTTGCGGAAATAAGCCTCCAAATCCAAGTCGAATATCCGCACCGTTAGCTTTTCAGTATTGCGCACAAATATTTTGACTTGTGCGTCCTCGGCACTGCGCCAAATACGCTCGGTTTGAATCGCCAGCGACGACTTCGTCATTTCACGTAAGCGAGTTGCGGCGTGGCCAGCGTAAGACCCAAAATTACAGCGTCGGTAATATTCGATACTCTTACCCAAATCTAACAATTCAACTTCCAATGTGGAGCCGATGGAGTAGAGCGCATGCGAAGCCTCATCACTTTGTTCGTACTTCTTGGCCAAGTTATCCCACTCGGCGATCGCTTTGCGATGCAAATTCGTCAAGTTTTCATCTTGCCAGGCTCGCAATCCCTTTTCGTTTTCTTCCTGCGCTTGGTGGATATAAAGCTCGCCTAAATCAAATGCGATATCCCTTGCCCGTGAGTCCAACGGATGCGCTGCCAAAAACGATGTCCAAGTTTCGCGCGCTTTCTGCCACTCACCATCGCTGCGATGTTTGCCGCCGATTGCGTACTCGGCATCCAGCATTTCGCGTTGCGCCTCCGCCCATTGTGCGCCCGACGGATACTTGCCTACATACTGGTTAAAAATTGCAATCGCATCGCCATAGCGCTGCAAGCTTTGTAAACATTGACCCTTTAAGAAGAGCGACTGCTGTCGATAGCGCTCATTTTCTTCCACAATTTTCTGTGGCATTTCGGCTGGCGTCGACCAGGCTTGGAAAGCCTCCAACTCAGTCATTGCATCTTCCAGTTGATTCGAATCCATCAAAGACTGCGCAATCATAAATCGGGCGCGGCCGCCTAACTCGTGCTCAGGAATGGCTTTGACAAAACGTCGGAAGTGAGCAACGCGCTGCGACGCATTTTGCAGATCGTTGCCTTGGAAACTGAAGGCCAACGCAAACCTCGCCTTGCCTTCATACAGCTTCAATAAATCAAAGGTAAGCGGCACCCAACTCTTCATGTTGTCCCGCCACAACGCATATTCATCCGCCAACTGATCGCTGGCGTCGATTTCCTCTGCTTTGGTTTCAATCCCTTCAATCAATTCAATCAAGTCTTCAAAATTTCGCCGCGATCCAGCCTGATCGCCAGAATGATAAATGCATCGACCTAATCGATAGCGACCCTCAAAAGCACGAATCCCGACGACCTCCCCCTGCGCGCCGGAACCGAACTCTTTCAAAAACTGGCGGTACTCTTGCGCCGACCGGTTCCAATCACTCAACTCCTCATAACAGCGCGCCATCCCAAACATGGCTTCGGCACGCGCGGCGTCGGGAGCTCCCAAATCCAAAACCCGACCGTACAAATTGGCCGCCCGGTTGTAATCCAATTCTCCCTGGTCCGGCGTATCCGCCTCAGGCGGGGTCGAAAGCTGGCGCGCAAATGCCAAGTAGATCTCGGCAAGTTCACCCTGGCGCCCGGTGGATCGCAAACGGAAGGCTTCTTCCTCGTAAATCAGCTCCGCTTCGGCCAAACGCTTCAGGTCGCGCAAGATATCGGCGCGCAAAAATCGCGCTTTGCGCAGCCACGAGCTATCTGGATATTTCCGCTCATATTGATCCAGGCTAGCCAGCGCGTCCTCGGCCAAATCAGCATTGCGTTGCGCAACAGCCAGATAATAAAGCCAATGATCAGCGCGCTCTTTATCCCGCTCGGCCAAATCCCGCAGCATACGAATCGCTTCCTTGTGCTCCCCGGCCAACATCGCCTTCCGCACAGCTAATGGCAATTCGGCCAAATATGCAAAAGCGCGCGACTCAGCTTCCTGCTCAATCTGCGCGTCTTGGGAATCTTCGGCTTCCGCCTGCTTCGCCACGGATGGGGTCGGCACAAGGAAGGGTGCCGCCAGCAGGAGTAGGAACGGAAGAGGTTGGTAAAGGAACGAGGGTGCGCGCATGAAGGGTGCCAAGGCAATCGGGGCCAGCAAAATCTGGCGACTCCAGGTTAACGAACCAAAGGGGGACTTTGGTTCACAGACATTTTCAACGCCAAAGAGCGCGCCATATTGGGGAATTTGGTGATAATCGGAAACTCGTCACGACTCTACTCCGTCCCTTCCATGGCATGAAATCCGCACTGCTCGCTTTACCTTTTTTGGCTCCATTGGCGATCGCCCAAGGCCCGATTCCATACTCGACTCAGGCTGATTGGGAGTCCTACACCAGTGGCGTGACTACTGGTGGTGCTTTCGCCGACATTAACGGCGATGGACATCTAGATATGGTGGTGGCGAACGGCAATGATATTCATCGCCAGCGCGTCGAAGTCTTCCTTAATGATGGTAGTGGCGGTTTTCCGAATAACCCGTCATGGCAGTCGTCTGATATTGATTACCACGGCCATTTGGCGGTGGGCGATATCAATCAAGATGGCTGGGTCGACGTCGCAGTTTCGGTCTTTTTGGGCCCCAGCGGCTTTGGCGACCAAGGACATGTGAAGGTTTATTTGAATAACGGTGGCGCGTTGGAGAACACGCCTTCGTGGCAATCCAACGATACTTTTTATTCATTCAGCTGTGCCCTCGGCGATGCCGATAGCGACGGCGATTTGGACCTAGCGGTGGCCGTCGGCGAGCCCTATTACGGCGCGCCACGCAAAAATCGTATCTATTACAATACTGGAGGGGTGTTGGAAACCCTTCCAAGCTGGAAAGCCGACGCCCAGGACCACTCTATGGACGTCAGCTTTGGCGACGCCGACGGTGACGGCGATCTGGATTTGGCCTTCTGCACCGCTGGCAAAAACAATACGATTTATTACCAAGTAGGGGGCAGCATGGAGTCGTCGGTTGGCTGGAGCAGCACCGACAACAGCAATCCGAATGGAAATAGCTGCACCTTCGCCGACGTGGATCAAGACGGCGACCTGGATTTCTGCGTTTCGGATAACGACCAGCTCAGTGGCGGTGCCGGGGTGTTCAAAATCTACCGCAACACGGGTAGCGGCCTGGCGACTACTCCTTATTGGAGCGACCACCAGGGCTATGTTTCAGCGGTGGCCTTCGCCGACCTGCACCTTGACGGCTATCCAGAGCTAGCGGGCGGCTCGTGGTGGGGCGGAACCGAAATTTACTCCAACCAAAACGGCATTTTTCCCAACAATCCGAATTGGGCATCCAGCAAAAAGTCGGTAGTTGAGGCCATTTTCTTCGGCGACCTTGATGGCAACGGCTACATCGGTGAGACTGAAAAGAACTTCACCATCAATGGTTCGAATCAACTTTTTTACCTCGGCCACAGCCCGGTGCAGGAAATTCTCAGCATCATCGCCGACGGCTCAATCCTGAGCCCAGCTGATTTTTGCACCAATCTAGAAAGCGGCTGGGTTTCCCTAGTCCACGCCCCCACCACTACTCTGACAGTGAACTACACCTGGTCAGAGTCGCTCGAAATGGGCGTGACCAATTGGGATCAATCCATCGGCAACTTGGTGTTCGTGCGCGACCCACTGGTGAAAGTCACGGTGACTCCGCCGACGCAAAACACATTTTCACCTGGCGACTTGGTTAGCTTTAGCGGTCATTGGACCAGCACCACCAATCGCAATGAACGCACCTTTGTTGCCATGGCCGCGTTCCCCCCGGTTGGACCGATGAAGTTGTTCGATTACCACACCGAAACGTTGTCGCCATTCGGTACCAAGGACATTCCATATAACGTCACCATTCCGAATGGATTGCCCGGCGGCTTCTTTGGCATTTCCACTGTCGCGGTTGCGGCTGTTTCGGGCGGAGTTGTCATGGACCGCGCCGAGTTCGACATCACCATTCAATAAGCACGGCGTGAATTCGTCGGCAGGCGAACGAACTTCCTGCACCGGTAGCAGCTACCGACCTACCCACTTTTGGTAAGCCGGATTAATGCTGCCGCCGGACGGAGTTAGATCTACCCAGACGGTGCGCTCAAAAATCTTGAGCAGTACGTGGTAAAGAAGGGCGGTGAGTATCAAGACCGTTAGCCAAGCCAAGAAAAAATTGCTTGGCAACCATTCTCTGAGCATGTGCGTCGGCATCATGTCCAAGCGCTTACCAAAACCGCGTGGTATTCCAGAGCCCCAGGTCAGCAGGGGTGCAAACAGGGTGGAGCAGAATATGACTAACGCCATGATTATCCAAACGGTGCGTCGAATGATTTCGCGCCGTCGGCCTACAAAACGCAGACGCAAAGTTAGCGCCATGATTACTGCGATTGCCCAAACCATGATCCAGCCCAATAAACGAGCAGGCAAATATTGAACGGTTTCCCTTTTCCAATACAAAGATTGGTCTTCATATTGTCCCTGCCTTTGCTGCGCAAACTGATGTTGCCAAGCCGCGAATTCTTTAGGCTTGAAGAAAGACTTATTTGCGAACTCAGAAAAATATTTCGCGCGTATCGATTCGGGCGATGGGCTTGCCCCATAAAAATCGAATAACGCTCGATGCAATTGCTGCGAGATCAATTCGACATTTAGATTATCCCCGTCCGGCTCGGGAACGCCATACGGATTGAACAAAACCGGGCCGCCAGACCAAAGCCATGGAATACCCGTGGACTGTGTTTTTGGATCTGCCGCAAACCCGGCTGATTTGACCTCTAGCATTTGTGGTGGAACGATAATTTGCTGCGCGCTTCCAGCGGGATTTGCCATGGATCTGCCAAATTCAAAGCGAATCGGTGGATCTAATTCTGCCAGCGCAGCGTCGGCGCTTGATTTGAACGGAGCTTGCAAATAATTCAACCCCTCTGACGCCAACGCCGAAACCAGCAATACGCCCAAGGTCGGAAGGACCAAAAATGGAAAAATACAACGTCTAGGAATGGGCAAAAACTCCACCTTTTTTGTAACCAACGATGCTCCAAAAATAATTGCTGTCATAAAAAATAGAACCATTGGTAAATTAGTCGGCGGCAGCGATAAGTCAAAACCGCGGCCGTCAAATATGACGTCAAGGGCTACGAACAATGCGATGGCCCAAGCGCCCCGTGCGAAAAGCATGTGGCGCCACAGCCAGCGATTAAGGGCGTTTTTGCCGAAGGTGATGGACGCTTTAGGATCCATGGAAATTTTTGTGAATCCAGCCACAGAAACCGCCTCAAGAAGACTGCTAGGAGCCACGGTAATTGAATCCACTTGGCTCTGCCACAGCCCCCAAATAATCAAACCACCCAGCGCCAAAAAAAGTATCGAAAGAAAAACGGATTGCAATAAAACAGCGAGGACTAACGGCGCAACAGTGCCTGCCAAACGCAAAAGCGGAATGATAGGCTTAAAGATGGAATTTGTTTTCAATCCTCCAAGTAAACGTTTGCCTCCCGCAAAGAGTGCAAATCCCATAGTGACACCGCTCAATAAACACAGCTCGATTTTTGCCATGCCCAATGCTGAGTCTCGGAGTAGGGCCGCAACCATAAACATCGCCATGCTTAATGCCAATGGAGCAAAGACTAACAACAAATCTGCGCGTAGCCGCAGCCTGTTGATTTGCTTTGCCGTAACCGGGAGTTGGTTTACAAAGCGAACCCAATCTTTGTTCTGGCTTAACATTCCAGAAACACTGGCCCAAGCGGAAATCGGCCCTAGCAATAGAATCGTGCTGATTACACTAACTCCTGGAATCGAACTCTTACTGGTTGGATCGCCGTGTAATATTTTCAACATGGTGTCGGTGAGTAGCAGAAAAATTACTACCTGGAACAAACCGAAAAGCCCCGAAGTAATCAAGCTAGTGACCAGCGCTCGCCGCGGCAACGCCAGCCGGTGTAAGTAGGAATTCACTATTCCCCTCCTCCCACAAACTCAATGAATAATTCCTCCAATGGCACACTACGGCAAACGCCAACACCAGCGCCGAATGTGGTATCTAGATCATGCTGTAATTCAATGGTCGAACGTTCAAACAAAGCGGACGTCTGTGATTTGCGATTCCTTGCCGCAAGAAAACCTGGCAATGCGCGCACGGCGGGACCGTCGGAATGTTGAGGCAGAGTGGCCAAGGAATAATCTTCGGTTAACGAGTCGGTGGCGCGATCCAAAGCAATGCGACCGTTATGCAACAACGCAACTCGACTTGCCAGTCGTTCAACGTCGGTTAATTGATGCGACGAAAAAAGTATGGTGGTCCCAGATTCGGCAGCATGTTCAATGGATGTATTGAGGAATTCACGCCGCATCGCCGGGTCCAAGCCGGCTGCAGGTTCGTCCAAAATTAAAAAGTCTGGACGCGAAGAAATCGCCAAAAGCAAAGCAAGGCTGCGCGCTTGGCCCTTGCTCATGGTGTTCACCTTGCGGCGCAACGGCAGGTCAAATTTTTCGGCCAAACTCAGTGCCAAATCTGGCTGCCAGTTTGGGAATAGCCCAGGGTAAATGGCGAGCAACTCCAACGCTGTCATCGAGCCGGGAAGGATCTGATTCTCGGCCACATAACCAATCCGTTGCTTGACTTCGACCGGATGGCGGACCGGGTCTAGACCAAATACTTCCACGCTGCCCGTCTGAGCATGCAACATGCCCATCAGCAAATGCATCAAAGTGCTTTTGCCAGCCCCGTTACGACCGATCAAGCCGACGATTTCGCCCTCGCGGATGCTAAGGTCCAACCCTTCGAGCACGCGCTCGGTTTTGAAATAGGACCGACTTACTTGCTTCAAATGGACTACGTTCATGATGAAATTTCCTCTGCACCCTGACTCTTGTTGACTGCTGGTTTTTTGCGACTCAATTCCGTTTGATATTGGCGTTCAGTTTCGGTCAGCATGTGGCTGATTTGCTCAAAGTCCACTTGGTGTTGCCAAGCCAGCTCGACCACGCGCCGTATCGCTTGCTGGATCTCTTTGGTAACAACCTCGGCGCTGAATTGCGGAGGCGGGCAGGCAAATGTGCCGCGGCCGCGTTCCATGCGTAAATATCCATTAGATTCCAATTCGTCGTAAGCCCGTTTTACGGTAAGTGGCGCAATTACAAGCTCTTGCGCTAATTCTCTCTGAGACGGAAGCCGTTCGCCGGGGGTGACGCGACCGGTAATCACCGCCGCCTCCACCTGCTTCACCAGCTGGCGGTAGATGGGGATGTCATCCCCTGGTTGAATGTGAATGTGCAAGGCCATAAAGACTTAGTGTTTTATTTGACCATAACACTATAGCAGGCAACTTCAAGGTACGCAGCCACAATCAGAAACAATTTGCATTTGCCCTCTCGGTTGCATATACATCTTTTATGCCAGACAGCCCGCAAACCGCCCATCAAGCTGCCAATCAAATCAGCAATGACTGCCTAGGTTTCAGGCTGCGACTGCTTGACCGGATAACCTCCCGTATCTTCAACCAAGAGCTGCAACCTTTAGGAATCCGCCACACTCAACTTATTCTGCTGGTTGCGCTGCAAAAGCTTGGGCAACCCACACCAATTCGCTTGGGCAAGTGGTCATCCATTGAAAAATCCACCCTGTCCCGCAACCTCAAATTGATACGGCAACTGCAATTTGTTTCTGGCGCGGCCCCTGCAGCTCCGCAATCAACCGCC
>JACKQG010005593.1_pt1 | contig 13732 bp, 14 predicted proteins | sample 8237621 | NCBI WGS metagenome assembly JACKQG01 (sample SAMN15677084, study PRJNA649215) | marine metagenome | biome: marine; feature: Black Sea; material: saline water; isolation source: suspended particulate matter (SPM) from the Black Sea western gyre | collected 2013-06-09/2013-06-10 | depth...
AGGTGCCCAAGATTGATTGATACTTGAACCATAATGTGCAATAGCTCCAGTTGGAGCACCTGTAGAATTATTGGTTGCCCTCAACCAAGCTTCAGTAAAACAAGTTGAACCTGTAAAATCACCAACAACACACGCAACAGAATTAATGAATGGAAGCATATAATCGTTTGTAAGACCATTAACATCCGAATTACTTAATGGAGCACCATTACCCCATGCAGTTTCTGAACCATGTCCTGTATAATTAATGATACCACGGCCTTCATTAAGTGATGCTACACAAGCGGATACTGAGCCACCATTATTATCATAATATTGGTCAACTTCAGTATATGTAAAATTAAGTAGTTTCTCTCGAATATTGTCTAAGTGTTGATCATCTGTTTCGCCATCGTCACCGGGACCTTGATCAGAACCAATCCCAATGCCCTTACTCAGCCAATCACCATCAACAATATCTCTTTCATAATGAACAGTTCGTTCAACTTGAGTCTCTACATGAGATGTGTTTTCTGCTGAAAATCTACCAACAAATAGTTCTGGATATACATCATTTCCTTCAATAAATGCATAACTAGGGTCAGATCCTCCACCACCAGAAGATAAAGTTGGAACTTGAGCGGCATCACCTACTAATTGAACAAATGTAAGTCCATCGTCTAAATTGTATTGTTCTTGAACAAATTGTTGAATGCCTGATGCACTGCCTCCAATTTCGGCATCATTCACATCATACATATCACATTGAATACCTTTTTGATTTTTCCAATCTACATAAGGTTGCATTGCGTTCATAAAACTACCATACGAAATAACAATAATTCTACCTTCTTCTTCAATAGTATCGTATCTCATATCTTCAAAATTGATAAAATGCCCTGCATATAAACCTGCAAAATGCTTGCTGTAACTTTCATCATTACGATATTTTACATTAACATTATCAACACCTACAGTATTCACAGCCAATTTAAGATGAGTATAAACTCGTAATGTTTGAGTTACAGGATTATATACAAAAGGTTGTGCAGTAACGACAATTCCTCTAAAATCACGCATAATATACGGAGATCTAAGTTCACCATTTGTTAAAGGATAAAACGCATCCTGTTGATAAGTCTTAGAAAATGTATAAGGCACATCATCAGGATTTGTTGTACGCAAAATACGACCTTTTGATGGTGCTACAGGAATTTGAAATTCAACAAATTCTTTTTCTAAAATTTCAACTTCTACCTTCGCAAAATCGGGTATGATAATGCTTCTAGTAATTTGAGGTAATTCTGGAGCTCCTTTATCTGCTGAATATGATTCACCAGGTAAATTAATTCTGTAGAAAGTATTTCCATCAATTTCTATCCGGTATTTTTCAAAACTACCAAAATCATACGAAATAACTGTCTGTTCATCGTTTGATGATACGACTTCTACACTTTTTGTTTGATTATTGATGATGACTTCTTCACAAAATACAAATGAAACCAACATCACTGTTATTAATAGTCCAACTAGCTTTTTCATGTTTTCCTCCATGATTGTTTCTTGTTATTGTTTATTAATTAAACTTTTCTATTGAAAATTTCCTATACAATAATAGAATTATCTTACATATTTCCCTATACATAATTCGTAACAGTTTGTAACAACAAACGAATTGTTGCATTCGATTAAAATTGTATCAATGACTTCTTTATAAGAAAATAATTCTTTAAAAGGATAGATTTTCTGGAAAGTTGATGTTTACAAATTTAGAAAATTCTCAATGATCTTCATTCCATGTTCTGTTAAAATTGATTCAGGATGGAACTGAACTCCATAGACTGGATATATCTTGTGTTCACAAGCCATAATTATTTCATTTGTACTTTTTGCGGTTATCTTCAAATCATCAGGAAATGTACTTTCAGATGCAACTAAAGAATGGTATCTAGTAGCTTCAAATTCTTTAGGAATATCTTCGAATAATTTTGAATTAAAGTGAATTATTCTAGAAGTTTTACCATGAACTACCTCATCAGCATTGATTATATTCCCACCGTAAGCTATTACAATAGCTTGATGCCCAAGACAAATTCCCATTATTGGGATTTTACTTGCAAACTCCTTCACAATATCGATTGATATACCAGCATTTTCTGGAATTCCTGGACCTGGAGATATTACAATTTTTTCAGGCGAAATATTTCGTATTTCATCGATAGATATTTTATCATTTTTTACAACCATGATACTTGGTTTTAAAGAACCAATATATTGCACAAGATTGTAAGTGAATGAATCGTAATTATCAATTATTAATATCATATTTGAATGTAATGCACTTCTATTTTAATTAACCTATGAAATTATCCTAAAAAACAGGAGTATAAGTTACGATAATTTTAATTTTCAATTTTGTACAGAATAATTGTAACTATTTAGATTTTAACTCATCTTATCTTTGACAACTTAATTAATATAAGGTAGAAAATGAAAATAACTGATAAAGCTAAAAAAGAAATCCACACTATTTTAGACCAAAATAAAGGTAAAACTCTAAGAGTCTTTATGAACGGTTTTGGCTGAGGTGGACCCAGTTTGGGTGTGACTCTGGATGAGTCAAATACAGATGACAAAATACATCAAGTAAATGGAATTGATATTTTAGTTAGTGAAAAAGACAAATCTCATGTCCAAAATTTTATAATTGATTTTATTGATGATTTTAGAGGAAAGGGACTAATAATCCAATCCGACGGAGCTTGTTGTTAAAGAATTTATCTTGAACTAAAAATAAAAAACCCTCGTTGGTAATCAACGAGGGTTTTTTATTTCTTTGTGCTGAAGGCGGGACTCGAACCCGCACAGGAGGTCTCCCACTGCCCCCTCAAGACAGCGTGTCTACCAGTTCCACCACTTCAGCGGTAATTTTATTTCTCAGTTTCTGAAGTTTCTTCTGCAGGAACTAAATCAACAGGGGCAGCAATATCTACAACTTCATTTTGAGCTTTTTGGCCAATGATACTATCATTCGATTGCACTTCTGTACCTGGTACGCCAATAAAATTGATGAGTAATGCTAATCCAACAAACAATACAGCCAAAGTACCTGTAACTTTTAAGAGTAATTTGTCTGCTCCTTGTCCACCAAATGTTGCGTTAATTGCTGATCCACCCATTGCTTGTCCCATACCTCCAGTTTTACTGGACTGCATCAAAATAATTCCAACAAGCATCAACGCTATTATTGTAAATATAAAAACTAGTATTCCGTATAACATTTTATTTTTCCTTATTTAAATGATCTATAAATTTGATAAAAACTATCTTCTTTGAGTGATGCACCTCCAATTAGGAATCCATCAATCTCATCAATAGAATTTAATTCTTCAGCATTATCTGGATTTACACTACCACCATATAAAACCGAAATTTCTTGTCCGTTAAATCCTAAGTTACTCAAAATGCGTCTTACAGTTTTATGAGCATCAGCAATCATATCAAGCGAAGCTGTTCTTCCAGTTCCAATTGCCCAAACTGGTTCATAAGCAATCACAAGATTTGAAGTTTCAGAATCTACGCCATCTAGAGCAGAATTCAACTGACTTTCTAAAACTGTTTCCGTTTTTCCAGACTCTCTTTCAGTTAAAGTTTCGCCAATGCATAAAATCGGGTGAAGACCATCCTTTAAAACTCGCACTAGTTTTTTTTGGATAATTTCATCCTCCTCCAGAAAAACATGTCTGCGTTCAGAATGGCCCAAAATCACCCACACACAACTTAAATCTTTCAGCATTGAAGTAGAAACTTCACCCGTAAAAGCCCCTTTTGTTTCAAAATGCACATTTTGAGCACCCAACTCAATTCCGCCAATCAATTCCTCTTTTACGGAAATTAGTGTTGGATACGGGGGGCACAAAATAATTTTAACTTGACTATTATACAAGTCTTTTATTTTGAAATTGTTAACAAACTTAGCTCCTTCACTTGGAGTTTTGTTCATTTTCCAATTTGCAATACAATATTGTTGTCTAGTCATTTTTATCCAATGCTTCAAAAGCAGGTAAATATATTCCGCTTAACAATTCTAAGGATGCACCACCTCCTGTAGAAATGTGAGTAAATCCATCTTGCATCCCTGACTTTTCTACAGCAGATGCAGTATCACCTCCGCCAATAATAGATATTGCACCTTCTGATGTTAATCTAGAAATTGCAGACGCAACAGCTTGAGTCCCTGTTGCAAAAAATGGTATTTCAAACACTCCAAGTGGTCCATTCCATAAAATGGTTTTAGAATCCTGCAGTTCCGTTTCAAAAATGATACAGGTTTCGGGGCCAATATCGAGTCCCATTTCATCATCTTCTAATTCTTCCATTACAGCTACACGCCATGGTGTATTTTCAGTAACTTCTGGTGCACATACAGTATCAGTTGGAAGAATAATCGGAACACCCTTTTTATCTGACAAATCTAACAATTCTTTAGCAACATTCAAGTTTTCTTCATCAATTTTTGAAGCACCAACATTTTTCCCTTGAGCTTTCAAAAATGTATATGCCATAGCTCCACCAATCAAAATTTTATCAGCAGATTCAATCAAATTCTTGATAAGTTCAATTTTACCTGAAACTTTGGACCCGCCTAAAACAACTGCATAAGGTTGTTTCGGAGAATCAACTGCTTGTGAAAGATAATTGCGTTCATTCTCTAATAGAAATCCTGCACCTACTTGCTTCATAAATTTTTGAATTCCAACATTGGATGCATGGGCTCTATGTGCAGTTCCAAAAGCATCGTTAATGAAAATATCTGCATGTTTGGATAACTTCTCTGCAAATTCTAAATCGTTTTTAGTTTCACCATTATAAAATCTTAAATTTTCTAGTAAATGAATTTCACCTGACTTTAATTCTTTAGAAAAAGCAATTGCTTGCTCAGATATACAATCATCCGAGAAATAAACATCTTTATCCAAAATTTCTTCTAGAGCATAAGCAACAGGTTCAAGCGACATTTCCGGCACAACTTTCCCCTTTGGTCGCCCCAAATGTGACATTAGCACAACAGAAGCTCCCATCGTCAAACAGTGCTTGATTGTTGGAAGTGATGCACGAATTCTAAAATCATTACCTACTTCTTCATCATAAATCGGCACATTATAATCCACACGAATTAGCACTCGTTTATTTGCAATATCTAAATCAGTTATCTTTTTCATAAATCTATGTTAAATTCACTTTATAATTTGAACAGAAATGCGGACATCAAACAAGAGTTTTAGTTATACATATTGTGCTTAATATTTTCTCTATAAGCACAGTTCAAATCGCTAAAAACGAAAGGAATCAGCTTATTACTCTAACGCGGTGTTCCAATTGTCATCACTCCGACCCAATCTGCTCCATTTTCTTTTAGTATTTTAGCACAAGAGTTTGATGTTGCTCCGGTAGTTAACACATCGTCTATCAGTAAAATTCTTGAGTAATCTAGTTTCTTCTTAATTATAAAAGCATCATCCATATTATTTCTGCGAGTTTCTATATCCAACGAAGTCTGTGAAACTGTCCACCTACAGCGTTTGATAGTTTTATATTTCACCGGCACTTTCAATAATAACGATAATTCTTCGGCAATACTGTCTGCCTGATTAAATCCTCTTTCACGGAATTTCACCGAATGTAAGGGCACAGGAATCAGAGCATCAATATTAAGTTTGGATAATTCAGACTCCAAAACTCGCACCATCGCACCAACAAGTGCTTTAGTAATTTTACGATAATTATTATATTTGATTTTGTGGACTAAATTCTGCAATAATTCATCAAACCAAAATGCTGATAATGCACAATCAAGATGGCTACCGGTTGTCAGTTCATCTGCCCAATTCCCAAGTTGTGTTGGAACTAAACCGGTCAAGCAATTTTTACAAACCACAATCTCGTTATTGTGCAAATGTGATTCACAATTAATGCAAAACTGTGGGAAAATCGTGTTCTCGAAATCTTGTGAAAACAGTTTAATAATTCGTGGGACTTTTATCATTTATTATTTATGATTATTCAATTAATTCAGTTTCATTATTTCTTTAATCGCAAAATCTCCATTCTGAAAAATCCTGTGAAACCAAGTTTAGCCGTCCGGTTGAATGTGGGTTGTGTGACCACAACTCTACTTAATTTTCTTAATAAGTTTGCTAAGTAATTTGTTTTGTTCACTTGTATTGTTTTCGATTGAAATAAAAAGTTTTATGCCTTCCGAAATAGTAAGTAATGAAATAACACCAAAAAGACCATATATAAGTGAATAAACGATGATTAAAACGCCAGTATCTTTTTTATCTAAAAAGCCATAAATCAAAGCAATTAACGCACTTATACCCACCATCCAAGCAATAATAAGATAAATTGCTGAAATTAAATTCAATGCGTGATATTTTGACTCTTCAGTTTTGTCAGTTATAGTAAGATCATTGCTTTCTTTTTTAGCATATTTTCCGACATCTGCTTCTCTTTTCTTAAGTTCTTGTTTTGCAATGTTTGAAACTTCTTCTTTATAATCATTTGTTTCTGTAAATGCAATTTTTAATAATTCTTCAGAATCTTTGTTTTCAAATTCTTTTACTATCTGTTTTAAATCTAAATTAGTCATATTTCATTCCTTACTGTGGTTCCTAACGAATAACCCACCCTGGGTGAATTCATTCCATTAAATTTAATTATTTCACAAATCTTCATTTTCTCTCCAAATCTAAAAATCACGCCACTAGTTTAGGTCAATTAGAAATTGCCTTCTCTTCTTCTTTAAATTTCACCGATACAACTTTTGATACACCTTCTTCTTCTTGAGTAACACCATAAAGATAATCAGATACTTCCATAGTCAATTTGTTGTGCGTTACAATAATGAATTGTGTGTTTTTAGCGAATTCTTGCAACGCATTCGTAAATTTTCTGATATTGGAATCATCCAAAGGAGCATCAACCTCATCTAAAATACAAAATGGGCTAGGTTTCACCAAATAAATTGCAAATAATAGTGCAATAGAAGTTAACGCTTTTTCTCCTGCCGATAACATTCTCATAGTTTGAGTTCTTTTTCCTGGAGGTCGTGCAATAATTTCAATATCTGCATCCAGAGGGTCACTATCACCAACCATTCGGATATGTGCTTCACCTCCATCGAAGAACATTGTATAAGTCTTTTTGAAATTTAGGGCAACTTCTTCAAAAGTTTTATTGAACTTAATTCGAGCTTCTTCATCAATTTTTTTGATGGTTTCACGCAAAGTTGTTTCTGACTCAATTAAATCATTATGTTGCTCTTTAAGAAATTCAAAGCGTTGAGATTCCTTCTCATACTCATCAGAAACTGCCATATTAATTGGACCAATTCGTTCGATTGAACGGTCAATAGAACCAATTGAAGACTGTAATTCATCTCGCTGGATTTCGTCTAAATTCAAAATCTTAGCTGGAACATCAACTTGAAATACTTCATATATCCGAGAGCGAATATGTTCTTTTTCACTCTCAATTTCTGAAATTTGCAATTCAACATCTTTAAGTTTTAAAATACTCTCTTCTTTTGCTTTTTGACGGTTACGAATTGCTCTTTGAAGATTCTGTAACTCTTCATAAGATTTATTGTAAGCTTCTTCAACAACTCGTTTCTTTTGTTCTAAAACAGATTGATTTTGCAATAATTCCTGCTTATTTATTTCTCCAGAATCAAGTGAAGTATTCAATTCAGTTATCTTCTGATTTAACTCACTATTTTCAGTCTCAAAACGGGATAATCGTTGATGTAAATCGTTTAACTGATCAGATGCACTTTGTTTTCGAAATTTGTAACCTTCAAATTCTTTCTCTATTTCTACCAAAGATACTCGCGCATCCTGAACTGCTTGCTGGAGTTCATTACGCTTAATTCGAAAGTCATCTAATGCTTTTGTGTCTTCTTCAATTGATTTTTTGATTTTATCACTTTGAGTTTTCAATTCATTGATTGCTAACTGCTGTGAATTCTGATTTTTCTTCAAACTAGTTACTGCAGCATTTGTATCAGATAGTTGTGCTTCAATATCTTTGAGAGTTTCTTTGTTCTGCGAAATTATAAAATCATTTTGAGAATATTCCTTCTCAATAAGATGAAGTTTCTGGATGCCTTGTTCAAGCTTATCTGACTCTAATTGAACTTTTTTGTGGCTTTCGTTAGCACTAGTTTTGAGTGAATCTAATTTCTTCTGCACAGTTTCAAAATCTGATTGTAAACTTACCAAATGAGTTTCAAGTTTCTCAATTTGTTTTTGTCTGCCTATAAACGAATCTTTGCTCCCTCTTTTGCCGGATTTTATGATATGCTGATAACTGTAATATTCACCGTTAGGAGTAACCCAATTCTTGGTCATCTTTTCAGAATTCTTTAATTTTTCTAAATCCTTTAGAGATTCAACAATTAACACATCATTTAACAAAAACTCAAATAGTGGTTTTAACTTCTTATCAAATTTAGTGAATGATAATGCAGACGGATATTTTTCTTTTTTGTTAAGATCTGATGAAATTCTAGGTAACACATCAAGCGGAATGATACTAACTCGAGTGTTTGTTTCACTTCTCAGTTTGCGAATTATTTCTAAAGCACTTTCTCTAGAATCTACAATTAGATAGTCCGCAGATTCTCCAAGTCCAGCCTCTACGGCTAACCGATATTTATCATCAACTTCTAATTTATCTGCTACAACTCCGATTACTCCGCTAAACTTCTCTGGATTTGATAGAACATATTTCGCACCTGACGATTTGCCTTCGTGATTATGAACTATTTCACGATAGAAATTTAGTTTTGATTTACAACTATCTTTGTCAGATTGTAAACGATACAACTTAGCATTGTGATCAATTATTGATTCTTCTAATTCTGCGTGTTCCTTTTGGAGTTTATCTAACAACATTGATTGTTGTGCATTCGATTTTTCTGCATTTTGAACTTCAGTTTTGAGGTTTTGAATATCATGAGCTAAAGTTTGTTGCTTATCTATTAAATCGTCTTTTCGATTTGTTAAACGATTGATATGCTCTTCTTTTTCAGAAATAGTAGCTTTATCACGCATAAATCCCGATTCGTGCTCGTGTATTAAGTTGAGATGTTCCTCGTATCGTTTACGACTAGCATTATGCGTTTCTAAGTGATGCTCATACTCCTGATTTGATAAATCGAACTTTGTAACTTTCTCCTCAAACAATTCTTTTCGTTGATTGATAGCTGGCTGGATATCCAAAATTAATATTTCTAAATCATTTACTTGAGTTTTAAGGGTCTCAATTCGGCTACCTGTTTGCTTCGCTTCATCAGTATTTTGTTGAATCCTACTCTCACTATTTTTCTTTTGCTCTGTCCAAACTAAAATATTTCTATTTGTCTCATTAAGACGATACTCTACAGAAGTTAATGCAGATTGACACTCTTGCAAATCAGCTTTAAGTTGACTGTATTTTTCCTCAACTTGTTCAATAAGTGATTCATCTAAACTTACTTGGCCATCTAAAGCAGATTGTTGACTTTTACTATCGGATAAATGCACTTTTAAAGGAGTCAATTTTTCTTCGAGAATCTGCAAATCAACTTGAGCTAATAATATTCTTGACGATTTAACTTTTTCGGTTAATTTTTTGTATCGCTCAAATCGCTTTAGCTGAAGTTGTAGATTGTAAACTGTCGTTTCAACTTCTGAAATTATATCTTCAACTCTGTGTAAATCTTTTTTTGTGGATTCCAGTTTTCTGAATGTTGATTGGCGTTGTTGTTTATACTTGTTAATTCCTGCAGCTTCTTCGAATAATCTTCGTCTTTCAGATGGATTATGAGATAAAATAGTTTCAATCATTTTCAGCTCAATCACAGAATAAGCATCGGCACCCATACCTGTATCAACGAACAATTCAGTAATATCTTTTAGTCTGCAAGGAACTTTATTTAGTAGATATTCACTTTCGCCACTTCGGTATAATCTACGAGTGATTTCAACATCGGTGTATTCTACAGGTAACCTTCCTTTATCGTTGTGAATTGTTAGAGTAGCTTCACAGAAACTAATAGGTTTTCTGTTTTTTGTGCCATTGAAAATCACATCTTCCATCTTCGTTGAACGGAGAACAGTCGTTTTTTGCTCTCCCAAAATCCAACGAATAGCATCAACGATATTGGTTTTTCCACAACCATTCGGACCAACGACGGCAGTAATTCCGTCGCCGAAATTAAGGTCGGTTTTGTTTAAAAAGGATTTAAATCCTTGTAGATGTAGTTTTGATATATACATATTTTATTGCTATTTATCTTTAGTCAATTAGATATTTCCGTTTCCTTTTCTCCATCTCTTCCACTCGCTAATACTCAACTACCCTGGAGGCCATTGCATTGTTCTTCCACCTAAAATGTGTAAATGGATATGGAAAACAGTTTGACCTCCTTCAGCACCTGTATTTATAATCCAACGATTACCATCTTCTATATTTTCTTGTTTGCAAATCTCACTTGCTAATAATGCCATCTCTCCTAGTATTTCGACATTCAATTTAGATAACTCTTTGGTTGAAGATATATGTTTTTTAGGGATTATCAAAATATGCACCGGTGCTTGTGGTTCAATATCTCTGAAAGCCAATAAATTATCAGTTTCGGCAACTACTGAAGAAGGTATTTCTTTTTTTGCAATTTTACAGAATAAACAATCCATATTTCCCCTTTCTTTATTAGCTAGAAATTTCAATTCTCCTTTTCTCCATCACTCTACTGAAACAACTACTTTCCCAATTTGTTCTCTATCTTCAATTCTCTTATGTGCTTCTGCAATTTCTGACATCGGATATACTTTGTCAACAAATGGTTTGTAATCTCCGTTTTCAATATGTTTCATAACTTGTTTGAACGATTTCATATCACACATTGTTGAACCTATAATTGTTTGCTGTTTCATAAACAAATGTCGTAAATCCAGTTTGACAATCGGTCCAGTAGTTGCACCGCAAGTTACAACTCTTCCACCTTTAGCTAACAATCGCATACTGTTTTCCCAAGTAGCTGTTCCGGGATGTTCAAATATCACATTTACACCCTTTTTACCAACAATTTCTTTGACTTGTTTCGACCAGTTTTCCGAAGAATGATTTACAACAAAATCTGAACCCATTTGTTTAGCATACTCAATTTTATTATCAGAACCAACTGTTGAAATTACTTTTGTGCCTAAATGTTTTGCAATCTGTATTCCAGCAGAACCGATGCCAGAAGTAGCACCGTAAATTAACACAGTTTCATTTGGTTGTAAATTAGCTCGTGTAATTAACATTTGATACGAAGTTAAGTAAACCAATTGCATTGAAGATGCATCCACAAAACTCAAATGCTTTGCTTTAGGGTAAATGTTAATCGGATTTAAAACGACAAATTCACTTTGGACGCCGTTTTCAGTTTCTCCGATAATTCCATAATTTTTGCAATAATTCTCTTTCCCGTTCTTGCAATAGTCGCATTCCCCGCAAAATGTATTGGGTTGGATAACCACTTCGTTACCAACTTTCCAATCATTAACATTTTTACCGACTTCACTAATAATTCCTGCCCCATCAGAGCCCATAATTAACGGTAAAGGAAGTGGCATTCCGGGAAACCCTTCCCGAATCCAAATATCCAGGTGATTTAGTGATGCAGATTTTATCTGAACTTTTACTTTTTCATCATTACAAATGGGTTCTGGTATTTCTTCGTATCGAAGAGCTTCCAATCCACCGTGTTCGTGTATTCTTACTGCTTTCATTTGATTTCCTCAAATTCTGCATCTTGAATATCCAACTTATCAGTTTTGGAAGATTTGGATTTATTATTAGACTGAAAAGTTTGATCATCCTGTTTCACAATTTTTATATTTTTGGCGATACGCATAATAGCATAAAATAGCCAACCAAGTGTCAATATCCAAAATAGCTTACCCATTAACGCATACTCTTTATTGGATTTAAAAATTTAGTTCCTTGAAATGGAGTGCGTACAAATTGCAGAATTTCGTTTAAATCCTGTTCGTTATTCACGAAATCAATATCATTTGTGTTAATGATTAGCAAAGGACTATTATTATATCGGAAGAAATACTCATTATAAACTTGATTGAGAGCATCAATGTATTTCCAGTCCATATTTAATTCATATTCTCTTCCGCGAGCTTTAATATTTTGCATCAGACGGTCAGTATCAGACTGCAAAAATATCACTAAATCTGGATATGTGATATTCTTCTCAAGCAAATTCGCCACTGTATTGTAAAGCGTCATTTCTCTGTCATTTAGATTGAGCGAAGCGAATATTCTATCTTTTGCGAACATATAATCAGCTACGATTCCCTTGGTAAACAGTTCAGTTTGTTGAAGGTCAAGTTGCTGACGATACCTTGAAAGTAGAAAGAAAAGTTGAGCTTGAAAGGCAAATCGTTCAGGGTCTTTGTAGAAATCTGGTAAAAAGGGATTTTCTTCAAATTCTTCATTCACTAATCGAGCATCCAAAACATCACGCAGAATTTCAGATAGACTGGTTTTGCCAACTCCAATTGACCCCTCAATTGCAATATAAAATGCTTGTTTCATATTTGTTTTTCCATCTTATCTTGGTAATATTTACCCAAAATTGTTGATTCCGTAATATTGTCCAATAACTCTAGAACAGATTCGCACTCACCGGGAATTATGAAATTCGGAGATAACTCAGACCAAGGCCTTAACACAAAATCTCGTTCTTTAATCTTGATATGTGGAATCTGTAATTTGTCTAAATTTACAATTTTATCACCATATGATAGAATATCAATATCGAGTGGTCTCGGTGTATTTCTTGGTGCATCTATTTCTCTGCCACATTTGGATTCAATAGATTTCAACAAACCTAGTAGTTTCTCAGATAGCATTGTAGTTTCTATCTCGATAACTTGATTTAAGAAATTATCCTGTTTAGTATTATACATAGGAAGAGTTTCATAGATATTAGATTTTGCTATAATTTTTATATTATTTAGCAACATTTGCTCAATTGCAAATTGCAGATTTTTGAATCGGTTACCAATATTTGAACCAAGTCCTAAAAAGACTCTCATTATTTATTGTTACTCCTAGTGATTTCGACTTCTACATTGTCAAAGACTCCGTCAATTGGAGCGTGAGGTTTTCTGATTCTTACTGTAACAGAATTGACTCTATCCATTTCTAAAATATTATTTGCAATTGTATCTCCAACAGCTTCAATCAAATGATAGTTCTTCTCGGTGAATATCTCTTTTATATTACTGTAAACCAGGGAATAATCGACTGTTTTTTCTAAATCGTCATTTTGAATTGCATCTGTAATATCTGCAGTTATTTCTACATCTATTTCAAATTTCTGTCCTAGAAGTTTTTCTTCCGGGGCCCAACCGTGTTTTCCGTAAAGTTTGATGTTGTTAACTCGTATTATAGCCATCAGATTTCGTCCTTTATGAACTTGTATTTTACAAACTTATCACAATATAAATCTTGTAAAGTTAAGAATAATTACAGTTTATTTTTGGAGTTAATTTTACATCTGAATCGATGATTATTGTTACTAAATTATTAGTATTTTATTGAATTTGGCCTTACTCTATTTGCGTATAAAAACAAAAGTTGAATTCCGTATAAAAAGAAATGCTGTCTGAAGTCCGTCAACTGACGGACAAGTTTATTTCTTTTA
>JACKQG010005594.1_pt1 | contig 13730 bp, 9 predicted proteins | sample 8237621 | NCBI WGS metagenome assembly JACKQG01 (sample SAMN15677084, study PRJNA649215) | marine metagenome | biome: marine; feature: Black Sea; material: saline water; isolation source: suspended particulate matter (SPM) from the Black Sea western gyre | collected 2013-06-09/2013-06-10 | depth...
AAATTTAAATAATGAAGAAAAAATGACAGATTCACTTTTGGATGATAAAATTCAAATTTTTTATAATGGGGAATATCCATCTGAGTACAGCAAGATGTGTGCCAATGTGAGTAGAGTTGTTTTTTATGTCAATAAGAGAGAGGCGATGCGGGAATTCTTAAAGGTGTATGCTGTTAAAGGAGGGCGGTAACTGGAGGGCATAAATATCAAGTTAAACATAATTGAGTAGATAACAACAAAGTGGGAAAGAGAAAAAGCAGAGAAACACCCATACTTCTGATAGACCTCTGATAAACTATTGATATATGTCAAACAGTTTTTGTATTCCTCACTGTAAGGGGAGGCGATAACGTCTCCAGCGGCGTTCTCCTTCAGCAAGAAGCAAACCGTATTGATGCAGCTTTCTAAGCAAATAGGCTGCATGCTCGAAATCTACCGAAAGGAGGGAGCGGCACTCGGAGTTATTGATGCTGCCATGTTCCTCAACGTACGCCAAAATCTTCTCTTCCTTTGTCATCCCAGATGAAATTGCTTGCTGTGTCAATTCTTCATTGCCGGTGTGTTGCTTCCGCGCGCGTTTTATAACCAGTTGTTTACGTTGTTCAAAATCTTCGGAGTATTCGACGCTTTTGACACTTAACGTTGGATTTGCCGGATACTTCGTATAATTATTATCAATAAAGTGCAAATGTTCAGGTTGGATTTGCGAACCGCCGCTTTTGATTAAGGCGCGTTCGATGATGTTCTTGAGTTCTCGGACATTCCCTGGGAAGTGATAGGTTTCCAACGCACTCATCGCTTCAGGAGTTATGTCAGGTTCTTGTATGCCCATTTCCGCTGCAAACATCTTAAGGAAGTGTTCAACCAGCAGCGAAATATCTTCCTTCCTCTCTCGTAGGGGCGGGACGTTCACATAAAACTGTGCGAGTCGAAAATATAGATCTTCCCGAAATCCGCCTTCGGCAACTCTCATTTGTAAATTAGTATTTGTTGCAGTTAAAATGCGTACATCAACCTGCTTAGAATGATTACTGCCAACAGGTGTGATACAGCCATCATCAAGGACACGCAACAACTTGGCTTGTAGCTCAAGGTGCATGTCTCCGATTTCGTCGAGAAAGAGTGTCCCTCCATCGGCAAGTTCAAAGTAACCTATGCGGGTTTCATTTGCCCCTGTAAATGCGCCGCGAATATGTCCGAAGAGCGTGGCTTCCGCCAGTTCCTTGGGAATCGTCGAGCAGTTTCGGGGAATAAATCGACCTTTGGCTCTCTTGCTCCCAGAATGGATGGCGCGTGCAATCAATTCCTTTCCCGTCCCACTTTCGCCAGTGATGAGAACATTAATTTTGTCTGCGTTTTGAAGTTGATGGACTTCATCCAAAATGCCGCGAATTGTTCTACTTCGCCCGACAAAGTCAACAATCCCCCAGTGAGAAGCTTCCTGCTTTTCAAAGATGGAAAGTTGCTCATCCGCCTTCTTGAGCGCCTCCTCTGTCCGCTTCCGCTCAGTGATGTCCCGTGCGATATGGATGACCTGGTATATCTCGCCTTTTTCGTTTCTTAGAGGGTAAGTTGAAACCTCAACATATATCTCTTTACCATATTTGTCATAGTGTATATGCTCGACTGATGAACCAGTACCGGTTTTTACTGTTGCCTCTAAAGGGCAAGTATCAGACTCACATTTGGATGCTTTGTGATTTATCTCATGGCAGTATTTCCCAATGATGTCTATCTTGTTCATTTTCGCTCGTTTTAGGAAAGCTCTGTTTACTTCCATGATTCTGAAAGTAGTCGCATCAATAACCGAGATAGAGTCATCTACCGTGTTGAATACCATTTCAGTGAACCCTTTGAGTTTATGCAATGTCTTTTTTGTTTCGAGTGCGTCCTCCGCTCGTTCTCGTCTTGCTATCTCTTCCTGTAACTCTCTGTTCTTCCGTAAGACTTCCTGTGTCAGGAGACTGTTCTGCAAGTGAGTTCTGACCCGAACACGCACTTCATCTTCATAAAAAGGCTTGGTGATATAATCCACTCCGCCAACCTGAAAGCCTTTGATCAAACTTTCCTTGTCCTCCTTGACTGTGATGAATATGACTGGAATGTGGGAAGTTTCTTCATTTTGCTTTAATCTACTGCACACTTCATAACTGTCCATACCAGGCTCCATCATAATATCCAGCAGGATTATATCGGGCAATGCGCTTGAGGTTATTCTCAGGGCATCTTCTCCATTGGAAGCGGCGAAGATTTTATACCCTTCTGGCTTGATAGCATCGCGTAAGATTTCCAGATTAGCAGAAACATCATCGACAATAAGCACTTTTGGTCTTGTTTTTTCAGTCATGATTTATGGCACCTAAAATGTTAAGAATTCCCTCCATGTCAAAGTTCTGACTTAAACATTTGGTGTGAGTTTCACGAAAGACAACGCCCACAAGGGACTAGACTACGTTCTGTTGTCGTAGTCTATGGATGAGGTGATAACTGCAAAGCTCATGTTAATTATATCATAGAAAAATAAAGCATAAAACGCCAAAATAAAAAAAAGAAAACAGGAGAACAGAAAAACAAGATAAAATCTTTCTTGCTTTCCCGTATTCCCATTTTCTTTTACTCTGAGACACATTGCCAACCCATTGAAACATTAGGCGTAATGCTCAAGACACGGGAAGGAGATTGTGATTGAGATCCAAGCAATAAATGTAGCCTCGATCTATAATCTTATGCTTCAAGTAGTCAGAATTACGCCAATAATCTTCGATACGGACATCAATTGTTTGTCCTTGGGTATCCTCTAGCTCGAGCCACTGCTCAAGCAATTCATAGCCCGCACGTCGATAGAAGCGATGCAAATCCCAGCGGACATCGCCTATTACGAAAGCGTAGATTCGTCGGTATCCCTGGTCTCGGCTCCACTGTTTCACTGCTTCCAGCAATTTACTTCCAACGCCGCGTCCGCGATATTCAGGCAATACACCAATGGAATTCAGTTCCACCGCTCCCTCTTCAGTGTTATTATCCTGTGGACGAAAACTCAGCCATTCCGTAAGCGAAGCCAAGCCTACAATCATGTTTTCCATTCTCGCCAGGTAGGTCTTGAGGATATCGCCCGTATATGCTTCTACCGGTGATGATTTATTCCACGGAGAATCAAATCCAGCAAAGCCTCTGTTTTCAATGAAGACATACCACTTTTCATATTTAGGGTCATAGTCGATAATCTCTATGGATGTGTCCATCACTCTCGCCTCCATTCTTGGATTCCAATTCCTTTCTCTCAAACGCTTGGTGTGAGTTAGCCTTCAGTCGGATGGGTTTCGATACGCCTTCGGCTACTCAACCTAAAGGATGATGCGTGAAACTTGTTGCGTATTGCGTAAGACGGAACACGCAACAAGTATCGAAAGCATTTAGAATTCATATACCAAATGGGTTGGAATAGAAATGGATACCCTTGCTTCTATCTTTGCGTCTGCTATGGTTTTAAAGTTTTCCTGGTATCTTACTCCGATATCTGTTGTCAGAAATCTCGTAAGAAAAATTCTTGCGCCGACGATTGCCATCCATACAGGTTCATCTTCTAATTTGGGGGTATTCTCTTCGTTGAAGTTTGCAACCCACTCAAATTCGCCCATCAACTTTGCTTTCTGGGTCGCCCATATTTCAATTCCGCCGAATGGCAAAAATTTCTCAAGAGTTTCGCCCGGCATCTTGCTTCCCGTCAATGATGCTCCTATATAATCTGCGCCTCCATGCAATCTTATGCCTCTCCAGCCTTTGAATGAGATGAGAGTTTTGCTTGCCATAACGTACAAGTCAGCTAACTCTCTTTTATACGTTATCGAATCTTTCTGTTCTTCTCGGCTGAAAGTTCGCCTAAAAGACACAGATACATTAGGAAGAATCCAAGATACTTGCTCACCAGGGATGGAGATTTTAATTCCGGCGGCTGGAATGCCTATCAACTCCGTTTCACCTTTATCAAGTTTTCTTAAAATTTTCACGGGACTAATCTCAATTTGGGCAATGTGCCCCAAACCGAGATAACCGGTGCCGAGAAAAGAAAATTGGTCTGCGCCCAAGATTCCTGCGCCGGATGCGTTGATGTCAAAGGATTTCAGGTTATCGGCAACTGGCACATTGAATAATCTTGGTGGTTCAAAAAGTTCAACCTGCCTGGCGTATACACCGGAGATACAAATTGTCACGAATGTTATTACGAAAAATAGCTTTGCACAGAATTTTGCTTGCTTATCCATTTTTATTCTCCATCTTTAGCTATTGAATTATATTCTAGACTTCCGAATTTGTTTCGGACGCTAATAAGGAATTGCGTCCGAAACTTAGTAGGTCTCGGAGACTTCGGAAGTCTAGGGCGGTGTAGTCTGTTTTGTCCTTATACTTTATACTCAATATCAGCGGCTTCCAAAATCACTTTGATTTTGTAATTGCTACCTTTCGCTAAATGGAAGCCGGCGGCATGATATTTCATCATGTTTACAAACTTCATAAAGGGTTTTTGAACTTTGCTATCTGGAGAAATTATTACTACTTGTATTTTGAAATTCTCCGTCTTTTTGCCGGTATTTTTATCCACAGAATACGCGGGAATAGACGCTCCGGTCTTTTTGTCCGTAAGGTATGCGCTGATATAATGCGTCGTTTTGTCCATGCCTTCCATCTTCATCATACCGCCCATACCCATAGCGTTCATCATATCCTTATACTCTTTCAGAGTAAGGATATTGACGTTTACATTGACATCGCCGATGGAAACAACCTTCAGGTATTTTGTCGGGTTCTTTTTGAACATCTCCATCTGCTCTTTGGAGCAAAAATAGAGCGTACTACCGTGGTGTTCCATTTCTATCATTGCGGATTTCTTCATCTCCATACCGTCAATGACGCATCTAGCCTTATCTGAGGCTTGTCCTTCATGCATCATTCCCATTCCATGTTCTCCACTCTCCATGTCATGGGTATGCTGTGCGTAGACCACTAATCCAACAAAAGTAGAGATGATAAAAATTGTTGAGAGAAGAGTGGTCGTGGTGTTTTGGTTTTTCATGGTGATGTTACTCCTTCTAAAATATATTATTTTTGTAAAATCAGTTTTCTCGTTGCGGTGAAATAGATAAGGTCAAATTGAAGCATTTCCTTGCTATTGTAGATGTAGATTAAAGGTTCTGCTGAAAAAGCATATTCTGAGGACTCGGCTTTTTCAGCAGAACTTAACTTTCCTCAAGGAGGAGGAAAAGGAGAAAATCGCTTTGGCTATTTATCATACCAAAGCGTTTTTTCGGACAATTCAACTTTTTCGTGCTTCTCGCCAGATGACAATTCTCTTCCAGATTAGATAGATTGCTGGAATAACAATTAGCGATAGGATAGCTGAAGATATCAAACCGCCAACCATAGGAGCGGCAATGCGTCGCATCACGCGGGTACCGGTTCCGATGCCCCAGAATAACGGCAGCAATCCCAACGTATCAGTAGCAACCGTCATGATTATCGGTCTGATTCGCTGCACCGCACCTTCCGCAATCGCATCGTATAATTTCGCCTTTGTCATAGGCCCTTCCTCTCGCCGCTTTTTGTATGCTAAATCGAGAAAGACCAACATGACGATGCAGTTTTCTACTGCCACGCCTCCCAGAGCGATGAACCCGGCGCCTACCGCTATGCTCATGTCGAAGTTCATCAGATACATCAACCAGATGCCGCCTACGGTGGCGAAGGGCAATGATAATATGACGATGAGAGATTCGGTAACACTTCTGAAATTGAAGTAGAGCAACAGAAAGATAATGCCAATGGTGATAGGAACGATTAGCCGCAATCGAGCTTGTGCCCGTTGCATGTATTCATACTGTCCGCTCCAAAAGATATTGTAACCTCCGGGGAGTTCTATTTCGCCTTTGTCAATGGCTTCGTCCACTGCTGCCTTAGCGCGTTTGACATACGTGCCTACGTCGAGGTTTCGGTCTTTATCAACCAGCACAATCGCCTGCAACATGGCATTTTCGCTTTTTATCATCGCCGGCCCTTTTTCGATACGGATGTCCGCCAATTGACCAAGTGGGATTTGTTGACCCATCATTGTCGGAACGAGGACGCGTTTTAAACCGTCGATGTTTTCGCGCAACTCCCGGGCATAGCGAATATTCACCGGATAGCGCTCTCTACCCTCTACAGTAGTTGTGATATTCATGCCGCCGATGGCGCTTTTGATGACATTCTGCACTTGTCCGACGGTTAGACCATACCGGGCGGCTTCCTCTCTGTTGATGTCGAAATTGACGTAATTGCCATCCATGATACGGTCAGGATATACCATTGTTGTGCCAGGGACATCTTGGACGATCTGTCCGATTTGCTCCGCGATGTCCTGGATTTTCTGTAAGTCATCACCGCTAACTTTAATGCCGACTGGCGTTTTGATGCCCGTAGCCTGCATGTCAATCCGAGTTTTGATCGGTCCCTCTGGATAGGCGTTTCTGACGCCAGGGAAATCCAGAGCTTCAAGCATCGCCTGTGATACTTCATCTATATTGCGGATTTTTTGCCCCGGCTCGTGTTCCTCTTCTGTTGCTGGAAAAAACATTTTCTGCACCAGTCTGCCGAGGAGAGATGGCCGCGGTTGTTTCAAGGTAATGGTCGTTTCGACCATCGACAGCGGCGCAGGGTCAGTTGCAGTCTCCGCTCGGCCTATTTTACCAAAGACGGTTTTTACTTCGGGAAATTGCGTTTTATCCGCCAAGATCTTATCTTGAATTTGCAGCAGACTGCGCGCTTCGGTGATAGATATCCCCGGGCGCGTCGTGGGCATGTATAGTACGTCGCCCTCGTTCAGCGAGGGCATAAATTCTGAACCCAGACGCCGAAGCGGAAAATAAGTCGCAATCAAGACTAAAACCGCTAACAAAATGACCAGCCAGGGAAAGCGTAGCACAAAACGATTTACCGGTCGATAAGCCCGAATTAGCGTGCGAGCGATAGGATTCTTCTCCTGGGGGGTGATTTTTCCTCTAATGAAAAATCCCATCAGTACCGGTACCAAGGTGATGGATACCAGTGCCCCAGCAGCCATAGCATAAGTCTTAGTAAACGCCAGCGGTTTGAATAACCGCCCTTCCTGCGCTTCGAGGGTAAATATTGGCATAAACGATACCGTAATAATCAACAGCGCGAAGAACAGCGAAGGACCGACCTGTTTTGACGCTTCAATCACAATCTCCCAACGGTTGAGACGGTCACCTTCCTGTTCTGACAAGTTGTGTGCGTGTTCTACCATCACTATCGAGGCGTCTATCAGCGTGCCGATGGCGATAGCGATGCCCCCCAGCGACATAATGTTGGCGTTTAAGCCCTGCGCTTGCATAATAATCAGGGAAATTAAAATGCTGAACGGCAGAGTTGCTATCACCACAAACGCGCTACGGACATGCCACAGAAACAAAACGCAGACAAGCGCGATGATGATGATTTGTTCTATGAGCTTTTCAATTAACGTTTCGATGGAACGGTTGATTAAACTTGACCTATCGTAGACCGGGACAATTTTGACGCCCTCTGCTTCTAAGCCGGGTTTAATCTCTTCTATCTTTTGTTTCACCCGGTCTATAACTTCCAGCGCATTTTCGCCGAAGCGCATCACCACGATACCGCCCACTGCTTCACCCTTACCGTCTTTTTCCGCCAGTCCGCGGCGCAAATCTGGACCGCGCTGGACGTATCCGATATCTTTGACTAATATTGGCGTACCGTTATGGCTGTGTCCCACAACGACGTTTTTTAAATCGCCGAGATTTTCTATGTAACCCAACCCACGCACCATGTATTCGGTTCCGCTCATCTCAAGCAATCGCGCTCCCGCTTGACTGTTGCTGTCGCGAATAGCCATCATCACCTTGTTGATGGGGATGTTGTAGGCCAGCAGTTTATCCGGGTCAATATTCACCTGGTATTGCATCACAAATCCACCCACTGAAGCAATCTCTGCAACACCGGAAACAGTCGCCAGTTGATAACGCACATACCAATCTTGAATCGAACGGAGTTCGCCCAAGTTCTTCTGCTGCCCCTCTAATGGCTCAACGACGTATTGATATACCCAGCCTACCCCAGTGGCATCCGGCCCGAGCGTACTTGTAACGCCTTCCGGCAGACGGCCGGTGACGTAGTTCATGTACTCCAACACCCGGCTTCTCGCCCAGTAAATATCCGTTCCATCTTCAAATATGACATAAACCAATGAAAAACCGAAGTATGAGAACCCGCGAACTGTTGTCACTTTTGGCACTGCTAACATAGCGCTTGTCAATGGGAATGTAACCTGATCTTCGACTTCCTGCGGACTTTGCCCCATCCATTCGCTGATAATAATAACCTGTACATCAGACAAGTCTGGAATAGCGTCGATAGGAGTTTTGACAATCGAATAGATGCCCCACGCGATGATAATAGCAGCAAATAGAAGAACCATAAATTTATTGTTGACGACAAATTCAATCAATTTTTCCAGCATGTTGCTTTTCCTCCCTGAAAAGCCACTTCGCCTCTCAACTTCGCTCCGAGCCAATCTCTCTGATTATCTCATTACATAGATTTTCCGTGTCAAGAGCTTTGCGATATATTTGCATTTATTATCTGCTCGTTGTGGGAAGCCATCACCATCTCGCCAGGTTCCACAACCAAAAACTCCTCTGAATTCCAATTTCCTTCAAGAAAGTTTACAATTAGTTGATGATTGCCGGAAAGAATGTCGCAGTTCCATCCCAACCATTGGGCACATTGTTTGGTATAGATTTGGTATTTTTCGGTATCGTAAAATCCCAAATCTACATAGGCGGCATTGGAATAATTCTTAAACCATCCCTGTTCCATTTCCATCAAATACTCACCATTATCTTTTCCATATTTTTCGATGTATGATTGCAATGTCCTTTGATACCGTTCTTGGCTTGGCATTGATCCGGTGTCAATCCAACCAGGGCTATACCAATATGTTCCAGGATGACGCTCAAAATATTCCTTGTAACTTTCTTTGGAACCGAGGAGAAATGTAATACAATCATGCCCTCTCATAATAACTAGCTTCCTGTTTCGCGCGATGATTCCTTCAAGACCATTGCTACAAAGACCATATCCAATTAGAATTGCCGAATAGTCTCCTTCAACTACATCAATTGCTTGCTGGAGTTCTTTTCGTAGAAGATCAGGAGTATTATGCAAGCCTTGCTTCAGGAAATGAAAATTGAATATATTTCGTGAAATAGACGCAAAGTAACATAATTCCCTCCAGAGCACATGACAACTTATTAGGTAAAATTTTTCCATTCCATTCATTCCTATAATTTTCCAGATAATTTCAGGCTCTATTTTCCAGCCGCACATAAATCTCGTTAGCAATATTTTTATCCACCGCGTACTGAGTATTGCCAACTTCAAACACATAGGATGGATATCGCCGTATCAAGGAGATTTGCGTGCCCGGGAGAATTCCGATTGCCATAAGTTTCTGAATTTCCTGCGATTGACGCGATTGTATGTAAGCGATTTTTCCTCTTTGCCCCGGATTTAGATCTGATAGTGCTGCAACAATATGAGGGCTTCCCATCTCTTTTTCTTCGTAGCAACATTCTCCAGGTGGAATCGGTTTGCCATGCGGACAGAATTTCGGATGCCCTAATAAGACACAGATGCTATCGTCAATCCCCTCGTATAAAAGATGTTCAAACTTGCAGGCGTTGTCCTCCAGTAGATGATGTTTCGTCGCTAAAACATCATTCAAAAGTCGTTCCGCCAATCGATGTTTTCGAATCGCATTTTCCGCTTCTCTTCGACCCTCCGCTGTCAATTCCAACAAGTCCCCAGAAGTCAGCACTAATTTGCGCCCTACCAATTCACTCAGATTGGATATTTGCTTATCCAATCCTAACTCGTTTATGCTAATATTGCCTTTTTGTTCTTCTTCGAGCACTGTCCAAAGCTTCTCCAAAATCTCTTGGGAAATTTCGCTAAGTGCCATTTTTAAATTTCCTCCCCAATTTTTTGATAAATTTTATCAATTTAGGTTCTACCGGCGTCTCATAGCCGCAGTTAGGGCATTTTTGAAGCCTGCATCTACTTTGGGACATGGGACAACCCGAACAAGCTTTTATATTTTCCTCTTCGATATATTCAAAACTGCATAAAGCGCATTTCATAGGCTCAACTGAACTGATAGTACGTTCAAAATCGTATTCAGCAAAAATCCTGTACTAAACGCTAAAACCAGTATAATCCCTATCATTGCCATAGTAGTTTTCAAACCGCGTTCCTTTATCATCACCAGAAACTGGGCTATGCAGGGCAGAAAGAGAGTCAAGACGACCGCTGCTATTAAAAATTGGTTTCCCGTAAGCCCTACCGCGCCGGTTGCTTCGTCATACAAAGCCGCAGCGGCATAGTCGCGCCGGAAAAAGCCGTAAAGAATCGCCTCTGCTACGTTATTGGGAAGACCGATGAAATTGACTATGGGTTGTAAAAGTTTTATCAGTAAATCAAATAGTTTTGTCAATCTGCCTACCCATATCAGCACGCTAGCGATGATGAACAACGGCATAATTTCAAGAAAATACCACTGCATCCGGCTGTAGGTTTTGGTCAAAATGTTCGTCAGCTTTGGCAGTCGCAGGGGTGGTAGTTCCATGTAAAAACTGGGTTTTGGACCAGGGAGAACTTTGGAAGAGAGATAACCCACCAATAGAAGTTCCCCAACTACTACTCCCACCCATATTATCAGCGTGGTGATATTCCTTGACAGTATACCGATGAAAACGGCCTGTTGCGCCGCGCAGGGAACAGCTAACGCCAGCAAGAAGGTGGAAATAACCCGCTCTCGTTTCGTTTCCAAGGTACGCGTCACGACTGTCGCCATTGTATCACAGCCCAATCCTAACACCAGTGGAATTACAGCCCGACCGTTAAGCCCTATTTTTTTGAGGACTCCGTCAATCAACATCGCCAAACGTGGTAAATAGCCGCTATCTTCGATAATTGAGAAGACAATGAAGAATATTCCAACCACTGGAAGTACAATGGCAATCGCATAACGAAAACCGAGTGTGATAATCCCGTACTCATGAACAAAAAGATCTTGCAGCAATTCCCACGGAATGATTTTCTCAAAGAATTTTGTGACAGACGGAAGAATCCAGCCGCTTTCGGCATCGCCGAAAAATGTTCCTTCCAGCCAATCAACCAAAAATCCTGCTCCCCAAACCCCTACTGAATAATATATCCCCCATAAAACTATCAGCAAAAGCGGGATTCCCACTAAAGGATTGATCATCAGCCGACTCAGCTTTTCGGCAAAGCCGGCATCGCGTTTCTCAGATATGCTTATAACATCATCAAGAAGTTGGGCCACCTGAGATTGCCTGGACATAGTAATCAAATAACTTAACGAATGGCTATAATTCGACTTGGCTTCGCTGATAACTGACTGAATTGCTTTGTATTCTCTGCCTTCCTTTTCCCTCACCAATTCATGAATTTCCGCATCATCCTGCAATAATAGAATCCCTATCATACGCTTTGAAATGTGATAATCACCATACAGATGTCCTGCTATTTGTCCCAAAGCCGATTCTATTTTTCCGTCGTATTTTGCTATGTTCGCTTCGCTCACCGACGGCTTCGCCTTACGGTTTGGATTTACATTCATGTGTTCCATTCCTCTTATTTCTTTCTCAAAGAAAAATTTGAATCCTATTCTTAAGCATATCCATACCCTTTTTTGTAGTTCCCACTGTAGGGACCACCGGTATTCCCAATTTATCCACTAATTTGGCAGTGTCTATTTGCATTCCTATTCCCTCGGCTTCGTCCATGATATTCAACACCAGAATGACTGGCAGTCCCGCTTCAATCAACTGGAGCGTAAACGATAACATCCGTTCTAAGTTTTTAGCATCAACTACATGAAGAATCACATCGGGATGTTCAGTTAATAGAATAGAACGTCCTATCCGTTCCTCTTCTGTGATAGGAAGTAAAGAATACATACCAGGTGTATCTACTACTTCAACTATCTTATCGCCTATTTTTTCTTTCCCTCTGGAAATGCCTACAGTGGTGCCAGGATAGTTGGATACAGTGACATACACGCCTGTAAGATTGTTAAATATGACACTTTTGCCGACATTAGGGTTGCCGACAATAGCAAGCTTCTTATCTGAACTTGTAGGTTCGGAATGGGAATCGTGGTGATGTCCAAACAAATTTTTCAAAAAACTCATTTCAGAATTTTCCTTTCTCTTTACGAGTTTCACGTTTTACACATTAACTAACTTGACTTTGGTAGATTAAAACCCAAATCACTAATACTTGTAGCATCGGGCTTCATGCCCGTCCTTATCTCTAACTGACGCTCACAAGACGCCGTGGTTCACGAAGTAACCACTGAGCGAAGCGAACATAAGGGGCTACAAACACCAATGTTCTATTTACCAAAGTCAAGCTAATGGTGCTAGTTTTTTACTTGTATGCCCCCGACTTTATCAGTCGGGGGATTAACAGCTTCCCCGACTAAAGTCGGGCATCCCGAGAGCAGAATTGGTAAGGCCTCAAGGGAAACTAGCACCAAAGGTTATTAGTGTACATGAATATTCTCTGTGGATTCATGTTCATCGCTACCCGCGCTCTTCTTTTCTATAATTTTGCTTATCGCTGCCTTGAGTTGGCTTTCCGAATCTATGAAGAAATTCGCTGATGTCACCACTGTTTCACCTTCCATGACGCCATCAAGTACCTGATAGTAGTCTTCCGCCAGCGTCCCTAAAGTGACCGGGCGCGGCATAAATTTCCCATCGCCTTTGTCTATGATTACATGAGTATGTTTACCCGAATGTATAACAGCGCTTTCAGATACAGCGACTAGCGCTTCACCGATTAAAACATTAATCACCGCGTTACCAAACATCCCCGGTTTAAGGGATAAATCTTCATTTTCTATCTCACAACGTACCCGGACTGTACGCGTTTTGTTGTCTAAGAATGGGTCGATGAAAGAGATAAACCCGGTGTAGGTTCTCCCAGGATAGCTGGGTATTGTGATAGCAACTTGTTGTCCAATTTTGACTAAACCCATTTCATATTCATAAACATCAAGATATAACCAGACGGTTGATAAGTCAGCTATTTTATACAAACTCCCACCTTCCATGACGTACATTCCCTCCATCGCCTGTTTGTGAATGACTGTTCCGGAAAGTGGCGAGTATATGGTTAAATGGCTTGACGGTTCTCCATGCTCTTCTAATTCCATAATCTGCTTCTCCGAAACACCCCACAGAAGCAAACGCTGTTTGCTTGCATCGACTAAAGATTTTGCGCTCTGAATAATTTCTGGGACGACGCTATCCTTCATCTTCTTCAGCGTTTCGAGTGACAACAGATATTCTTTCTGTGTCGAAATTAATTTAGGGCTGTAGAGCAAAACCAATGGTTCACCTTTCTTCACAGTTGCGCCGGTAAAATCGACGAAGAGCTTATCAATCCGACCGGGTACTCTGGCGCTGACTATTTTCATAGCTTTTTCGTTATAATCTATCCTGCCGACTGTGCGGATTTCTTTCACCAGTCTGCGCGGATGTACCATTTCTGTGGTAACACCTAACGTCTGGATTAGCTCCGGGCTTACAGTTACAACACTAGCTTCGGCGCGCTGACTATCACTTCTA
>JACKQG010005595.1_pt1 | contig 13728 bp, 6 predicted proteins | sample 8237621 | NCBI WGS metagenome assembly JACKQG01 (sample SAMN15677084, study PRJNA649215) | marine metagenome | biome: marine; feature: Black Sea; material: saline water; isolation source: suspended particulate matter (SPM) from the Black Sea western gyre | collected 2013-06-09/2013-06-10 | depth...
GGGTCTGACTGGTACGTGGCAGGGCAGCGCGTAGGTCGCCGCGACCGGGGAACAGGGGTGGTGCTCGCTGCCGTAGGGTCCCATTCGTTTCGCTCCCACCGCTATGGATGACCGCGTGTTCGTGGGATCCGACGATGGATTTCTCTACTGCATCCAAACGGATACGGGAAAACTGCTTTGGAAGTTCCGTGGTGTCCCCTCGACCAGGAAGGTGCTGGGCAATGGTCGCATGATCTCGCTTTGGCCCGTTCGTGGAGGCCCTGTGGCCAAGGAGGGCAAGGTATGGTTCGCCGCCGGTGTGTGGCCCATGGAGGGCGTTTACGTCTACTGTCTCGATGCCAAGACAGGGAAATTAATCTGGCTTAACGACCGTTGCGGATTCATGTACGGCACCCAGCCCCACAACGCTCAAGCAACCGGTGGTCTTGCCCCCCAAGGATACCTCTTGCTGGATGGCGACGACCTGATTGTGCCTAGCAGCGTTGCTTTCCCCGCTCGTTTCAATGCCGCCACCGGCAAGCTGAAAGAGTTTGAATTACCGTCCCAGGGACGTTTGCCGGGAGGCTGGTTTGCCTCGACTGCATCGGAAAAAGAAAAGCAGCGTTTGCAACGTAGAGGTTTGCTCTTCGACAGCGACGTCAACAAGCGACGCCATGAGGATAGGGTGAACGAGAGCGGTCAACCAGGAGTGCGATCTACGATTTACGCCGGTGATCGAACGATTAGCTTTTCAGATGGAGTCGAAGGCGTATCAGGTGAAATTTACGAGATGCTGACCGCGAACGGTCGGCTTTACGTAATCACTTTGGGTGGTGAAATACATTGCCTCTCCGCCGCAAAGGTTACCCCCCGAGTTTACCAGTTCGACCCGAAGGGCAAGCCATCGGGCGTGCAAGATTCCCTTGTTGCCGCAATCCTAGACGCGACTGAGTTTCGCCAGGGTTATGGGCTAATTCTCGGCATGACTGAAAAATGGATGGGCCTTGTCGAGAATTCTTCCGCACGGCTGGTAGGGGTAGGCAGGGTAGGGGATATGCAACGACTGCGCGAGCAAATCAATGTTGCCGGCGTAACGGCAGACAGGGTGGGCTTGTTCGGGGGCAATCCACTGGCTTTGGGTTTTCCTCGCTATTTTGCAGGCTTGGTGTTGGCGGACGAATCAGCCGACATAAAATGGAACAAGGAACTCTGGTCTAAGGTTTACTCTACATTGCGACCTTATGGCGGTTCTCTTTGTATCGTGGGTTCACGGAAGTTCAGGAACGCATTCCGAACTGTCTTTAAACTTAGTGAGTTTCCGGCCGCTCGACTAAGTGAGCATAATGGTTTCACTTTACTCCAAAAAGAGGGTGCTTTGCCCGGGGCTACCAATTACCTTGGGAAATGGGAAAAAAGTTCTGACGAGAATGTGCGTTTTCCGCTTGGGGTATTGTGGTTCGGGGATGAATTGGGGCATTTTAAGCGTTCGCCTCAGCCAAAGTTCGTTGATGGGGTGATGGTTTCTACTCCGAAAAATTGGATGGAGAACCAGAATGAGCGTACTCGTAATTCTGATTATCGTTTACTGCCGGCGGTTTTGTCCGACGTTTTTACCGGACGAGTCATGGGATCGAACGAGGAAATCGAAGTGCGCAAGCGGCACGGCAAGGTCGATCTTGAAAACCTTCAACCCAGTCAGTATAGGCCACCGCATCAGGCAAATGCGTGGAAACCCGAACAGCCTCGAGCCGGTGAACGCTTCAACCCTCTGACGGGAGAGCGAGAACCTCGCGTATTTCCAAAGAGTTACGGTTGCGACGGCGGCGTCGACTATGGATATCTCTATACAATGCGTTCCGCTACTGCGTCTTACTACGACAAGCGAATCGAAAGCGGCACAATCAACCTGAGCGGACCCCGCTCCGGTTGCACCAACAGCATCATCCCTGCGAATGGCGTGTTAAGTGTTCCTTACTATTACGAGGGATGCACTTGCAGCTATCCTCTTCCTATGGCCATGGCCATGGTCTCCATGCCCCAGACGCATGAGCAATGGACTTCCTGGGGTGAAGTTCCTCCCGAGCGTCTCAATGGGAAACTGAGGCGATTAGGTCTCAACTTCGGGGCGCCAGGTGACAGAGCTACTGAAAGCGGAACACTTTGGATTGACTCTCCGAGCGTGGGCGGGCCTTCCCCAATTCTTCCGATAAAGGTTTTACCGGAAGGCGCGATCTACCGCTATCATCACTCACTTCGGGTTGAAGGCGGACGGGGATGGCCTTGGGTGGCAGCTTCTTTGTCCGAGGGGATAGAGTCCGTAAGAATCCAGGGATTTTCAAAAGGGAAATATCTTTTGCGTCTAACCTTTCTCGAACCGGATCCTCTTCAGTCCGGAGAGCGTATGTTTGACGTTCTCGTCCAAGGCAAAAAACTATTGTCGAAGTACGACGTTGTCAAAGCCGCCGGAGGTGCCATGCGGTCCACGGTCGAGTCTTTCGGGGGCATTTCAATAGATGATTCTATTTTGATCAAGTTTCGAGCGATCGAAGGTGCTGCATTACTGAGTGGCTTGGAGCTGATCCGTGAGGATTTGCCCTCCGAGCAACCCGTCAAGCTAGCCGACCGCGAAGTTAGGTACGGTCCTGCCGAATAGTTTGCTCTTAGCCTAGTCCTTCGATTTCCCAGCCATTACGGTATTTTGGACGAACGAACGAGTTGGCTTGTTCCGAGTTCGTGAAACGTAGTTTTTTTGCGTCCCAGATGAGCTTCTTTTTGCTTCCGATGCGTGCGGCAACTACTCCCATTAAAACGGTTTCGGTCAGTGGACCTGCGTATCCGAAATAGCTGTTTGGGTTTTCTCCCGTTCGGAAGGCATCCAACCAGACTTTGTAGTGATCGAGTCGTTCTACCTTGGGCCGCGCAAGCTTAGAAAACTTTTCCGTCGGCCACAGTCGAGGCATCCCGCCATGCGGGCAAAGAGCAGTCCCTTCTTCTCCTATGAACATTGCTCCTTGGCTAGGTACTTCGGCGTCCATGGGCAAGTGCGTGCCTTTCTTGGTCGGGCGTTGGCCGCCGTCATACCATTTCATGATTAGCTCGTCGCCGGAAGTGAACTCTGTGCCTGCGAAACGGTATGTGAGAACTTCGGCGGTCGGGAAAGTTTCGGGTTTGGGCGATGGTCCTTCGTAGGCAACGGATTTTGCAGGACCCAGTCCCAGTATCCAGACCACGGGGTCGATGATGTGACAACCCATGTCGCCCAAGGCTCCTGCTCCGAAGTCGAACCAACCGCGCCACTTGAAGGGGTGATAGGTGTCTAGCTTGAAGGGGCGTTCCGGGGCAACTCCAAGCCATTTGTCCCAATCGAAACCTGCCGGAATTGGATCCGAACCGGACGGTCGATCAATGCCTTGCGGCCAGACCGGCCTGTTGGACCATGCGTGAGCCGAGACAACCTTGCCGATTGCCCCTCCGCGCACCATTTCGAATAGCGTGCGGTAACCGAGCCCGCTGTGATGTTGGTTACCCATCTGAGTCGGTACACCCGCCTTAGCCGCTGCTTCGGTAATCGCTCGGGCTTCCTGAATGGTGCGAGTCATTGGCTTTTGGGTGTAAGTCCCTTTGCCCAATTGAAGAGCGTTCATTGTGACGGGAGCATGCATATGGTCAGGTGTACTCACTGTCACCGCATCAAAGTTTTTTTCCTCTTTCTCGAACATTTCCCGCCAATCCGAATAACCTTTAGCCTGTGGCCACTTCTCCTTGACCAAATTATAACCGCCCTTGCGGTTCGCAGCCACGTTTACGTCGCAATAGGCGATGAGTTCAGCGTGTCTGGCTGCTCCATTCAAGTCCGTCCATCCTTTGCCTCCGCACCCAACGGCTGCGATCCGAACCTTTGTTGTGTTTTTGGCCGTAACCACAAAAGGAAAGGCTAGGGCGGTTCCGCCCATGGCATTAAGAAAATTACGACGAGAAGGGTTTTGGCTAAATTTCTTTTTCACTCATCCTATCCGACGGGATTCCCCTTCAGTTAGCAATATATAATCTAAGGGATTTTCTATTGTTGCCTAACTAGAACTTGACTCAATCGATGATCCTTATCGGAAATTGAATTTTTGGCATGGTGATTTTCATTGTATGAATTTACAATCCAGACACCGGCGATTTGCCGTCTTAAGGTTCGTCCTTGTGGTATTGTTTCTTGGTCGCATAAGATTTGGGATCGTAATGGCATATACCTTATAATGAAATTCCAGTCCTGCATTCTCGCTCTGTTCCTTTGCCACACCCTCCCCTTGTTCGCGGTGGATTTCAATAGGGACATTCGTCCTTTGTTGGCTAGCAAGTGCTACGCCTGCCACGGTCCGGACGAGGGAGGGCGCAAAGCCAAGTTGCGGTTGGATCTTAGGGGAGATGCCTTGAAGAAAGAGGTCATCGTTCCGGGTGAAATCGAGGACAGTGAATTTCACTACCGCATCCGATCCGACGATCCCGAGGAAATCATGCCCCCACCGGAATCCAAGGCGACCTTGACGGAAAAGGAAAAGGATTTGCTCGACCAATGGATCGCGGAGGGTGCCAAGTACGACAAGCACTGGGCTTTCGTGCCGCCTGTTTCCTCCGAGGTTCCACAAACGAAATCAAAATGGGGACGCAACCCGATCGACACCTTCGTTCTAGCTAAGCTCGAGCAAAAGAATCTATCTCCCTCCAAGGCAGCCGACCACTACGCATTGGTGCGACGGCTCTACCTCGACTTGATCGGACTGCCCCCCACTCCGGAACAGGCGGATGCCTTCGTTCAAGACAAGCGACCCGATGCCTGCGACCAATTGGTCGACGAGTTGCTCGCCTCTCCGCATTATGGGGAAAAATGGGGTCGTGAGTGGCTCGACCTCGCGCGCTACGCCGATACCAACGGCTATGAAAAGGATCGTCCTCGAAACATTTGGCCATATCGGGACTGGGTCATCCGATCCCTCAACGCGGATATGCCCTATGATCAGTTCACCATCGAGCAGTTGGCCGGGGATATGTTGCCCAACGCCAGTCAGGAACAAAAGATTGCCACCGGATTTCATCGAAACACGCAGCTGAACGAGGAAGGGGGGATCGATCCTCTTGAGTTTCGCTTCTACGCCGCGGTCGATCGGGTAGCCACCACCGGTACGGTGTGGATGGGACTGACCACCGGATGCGCCCAGTGCCACACCCACAAGTACGACCCGATCACCCACGACGAGTACTACGGTCTTATGGCCCTGCTTGACAATGTCGAGGAACCCGATCTTTTCTTGGAAACCGAACAGCAAGCCAAGCAAAAGGTAGAAGTTCAAAAGCAAATAGAGGCCAAGACGGTTGCCTTGCTAAAAGAGATCGAAGGATTCGAGGAAGCCTTTCAGGTTTGGATGAAGGAAGCGTCAAAGAACGCCACGCACTGGACTACGATCCGCCCGACCGCGATGAAGACAAACCTGCCCAAACTTGAGGTGATGAAGGATGGTTCGATTTTCTCATCCGGCGATGTTACCAAACGAGATGTCTTTGACTTGAATTTCACCAGTAACCACGCGATTTCCGCCTTGCGCTTGGAGGTCTTGCCCGACGATCGCCTACCCCAGCGTGGCCCGGGAAGATGCTACTACGAGGGGCGGAACGGGGATTTCTTTCTTAGCGAATTCACCGTCAGGTCCAAAGGTTTCAAGCATAAGATCAACGCCCCGTCGCACACTTATGGCAAGATCAGCATTGGAGGCGGTTCGGCGGATGCTAAGAATGTTACCGACAGGGACGGGTCTTCGGGATGGTCTACTGCCGGACAGACCGGCAAACCGAATCATCTCGTTCTCCCCCTCGAAAAACCCATCCCGGCAAACATCCCGTTTTCCATCGAGATGCTCTTTGAGCGACACTTCGTGGTCAGTCTCGGTCGCTTTCGCCTCTCCGCCACTTCCGACGCCAAACAACCCAAGGCTAAGAAACACGGAACAGATATCGAAGCCATCCTTACTCAAGACTCGAATATCACTGTGGGGGAGCTTGCCCATTTGCGAAAGGTTTTTCTCGAGCAAGATCCGCGGTGGCAAAAGCAACGAAAGCCCCTCGAAGATTTGAAGAGGAGAATTCCCCGTCTCGGAAATACCCTCGTGATGCAAGAAAGACCGGTGGATAACCCACGCCCCATTTATCTTCGTCATCGCGGAGAATACATAAGTCCGAAGCATCAGGTAAGCCCAAGCATACCCGCGGTATTTGCACAGAACGGCCCAAAGGACCCGGTCAACCGCTTGGAGCTCGCCCGTTGGCTCGTGAGTGAAAGCAATCCCCTCGGCGATCGGGTGACCGCAAACAGGGCCTGGCGCTCCTTCTTCGGGCAAGGATTGATCCGAACGAGCGGAGATTTCGGCACCCAAGCATCCGCCCCCGATCACCCTGAGCTTCTCGATTGGTTAGCGGTGGAATTTCGCAGGCGAGGGATGTCCCTAAAAAAACTTCATCGCCTGATCGTGACCAGCTCGACCTACCGGCAAAGTTCCGAGATGACAGAGGGTTTATTGGAACTTGATCCCCGGAATCGCCTCCTTGCCCGAGGACCCCGCTTTCGCTTGTCAGGCGAGTTGATTCGTGACCACATGCTCGCCGCCAGTGGAAAGCTTTCTTCCAAGATGTTTGGACCTGGCGTCTATCCTCCGCAACCCATTAGTGTGCTCGCCCATGCCTTCGGAGGCAAAAGTTGGAAGGTTTCCATAGGAGAGGATCGATACCGACGATCCATCTACACATTCGTCAAGCGCACCGCTCCCTTCGCCGGATACATGACCTTCGACGGGACCTCGGGCGAGAACTGCCTCGCCAGGCGGGACCGCAGCAATACCCCCCTTCAAGCTCTGACCCTACTGAACGACGAGATGTTCCTAGAGCTTGCCCGTGCCGCCGGGACAGAGGTTCACCTGCAAAAGAAGGATCCCGTCCTCACTCTCTTCCGCCGTTTTCTTACCCGTGCCCCGAACCGGGAAGAAACCAAAGCTCTCCAAGCTTACTTGGACCAACAAATCGAACGCCTGACCAAAGGGGAGCTCAAACCCGGTGAAATTGCCGACGACAAGAAAGCAACTCCCGAACTTGCTGGAAAAGTTCTCCTTGCCCGAGCCATCATGAACCTAGACGAAGCCATCACCAAGCCATGAACGTTCCTCCTCTCCTCCATCGCACGCGCCGTCACTTTTTTCAGGATTGCGGAATTGGCGTCGGCAAGATCGCCCTCGCCTCACTGCTCGCCAAGGAATCCTTCGGAGCAACCGGCAAGCCCGACTTCATGCGCTTCCCGATCAAGGCCAAGCGGGTGATCTATCTCTTTATGGCCGGCGCTCCCAGCCAACTCGAGCTCTTCGACAACAAACCCAAGCTCAAGGAAATGGAGGGCAAACCCATTCCTCCCTCCGTGATCAAGGGTCAACGCTACGCCTTCATCCAGCCGGACGCCGCCGTTCTCGGTCCACGCTTTCCCTTTGCCAAGCACGGAGATTCCGGGGCCGAACTCTCGGACCGGTTGCCCTACCTGAGCAAGGTCGCGGATGACTTGACCTTCGTCAAATCGATGCATACCGACCACTTTAATCATGCCCCGGCCCAACTGTTCATGACTACGGGCAGTGGAATCCCCGGGCGGGCAAGCATGGGTTCCTGGCTTAGCTACGGAATAGGGAGCGAGTCGGATGACCTTCCCGGCTTCGTTGTCATGAGAAGCGGAGGAAACCTAAGCGGAGGATCCGCAATGTGGGGATCCGGCTTCCTGCCCTCCGAGCATCAGGGAGTTCCCTTTCGAGAAGGCTCTGACCCAATCCTTCACGTCTCCAACCCGAAGGGGATCGACCGAACCGCCCAGCGCCAGACCCTCGACCTGCTGAACAAGCTCAATCGCGGGACTCATCAAAGGTTGCGTGACCCAGAAATCACCGCCCGCATCGATGCCTACGAGATGGCCTACCGGATGCAGGCACGGGCCCCCGAATTGATGGACTTCTCCAAGGAAAGCAAGGAGACCCTCGAACTATACGGAGTCAAGGAAGGCAAGTCCGACTTCGCCAGCAACTGCCTGCTGGCTCGCCGGTTGGCCGAACGCGGAACTCGTTTTATCCAGCTTTACCACGGGGGTTGGGATGCGCACTCCAACGTCGAGGGAAACGTCAAGAACAACGCCAAGGCGATAGACCAGGCCAGCGCCGCCCTCGTGCAGGACCTCAAGCAACGGGGCATGCTCGAAGATACCCTTGTCGTCTGGGGAGGAGAATTCGGCCGTACCCCGATGGTTGAGGCCAGCGCTGCACTTAAGCGCAGCGGCGGACGAGACCATCACCCACAAGCCTTTACCATGTGGATGGCCGGCGGAGGGGTCAAACCCGGCATCACCCTCGGTCAGACCGATGAACTCGGGTTCCACGTCAGCGAGGACCCGGTGCATGTCCACGACCTGCAAGCCACCATCCTACAACTTCTCGGAATTGATCATTCTCGATTGTCCTTCCGTTTCCAAGGCTTGGACTTCCGCCTCACCGGGGTCGAGGAGCACCACGCAGTCGAGCAACTGATCGCCTAAGTCGAATCCATATGCTAAGAGCGGTGGTTCGAGAAAGCTATTTTAGCGTCAATCACCCTTTAGAGATTTAGTGTATAGATTGTTTCATCTCTTGACCATTGAGAGGCCTAACCCTTAACGTTTTGTCCAGATGATTTATCCGATGTCAGCTAGATTTCGACTCGTAATGATTTCTTGTTCGTTGGTGTGTCTACTTAGCCATGCCATTACTGCCGAAGCCAAGGAGGTGTCTTTCAATCGGGATGTCTTTCCTATTCTCTCCGACCGATGTTTCGCGTGTCATGGGCCGGATGCTCATGAACGCAAGTCGAAGCTTCGGTTGGACCGGGCGGATGGCGAGGACGGTGCCTATCGCACCCACGAAGGTACGACGGCGATCAATCCCGGCTCGATCAAGGACAGCGAACTTTGGTATCGAATCACCACCGATGACGCCGATGAGGTGATGCCTCCTCCTAAGGCACACAAGAAACCGCTCTCCAAAGAGGAGCAAGCAATCGTCAAGAGATGGATCGAAACGGGTGCCCCTTATGAGCGGTTCTGGGCATTTGTTCCCGCCAAGAAACCGGATGCTCCCAAACTCAAAGACAACAACTGGAGCAACCTTCCGATCGATCGGCTTGTTTTGGCTAAGCTCGAAGCCCTGAACCTTCATCCTTCCACAGAAGCGGACAAACGAACCTTGATACGAAGGGTCAGCCTCGACTTGACCGGGTTGCCACCCACCCGAGATGAGATAAAGGCGTTTTTGTCGGATGATCGTTCTGAGGCTTACGAAGCTCTCGTCGATCGTTTGTTGGGCAAAAAGCAATATGGGGAGCATGTCGCCCGATACTGGTTGGACCTAGTCCGCTTTGCCGATACCAATGGCATGCACAAGGACTTTTACCGTAATTTCATTGCCTATCGCGATTGGGTGATCCGGGCATTTAACGACAATTTGGGCTATGACGACTTCGTTCGCTATCAGTTGGCTGGTGACTTGTTCTCCAATGCGACAAGCGATCAACTGGTAGCCTCGGCTTTCAATCGACTGCACCTCATCATTGACCGTGGCACAGCATTGCCCGAGGAGAGCTTCTTCAAGAACGTGGTCGACCGGGTCACGGCCGTTGGTACCACTTTCATGGGGATGACCGTGCATTGCGCTACCTGCCACGACCATAAATATGATCCACTCACCCAGAAAGATTTCTACTCCTTGTTCGCTTTCTTCAATAACATCGACGCTGCCCCTGAAACCGGCGGTCGGCCCAAGAATGGCCTTCAGCCTCCCTTTTTGCCCTTGGGAACACCTGAGCAGCACAAGAACTTGGAGCAGTTCAGCAAGCAGCTCGCAGAGAGCGACAATGAGGTAAAAGAGCTTGAGAAGAAAATAGCTGGAGAGAAAGAGGCCAATAAAAAGAAAGTCCTTTCGCAAGAACTCGGATCCTTGACCGGCAAGTACAATGCCTTGAAGGGAAATCGTGATCGGCTCGATCGTGAAATTCCTCGGGTGATGGTCATGAAAGAACGAATGGAGGTGCGCCCCACCCATATCAGGATAAGGGGCCAATACGACGCTCCCGGAGAATTAGTCACGCGCAACACGCCCGAATTTTTACCCGCCTTGAAGAAAGCGGGCGAGACCGCGACCCGCATGGATCTTGCCGATTGGTTCGTCGATCCCAGTAATCCGCTTACTGCACGGGTTGTAGTGAATCGTTTTTGGCAGCAGTTCTTCGGGACGGGCTTGGTGAAGACTTCCGAGGATATCGGGGCCCAAGGCGAAGTCCCCAGTCACCCCGAATTGCTCGATCATCTCACGGTGTCGTTCATTGAATCAGGATGGGACGTGAAGACGTTGATCAAGCAGATCGTGCTGTCGAGGACCTATCGCCAATCCTCCGTTTCTAAACCGGAACAATTCGCGAAGGATCCTGAAAATCGAAATTTGGCCCGAGGTTCCCGCTACAGGATGGACGCCGAAATGATTCGCGACCAGATACTCTCGACCAGTGGTTTGCTCGTGAACACGATGTTTGGCAAGAGCGTCAAGCCACCTCAACCGGATGGCCTTTGGAAATCGGTCACAATGACAGGAGAGAGATTCAAGGCCGATGGAGGGGACGCCATCTATCGCCGCAGTCTGTACACTTACTGGAAACGCGGTATGCCTCCGCCCCAGATGACTATCCTCAATGCCCCCACTCGTGACGCCTGCATCGCCCGTCGCGAACGTACCAACACACCGGCTCAAGCTTTGTTGCTCCTCAACGAAAGCGAATACCTCAAGGCGGCTCGAGAGCTAGCTCGAAAGGCCTTGGAGGCAGAGGCGACGAATGGACCAAGGCGACTGGCTTTCACATACGAGACCGTGACATCCAAGTTGCCGGACGAGAAGGAACGGCAAGTTCTGGACGACCTTGTGCGAAACCTGCAAAAGAACTATCTCGAGCAACCGGCGTTGGCGGATGCGATTTGCCAGGGATTGAACGTGGGAGACGCGGAGAAGAAGGCTCAGCTCGCCGCTTGGACCGTTCTGGTCAATGCTCTCTACAACCTTGATATCACCAAGACCCGTGAATAACATGAAGGACCCTTTGACAGACTTCGACCTCCTCCAATCGCGCCGCTCCTTTTTACTGAATGCTGGAATGGGCTTGGGGACAGCCGCCTTGGCTTCCTTGCTCTCCAAGCAGGGGTTCGCCGCCAATGCAGGTTCAGTTACCAAGCCCAAGGCGAAACGTATCATCTTCCTGTTCATGGCCGGGGCCCCGAGCCAAGTAGACTTGTTCGATTACAAACCCGATCTCCACAAGCTCTTCAAAACCGAGTTGCCCAAATCCATAAGCAAAGGGCAGCGCGTGACCGCGATGACTCGAGGCAAGCAACAATTTGTTGCTCCATCGACCTTTAAGTTCGCCCAAAAAGGAAAGAGCGGAGTTTGGATGAGCGAACTGCTTCCCCACCTCTCTGCGTCTGCGGACGACCTCTGCCTTGTTCATTCCTTCAACACCAACGCCATTAATCACGACCCCGGCAAGACCTCCTTTTGCACCGGGTCGGAAACACCCGGCAAGCCAAGCATGGGCTCTTGGCTGAGCTATGGCTTGGGATCCTTGAACAAGGACTTGCCGGATTTCGTGGTTTTGCCTTCGGCTTTCTGGAGCGGGCGGGTGAATGTTCAGGCCCTATATGCCCGGCTGTGGGGGAGTGGTTTCCTGCCTTCCAAGTATCAAGGTACTTCTTTTCAAACCGTGGGCGACCCGGTCTTGTTCCTCTCCAATCCCAAGGGTATCGATGGCCAGGTGCGCCGGAGCATGCTCGACTCGCTTGCCACCTTGAATCGGAAGCATTTGGCGGAGATCGGAGATCCCGAGATACAGACAACCATCGCACAGCAGGAGATGGCTTTTCGCATGCAGTCGTCGGTGCCCGAGTTGACCGATATTTCCAAGGAACCGAAGGAGGTTCTGGACATGTACGGCCCGGAGGTGAACAAACTTGGGTCTTATGCCAGAAATTGCCTTCTCGCTCGACGAATGGCCGAGAGGGACGTTCGTTTCGTGCAACTGTTTCATCGTGGTTGGGATCATCATTCCAGCTTGCCCAATAACATGAGAGGGCAATGCAGGGACGTCGATCAGCCCACCGCCGCCTTGCTCAAGGATCTGAAGTTGCGTGGGCTTCTCGACGACACGTTGGTTGTTTTTGTGGGGGAATTTGGCCGCACGGTGTATGGTCAAGGCAATATCACTCGTGAAAACTATGGTCGCGACCACCATCCTCGCTGCTTTTCGGGATGGCTCGCCGGAGGTGGCATTAAGGGCGGCATACATTATGGCAAGACCGATGACTTCAGTTACAACGTAGTCGAAAACCCCGTGAACGTGCGCGATCTCCACGCGACTATGCTCCACCTCCTCGGAGTTGACCACCGCACGCTGAGCTTCCCCTTTCAAGGTCTTGACCAGAAACTGACAGGCGTGGAGAAATCACGCGTGGTTAAAGATATTATCGGGTGAATGCCTCTGTTCTCTCCTCAAATGCTAATACTCTTACGGTACGCAAACAGAGTTTTTGTGACATTACCTTGCATGATGATCTACATTTATGAATAGGCAGAAATACCTTGGAATTAATCCTGTCTCTCTGCTGACAGTGATCATTTCGGGCACTTTCTGCTGTGTTGATGCGAAAGAAGTTTCTTTCGACCGGGACATTCGCCCCATTCTTTCCGACAATTGCTTTCATTGCCATGGGCCCGATGCCAAGAAACGCAAGGCCAAGTTGCGTTTGGACATAAAGGAAGGCGCTTTGGCTGATCTTGGTGGTTATGCAGCGGTTGTGCCGGGCAATCCGGCGAAAAGTGAGCTGTTCGCTCGCATTTCTTCCAATGACCCCGAGGAAAGGATGCCACCCCATGACTCTAACCGCAACCTGTCCAAGAAGAAAATCGATTTGCTCAAGGAGTGGATTGCCGGTGGAGCCAAATGGAAAGATCACTGGAGCTTTGAACCAGTCGACCGGCCAACCGTGAAGGACAAGGAGAGGCATCCCATAGACGTCCTGGTCGACGCTCGTTTGAAACAGGACGAGTTCAAGGCCAATCCCTCGGCCAACCGCGAGACCCTCATTCGCCGTCTCAAGCTCGACCTCACCGGTCTTCCGCCCACCGCAGGGCAAATCGAATCTTTTCTGGGGGATGAAAAGCCCGATGCATGGGAGCGACTCGTGGAACGCACCTTGCAAGCCACTGCCTATGGTGAACGGATGGCTTGGGATTGGCTGGAGGCTGCCCGCTATGCCGACACCAACGGCTACCAAGGTGACCGCGAACGTACCATGTGGCCGTGGAGGGACTGGGTGGTAAAGGCATTCAACGAGAATCTCCCCTATGACCAGTTTACCATTTGGCAACTTGCCGGCGATTTGTTGCCTGGCGCCACCCAGGAACAAATTCTTGCGACCGGGTTCAACCGCAACCACATGATCAATGGCGAAGGCGGTCGTATCGCGGAGGAAAATCGGGTCGAGTACGTTTGGGACATGACGGAAACCATGGGTACCTTGTGGATGGGGCTCACCTTGACTTGCGCCCGTTGCCACGATCCCAAGTTCGATCCCTTGCTGCAGAGTGAATATTACCAACTCAACGCCTTCTTCAA
>JACKQG010005596.1_pt1 | contig 13726 bp, 12 predicted proteins | sample 8237621 | NCBI WGS metagenome assembly JACKQG01 (sample SAMN15677084, study PRJNA649215) | marine metagenome | biome: marine; feature: Black Sea; material: saline water; isolation source: suspended particulate matter (SPM) from the Black Sea western gyre | collected 2013-06-09/2013-06-10 | depth...
GCCAGCGAGTGCCCAAAGTGCTAGGACAATGCTCCACCTATCGGAAGGAGAAAGGGGTTCCGACCAAGGTTGCATGGGGGTGCCAGCAATCCCCATGGAGACCGCCGTGAAGAGCTGGGAAGGACTCTTGTCAGATAGAAAATCGGATGTAAACAAGGGGGGGTCAAAACCCTCAAGGGGTAGGGTGGGGTTTTCGGAATGACACCCTTGGCAATGGGTGGCAAAAAGTCTCTTCCCGGATGAGAGCGAAACCCCCTCTGGAAGGGAGGCGATAAGGGGATGACCTACTCGAGATTCAATCTCGGCACGCAAACCCGACAAGATCTCTAGGACTTCGCCAGAGGGGGCAACGGCATCCATGGTGGACAGAAGCGCATGGACGGTTGGGGATAGGGAAGCCAATCCAGCGTCATTTTCAATCAGCTTGAGGGCTTCCTTAAGAAAAATAGAGGACTCCTCATACTCCACTCTATCCACCACCAAGCCATCAACGACACCTGCATCGTATTCATCTCCAACTAGGTCAAGAGCAAGAACGACCCGGAGGGCGGTTTCCGAGTCTGGTAAGGGTGCAGACGCACAGGGGTTACCAGGTCCCAAAAAGAGGATTAGAGCGAGGGCTATGGAGGGCATAGGGGGGATTATACGCTTGTTGAGAATGATTCTCAAAAGGCTATTTGAATGTCAACAGTTGATCTCTTCTTCCACGCCCAAACACCCCCCTCCTATCCGATAGGTCGGGGGTCTCTCTCCGAGCCACCATGTCGGGTGCTCCGGCACAGAGCCGGACGCAAGCGTCCTTCTCTGGCATCCGTCCCTCATCTCCATCCCCCCGACGCGTGGCGACCCGTGGTGGTCGCCCTAAAAAAAGGGTAGCCATAGGGGAAGGTAGAGCAGACTATACCCAATCCAAGTCGCGATAACGATCGGAATGTTGTCTGGTCCGTTCTTCCACCAGGTCTCTGTCCAAGCACCTAGGAAAAGGGGGAGGGAAAAGTGAAAAATGAATAATATCGAAAAGAAATCCAGGGATTCAACTTCACCAAGAGGTTGTGCGAATAACTGAACGAGGAATAGGAAAGGAAGGGACCAAAGGAGACCTTGGCGAGATTTCTTCTGACCATCTCTCTTTAACTTCCTTCGCCCCACCCACCCGTGAATAGGGTCTGCTACCGCCATGGGCAGGGTGAAAAGCCGTGCCATACCGATGTGATAGCTGTCACCCACATCAAAAAAAGGCGCTCCTACAGGTCCCACTTTCGCAAGGACCAAAGCGACGCCCACGGCAAGAGGGTAAGAAAGAATGCCCCAGTCAGGCCACCCTTTATGGAGAGTCTTCAAATAGGGGAGAAGCGGCCAAAGGAATGCGAGAACGACCCCAAACCCAACCAATGTCCACGCATCCGCCATCGTCTCAATCCAAGGTGACCAAAGGAGGGTAATAGCCAAGAGATGACCAACCCCCCTAATATCCCTCTTTGTTACCTTCAAAGAGAGTGAATCGTCTCGCTAGAGAGGGTAATGCGGGGAGCTCGTTTCCCCAGGAGGGTCAACATCTCATAGGGGATCGTATCTCCCCACTTGGCAAGGTCTTCCATGCGGATTTCACGCTCTCCTTGCCTACCTAGGAGTGTCACACGATCGCCCACCTTCGATTCCACACCAGATAGATCTGCGTATAGAAAGTCCATCGAAATCGTTCCTACAACCGGGGCAAACTGACCCCGAACCAAGACCATCGCCTTGCCGGAAAGTGACCGCAGGTAACCATCAGCATACCCAATGGGAATGATGCCCAATCTGCGAGAATCGGGAAAAGTCGTTCTTCCATACCCAAAGGGTTCGCCTGCCCGTATCGTTTTGTGATCCACGATTCGGGCGTGAACACTCATGACAGGTAAGACCGAGGGAGTTGAAGTGGGATACATACCCGGCGGACGAGCCCCATAAAGGACATATCCCAGTCTAACGGAGTCCAAATGGAAGCCTGGACCCCTGAGAATCGCCGGTGAATTCGCGGCGTGCCTTTCACATTGGGGGAACTTGTCCATCCAACCAGATGCATCAATTCCGCCTCGGAAAGAATCAAGGGATGCACCCGTTCCTTCTGGGTCATGGTCTGCAGAAGGAAAGTGGGTAAAGATGCCCACGGGCTGAAACGCACTTTGCTCAAACTCACGGGCAAGGTGGGGAAGTGCCGAGGGAGGAACCCCCAACCTCCTCATCCCTGAATCGACCTTGACATGGATACCCGGAGGGGGCAAGTGGACATCCAACATCGGTGCCCATCCCGCAAGATGTTCAGGACGGAACAGACATTGGTCTATCCGATGTCTTTGGAGCAAAGGGATGCCCTCGGGTGGCGTTTCGCCTAAGACAAGGATGGATGTCTTAATCCCCCCATCCCGAAGTGAAAGAGCCTCATCAAGGCTAGCGACTGCCAAGCCACGGACTCCCTCACTTTCTAGGACACCAGATACAGCCAATGCACCATGACCATAAGCGTCCGCTTTGACGACAGCCCAAACCCCGACATTCCCTAGATGACTACGGAGGACACGGAGGTTATGTCTGACCGCATCTAAGTCAATCTCGGACCAAACCCTACGATACACTACCGTGGCAAGTCCTTCCATGCCGATTCAATAAGAGGAGCGATTTCGCTTGCAGTTGCACTCTCCCGTGGTCGCCCCTCTTCTTCCCAAAGCGAACCCGCGCGACCATGCAACCAAGCCCCACAAATAGCTGCATCAAGTCCAGGCAATCCTTGAGCAAGCAAACCAGCGATAAGACCAGCTAGCACATCCCCTGTCCCTCCATGAGCCAATGAAGGACACCCTGAGCCCACAAAGTGAATGGGCAAGTCCCCTTGGGCAACAAGAGTAGGTTGGCCCTTCAAGAGAACGGTCGCTCCTGTTCGTCTTGCTAACGCTCTAACACCCCCCAACCTATCTCTCTCTATTTGACAGATATCTCCACATAAAAGAGACGCCCCTTCGGCGTGATGGGGTGTAAGGATACGCTCGCCCTTATGAGAGGTTAGAAGTTCTTCATGCCCCACAAATGCAGTCAACCCATCAGCATCTAGAACGACAGGGCATTCCAAGAGAGAGGATTCGTCGCGAATCGACGCCAAACTCTCTTCTTGACGCCCCAACCCAGGCCCGATTGCCCATCCATCAAGAGGGCGAATCGCTGAGGGGAGTGCCCCTTCTTGAATCACTTCAGGGGGCATCTCACCCTGTCCACTCCAATGAACAACACCTGCGCCACTCCGAAGAGCTCCTTCAACAGTCAAACGAGCAGCACCGGGAAAAGTGCGGCTGCCAGCCCAAACTCCGACTCTCCCCGCAGTCCCCTTGTGGCCATCGCTAGGGAAGGAAGGGAGGAGACTCGCTATTGATTCGGGAGTGTGATACCAGCCAAAAGGCGTCCCAACCCCCAACTTGGGAATCCCGATGTAGGCGACTTCCACAATCCCTGCAAAGTGTGCACCGGGGGCAAGGAGTAGACCCGGCTTCAAGAAAGCGAAGGTCAGGGTGAGGTCGGCTTGGAAGGCAACCCCTTCCACATGCCCTGTATCCATATCTACTCCACTGGGGGCATCTAGTGCCATCCTCCCAAGCCATGGAGCACGATTCGCTCCTTCAATCCAACGGCAGGCGTCTCCGCGGGGTTGACCCTTGGCTCCTGTTCCCAATAAACCGTCTACGACAACGCCATAGGGGTCTCCCAGCGATTTTGGTTCGTCCCTGCTCCACAAAACACCTTCTTTCTTTGCGAGAGCCCATTGAGTCTTTCCCGCTTCACCCAAACGCTCACGATTCCCATATAGAGTGGCTGAAACACCATGAATCGCAGCCCATCGCGCCATCACAATGCCATCTGCACCGTTATGTCCTGGACCGACCAAGATGTGGAGGGGGGCGCCGCCCCACATCTCTTCATAAGATTCCCATGCCGAGCGCCCCGCATTTTCCATCAAAGCGAGTAAAGGTAGGTCGTTCGCAATCGTCTCCTCATCCACCCGTCTCATCGAAACCACATCAAGGACTTGGAATGCCTCGTTCATCCCTCTATTCTAGAGAGTTTCACCAAGAGAGCAAGCGTGCACGTTTCTCCTTTACCTCCTTTTCAGAAACTTGACACTCGTGGAATGGTAAAGGAGATGGGAGTCTCACAAGTCAAGAAAGTAGGGAGTTTCTATCCTCCCTAGGGGGTAAGCATGTCTTCGAAAGAGTGTCCATCGTGCCATCAAGTCTCGGGGGTAGAAGCGGGGCCAACTTGCCCATTCTGTAGTACCCCATTTGCTCAAAAACTCCCCCAAAAGACAACGACTTCCATGGCGGGGCAGGGAGGGACTCCGGAGGCTTGGGCGGGGGGAGGTTCGGGTCATACTTGGGAGGATGATTCGCAAGCACTCGATCAGATTAGGCATTCTCAGACTGTGGAATCTGTGGGAGAGGAAGCGACAGCGGCTTCTCCGTCACCCCAAATCTTCCTTGTCGCTCTTTTCTTTCTTCTGATAGTTGCTGCCGGCCTCTTCTTCTGGCTAAGCTAGCCTCATCTAGTTAGGAGGGGAGGATAAAGAGAGGGGAGAAGAGTAAAGACCCTTGTCAATGAGTTCTCTAAGGCGGTTTTCTACCTGAGGTCGATCGTCGGGATGGGTAACGCCAAACCAAGGACCCTCGGAGGAGAGAGTCTGAACCTTTACATCGCCCGAAGAGACCCATCGTCCTACTTCAACGGGTAGCAAATACTCTGAAGTCAGATCCTCATGGTGTACGGAAAGGAACCGCTCCCATCCTTCTTGGAGAAGTGGAAAAACATGAGGTGTAAATCCAAATAGATTGACATTGACAGCAGTCTTCCTAGGGAGGAGAGCGAGGTGACTACGATCTACGGATCTCTCTTTGACGCGTATAAGGTAACGATGACGATCCACATCACAAAGACCCCGCGTGACAGATCCGTGAGGGCTTAGTGTCTCTTCAAGCGGAAAAGTCACCATCCCAAACGAAGGGGCGGATTGGGGATTGGACAAGAAGGACGCAAGGGTGGAATAGGAAGAAGGTCCGTAATAATCGTCGGCGTTGATGGTGGCAAACGAATCTCCCTCCAACGCCTCTTTTGCAGAGAGAACGGCGTGGGCTGTACCCCAAGGTTTGGACCGATTCTCTGGAAGAAGGAAAGGAGCGGGCAGGTGGAGAGACTGGAAAGCCAAGGTGGTCTCCATCTTCCCTTCATACTTAGAGAGAACGCGTTCCCTAAAGAGGGGCTCAATTTCCCGTCGAATCAGGAAAACGATACGACCAAAGCCCGCTTTGAGGGCATCATGAATGGCGTAGTCCAAGAGGGTCTCTCCAGAAGGCCCAAACCCTTCAGCTTGTTTGAGACCCCCATATCGACTCCCCATCCCAGCTGCGAGAATGAGTAAGGAGGGAGAAGAACCCATAGGGGGGAAGTCTACTTTATCCCCCACTGCCGCGAACCTAGAATGACACCTATGGAAGAGGGATTGACGCTTTTCTAGATGGCGATTATTCTAGAAGTAAATGGTCGCCGACCGCAGATTCATGAGAGTGCTTTCGTGGCTCCCAATGCGACTTTGATTGGGGATGTCACGGTGAGCGAACGAGCGAATATTTGGTTTGGGGCTGTTCTCCGAGCCGATCAAGGTTTCCCTATCTTTGTGGGTGCTAGAACGAGCGTCCAAGACAATGCTGTCATTCACACAGACCATAGGAGAGGAACCACGATTGGGGAAGGCGTGACAGTGGGGCATGGGGTCACGATGGAGGGATGCGATATTGATGATGGAGCTTTGATTGGGATGAATGGGGTCGTCCTGCCGGGAGCGAGAGTGGGGGAGGGGGCTCTCGTCGCAGCAGGCTCCGTCGTTTTGGAAGGGGCAGAGATTCCCCCTGGCATGTTGGCTGCTGGTGTTCCTGCTTCCGTCAAGCGGGCGTTAGATCCTCAGGGGCAATCCGAAGTAATCAATGCCGCCTTGGTTGATTACCAACGGTTGATGGATCTCTATCAGTAGCGTGCTTCCACAACTCTTTCGGGACGTTCTAGATAGTGTACCTCCAAGAGGAGGTGCATGCTTGTTTCAGAGAGGAGAATGCGTTCAGGAAACGAGTCACGGTTGTCATGCACAAATCCTCTACCTCTCTTCAGTATCACAAAGAGCCTCGTGGGGGCTTCTGCAAGCATCCTCTCTGCGAGAGGTGAGGTAGAGATTGATGGGGAAGTAGGTCGACACTTCCCTCAGTGGGAAGAGATGCTGAAAGGAGTTACACTTCGCCATCTTCTTCAGCATTCGGGGGGCATTCCCTGTTATGGGGCAGTGCCTAGTTACCATCAAGATGTCAAGAGAGACCCTGCCCATCCTTGGTCCGAAGAAAAGTTCCTAGAAATGACATTACCTAAGGGATTGGATTTCTTACCCGGTAAGGGGTGGAACTACAGCAACACGGGGTATTTGATGGTGCGGTTGATTCTTGAAGAGATTATGGGGTGTTCACTCCAAGAAATCTTTTCACAATTGCTCTTTGTTCCTCATTCTCTCCAAGACACATCCGTGTTAGATACTCAAGATGATCTCTTGGGCGTGACTCCTGGGTATTCCCGATTATGGACCGGGGAAAAAGGTGCCTGGTTAGATGCTCGTAAAGAGTACCATCCTGGCTGGGTAGGGCATGGGCTGGTCGCTTCACCCTTGTCAGAATGCGTTCGTCTCTTTCGGGCTCTCTTTTCAGGAGGGATGTCATCTGATGCGTTTGGGCTGTGGACCGAATCGGTTCCAGTAGGTCTTTCTCATAAGTGGTTCAAGGATCCTTCGTACGCTTTGGGATTGATTTCAGACCCACAATCAGATTGGGGACCACTTTATGGGCATGGGGGAGAAGGTCCAGGTTGGACGACGCTACTTCTCCATGCACCCGAAGCTCCCGAGGGAGCCACGACAGTTGCAGGTTGGATGAATGGGCCAGCTGGTGATGGGCTTGAGCGGCTGGCACAAAAACTACTCAAAAGCTAGTCTTGACCTCTTCTTGCTTCAAGACAAAGTGAGGGGGCTAGTCTATCTAGAGCATCCAGCATCGTTCTAGCGTCTAGGTCTATCTGCGTCAGGAGCCATCCTCTCTTTCCGACACGCCATCCTTTGGGCAACTCTGTGGGCTCTCCAAATTTGGGGAGGACCTCAAGGCAACCTGATCGATAACGAGCGCCGGATAAGGGGAGGTCTCGGGCCGTTCGGTGGACGAGTGCGCCCAAGAGAATCTCATCGGACCCTCTAGAAATAAGACCTTCCCTTGACCAAGAGGCACGAATCTGCCCCAGATCATCAGGGTCTCCTTCTTCAAATAGGCGAGAATAGAGAGCGAGCCTCTCTCCTCCTTCAATCTCATCAGGCAATGAGCCCATCACAGGGAGGTGAAAAGACCGAATATCGGTGGTCGGTTCGCCCTGAACGCCTGCGACCGCATCACTCAATAGCTCACCAAAGAACTCCAGCCCGACTTTCCAAGCTTCACCTGATTGAGAGGTGCCCAGAATCTCTCCAGCACCCCTCATCTCAAGATCCGCTTTGGCGAGGGCAAATCCCGAACCCAAACGACTGTGCTTTGTCAAAGAGTGAAGTCGTTTCTGTGCCGACTTGGATAGCTTGCCTTCTTTTGGCAGGGAGAAGAGTGCGATTCCCTTTACTTGACGCCTCCCAATGCGTCCTCGTAGTTGGTGGAGTTCGCCCAAACCGAAGCGGTGGGCATCCTCCACCACAATCGTATCAACACCAGCCAAGTCCATCCCATTCTGAATCAAGCTGGTCGTAAGAAGAATCGATTGGGGCGTATCCAAGAAAGAGAGTAAGCGATCCTCCAAGTGGCGTGGTGACATCTGTCCATGAATGGTAATGACCGAATCAAATCTCTCTTTCAACCATTCTGCTCGCGCCTCCAAAGTCCGGATGCGGTTATGGAGAAAGAAGACACTCCCTCCCCTCTCCAGTTCAGAGGCAATCACATCTCCCACATGGGCTCCATTCCACCGTTCAACGATCGTTTCAACGGCTCTTCGTCCTGGAGGTGGAACACCCAGTGCGGAGAGATCCCTAAGACCAGAAAGAGAGGAGAAAAGGGTGCGCGGAATCGGTGTTGCCGAGAGAGTAAGGAGATCTATGCCTCGATGGGACAGAGGAATTCTTTCCTTATCTCTAACGCCAAAGCGTTGCTCTTCATCCACGATCAACAACCCCAATTGGGGGAGAGTGACACTCTTGCCCAGTAGTTGATGTGTTCCTACCACCATCGCTGTCTCGCCCTGTTCCAATCGCTGGATATAGGACTCTCTTTCTCGAGGAGGAATAAGACGAGAAAGGGTAAAGCATGGTACTCCCATCTGGTCCAACCGCATCCCCGCCCTTTCAGCATGTTGTCTCACGAGAACGGTGGTCGGTGCTAGTAACGCGACTTGTCCCCCATTGTGGAGAACTCGGAAGGCAGCCCGCAAGGCGACTTCTGTCTTACCAAACCCCACGTCTCCACCCAATACTCTATCCATGGGTCGGGGTCTCTCTAGGTCGTCCAGAATGTCTCTTACCGCAATCTGTTGGTCGCTCGTGAGCGCATGAGGAAAGCTATCGCCAAATGCCCGTTCAAGAGCACGATCTGCTTTCCAAGAAACCCCATCAAGTGATCCCCGTTCTTGATAGAGCGAATAGAGTTGTTGTGCATAGGCAAGTGATGCCTCTCTTGCCCTATGGAGACGACGGGACCACCTCTTTCCGGCTAGAGAATCCGTTTCTGTGCGTGGACCGATGTATCTCTGGATACGTGGCATCGCCCAAACAGGAACGATCACTTCCCCTTTGTCCTTGAAAACGAGCCTTAGGAACTCTCGTGGCATTCCTTCTAGAAAAGCCGTCGTGAGCCCTTCATATTTTGCCAAACCGTGGTCTTTATGGACAACGAGGTCGCCCACAGACAACTCTCCAAGCGAAAAGAGCCGTCTTCTTCTCTCTCCCTCGCTTGGTGGAGGGAGAAGCCAAATGCCCCACGCTTCCCAGTGTTCGGCAACAGAGAGGGGTACCTCCCAATCACGCCCTTTTCCACACCTGATGGGGAGAATCTTCTCTCCCTCAAGATGGGCTACCCAAAGATCTTCCTCCTCCTCATTAGCGGGTGACCACCCTGGCTTAGTGACCCGGAGCAACTCGCCCTGATGCGCTCTCCCATCAATACGGAATGTTTCAAACTGGGGGGGGAATTCGGGTTCGGGTTCCTCCTCTCCAGGTCGAAACAGAATCCAATCCCCCCAATGTGCCAAGTCTTCCGCCTTGAGGGGTGTGCCTGTAGTCAAATCCGGAATGAGAAGAGGGAGTGTTGGTGCGGATTCAAGAGATTCTCCAAAAAGGTCTAACTGTTGGGGATGGGATTGGCCAGGAATCCACAATGTCAGGCGGTCTCCAAAGAGGCGCCACTCCCCAGGAGTCTCCACGCGATGTGGGGTCTTCTTATACCCAAGTGAGGTAAGAGCTTCTCCCATCCCCAAGGGAGGAAGAAGGCGTTCTCCCTTTTTCCATTCCACGGAACGGGGTGGGGCAAGCCGCGTCCCTTGCCATTCTCTATATGTGAGAAGGATGAGTCCTCCAGGTGGGGGGAGGTGGCCCTTGAGATGGGGGCGAATGAAGGTGGGGAGGAGGCGATGAAAAACGCGTAAGTCTCCTTCGGCAACCAGCAGAACCCCCCCTCTCTTCCTTGCTAGGAGAAGAGCAACAAGGGCGGTGGGAGATGGTCTGCCCCATCGAGTGGGGAAGGGGACGCCTGATAAAGCGTCAGCCAGTCGTTGGGGGAGGTGAGTCAGGGAGTGGGTTCTGGCGTGGGAAAGAGATCAAAGAGGAGAAGACGACCATTCCCCGTATCGCTGACAGCCAACTTTGTGCGATCGGGAGAAACGACGATATCGAAGGGGTGATCAAACTGATCAAGAATCGGTCCCGACCCGGCGTGGAGAAGGCGAGGAATACCCTCGTTGTCCCATCCTTGAATTCTGTAGTTCCCCATGTCAGCAACGAAAATCCAACCGTCCGCCAAAGCCAATCCCAACGGTTCGTACAGTTCTCCTGGTCCACTCCCCCTCTCTCCGATGCGGTTCAAGAGCAAACCTGTTGAGGTATAAGATGAAACGGTACCGGAGGTCGTATCAACCACCCATACCAACCCCTGCTCATCTACAGCGATGTCCACAGGTTGGGGGCGAAGCTTCGAGAAGAAAGGTGTCAGAGGAAAACGGGACCTCTCTTCCCCATCCTCTCCCAACAAGAGCACAGATAACCGCATAAGGTCAATCACATAAAGACCTTCTTCCCCAAAAGCAAGACCCGAGACTTTGTTTACAGCCTGCGAAAAGAGAACCCAATCTGAACCATCCCATCGTACGATTCGGTCCAATCGACGATCAGCAACAAAGAGGTCTGAACCTCTCAATGCTAGTGCTACTGGTTCCAGCAAATCCCCGAGCCGCTCAATGAGGTTCCCATCCCAATCAAAATGGAGGACTTCGCCAAAGCCGTCGTAATGGACGCCCAACCAGAATCCTGAATCATCAGAAACCAAAGAAGTAGGATGTCCAAGTCTTTTCCCTTCTTCATCAAGTAAGAGACGCTCGTCAATGAGAGAAACAGACCAATCTCTTGATGTGCCAAACGCTCCCCTAGGCAAGGGGGAGAGGATACGCCCCCTCCACCTCTCTTGGAGAGTCAGGACTTCTCGCTGGTTTCGGAAGTTGGCAACCTGCTTGGCACGCATGCGAGCAACCCCGCCCGTCTCCGATTTTTTCAGGAACTCAATCATCAAGAGTTCGCGCAATCGGTCGTTCCCCTTTGCCTTGGCAATGGAGGAGAGGTAGATCAAGACTTGGGGGTTTTCGGGAACGAGTGCCAGAGAGCGCTCAAAATAGACCGTTGCTTTTTCATAGTCTCCCTTGAAAAACCAAACACGTCCAATATGAGCCAAGAGCGCGGCATCTTCTTCCCATCCTGGAATCTCTTCAAGGAGAGCAGCTGCAGCTTCCAGTTGAGCCCTGTAGGCAAAGATATCAAGTAGCGTTTGGTATGCGGGCGTAAAGTCTGGTTCTAGAGCAATGAGTTCTTTGAGATTGTCGGCAGACTGTCCATACCAGCGCAATCGATGAAAGATGCGAGAAAAAATCAGTAAGCGAATCGCCTCGGTTGTAGCGGGCATATCCCCCTCGCGCGTACGGTTTTCTTCTGTTGCCAAGATTGAGTCAGGCAAATCAGATGTGAGGTCGTTGGCAACAGCAACGATCAGAGCAGGGAGATTCTCAAGTGGTTCCTTCCTTTGAGAGACGATTCTCCTCACTCCGTCTTGCTGGAGATAAAGGCGGACAAAAACCTCACCCTCAACGACATCATATTCACCGAGATAAAGCCTGTCTACTTGGTCTAAAAGGTCTTCTAACAAATCTCTCTCTTTGGCAGTGGGTGATCCATCTAACCAGATGGGGGAAATTCCAATCAACCCTGCCAAATCGCTTGGTGTAACGAGCCCCCAACCCCAGCCAGGACCGACACGCCAAGGAACACCTGTGCCCAAAGCTTCTCCTACCCAGTAAGAGTCTGGAGGAACCTCATTGGGCGTAAACCCAAAGAGAGCGAGAGTCGGTATCTCCTCTAGTTTCTCACCCATAGCCACAGCAGCGGGCTGGAGATCTTTCAAGGCATCAGAATCACTCGAAAACAGAAAGCGACAGCCACCAAAGGTCACCATGATGAGCCCCAGTCCAAAGAAAAGTCGTAGCCAAGTCTGAAGGAAGAACCGTTCTCTCATTGGTAGGATTCTATCCTTGACTCTGTCAGAAAAAGTGATGCGCAGATTGGGTTTAGGGATTCTCATCCTTCTCATGGGAGGAGTATGGGCTTTCTCCCCCACAGGGAAGGAGGGTAGGGTCCTCTTTTGGGATGTGGGGATGGCAGAACCCCTATCTCTCTCCGAAATGGGGGCTAAACTTGAGAAGAATGAGGCGATTCGTTTCAGGGGGATGCTCAATCTCTGGTTGAGATTGACAGGAGGAGACCGACATATTCAGGTCGGTCCCTTCAGCTGGACGGGGAAGGAGTGGTTATGGGAAATCGCCGATAAGCTCGTGGCGTACCGACCCTTTGAGAGAGAGGTGAAACTCATTCCAGGTAGATATCTCTCTCAGGTAAAAGAGGATCTCTGTATCAGCGTATATGGAACAGAGAACTCAATGGGGTGCATTGAGGGTGGATTAGATCCTTGGTGGGATGAGAATATCCCCTTGATTGGAGAGACTTACATGGTGGATCTACTGGATGGAATGGGGCTCATTGGGCATCGTGGGGTGCGCGCTATTCTTCAACCCATTAGAACGGCAAGTGACCAGATCTTGGAAGATCTCTTGGGGGTGGTCCCCACTCAAGAAGAGAAAGAGAGACTCTTCTCCCTTGCTGCTCTCGTTGAGGCTGAGGCAGCTATAGATAGCGAGCGTGCTCGTATCGCTGGGGTCCTTACAAATAGGCTAGAAAAGGAGATGTTCCTCCAAGTAGACGCTTCAGCACTTTTCTGTTGGATGGAAGAAGGGAATCCGCGACCCTATCCTGTTCTTCGGAGGCACCTAGAGAGTGATTGTCCCTCAAACAGTTATCTGCACCCAGGGTTACCCCCTGTTTCTATCGTCTTGCCCAGTCGGATGAGTATCGAAGCGGCGGGTTTTCCCGAAGACCACGACTATTATTACTATGTGGTGGACGGAGAGGGTCCAAACCATCTTTTTTCACACACATACAAGGAACATCTAGAGAACATCGCTTTGTCACGGGCAAGGACCTCACCTTGATTCCCCCTCCCCTTTATAGAGCAAGGCGTGTGGAGGATCTCCCCCTTGAAGAGATTCTCTCTCGATTCAAAGCAGTCTTGTTCGATGTGGACAACACCGTCGTTCCTCATCATGGTACGAAGATGCCAACGCCCGTTTGGGAATGGATGAGATCGTTGATCAAGTCGGGCATCGTTGTGGCTTTAGCAAGTAATGCGACTCAAGAGAGAGTCCACAAACTGGAGACGCTCTTTTCTACTGAGGCGTTTGTTGCTATGAAGCCCTTCCCGTGGCGGATTCGTCAGTGGTTGCGCACACATGGATTACAGCCCAAAGAGGTGCTCTTGGTGGGCGACCAAGTGATGACAGACCATCTTGCAACGCTTACTACGGGGATAAGTTCTGCTTTGGTTGACCCCCTCACGAAGAGAGACTTTATACTGACACAGTGGATCAGCCGCCCCATAGAAAGACTGATCATGAAGGGATGGAGAGGGCGGGAGGAGAAAGGATGACTCAAGGGGCAAGGATCATTGATGGTCGTGCGCTCGCTGCTCGGACACGAGTGCGTTTGGCTGAGGAGATTAGCAGGAGAGGCCGCGAAGTTACTTTGGCGGTCTTGTTGGTGGGAGATGACCCTGCCAGTGCAATCTATGTACGAGGAAAGGAGAGAGCGGCATCCGAGGTGGGCATACGCTCCCTTGTTCGGAGAGAACCTAACTCATTGTCTCAAGAAGGAGCAGAGAGGATTGTAGAGGAATGGGCCAACGACTCTACGATTCATGCGATTCTCGTTCAACTCCCTTTGCCCCCCGGATTGAATACCCAACGGGTGATTCTCCCCATTCCTCCCGCAAAAGATGTACAT
>JACKQG010005598.1_pt1 | contig 13717 bp, 13 predicted proteins | sample 8237621 | NCBI WGS metagenome assembly JACKQG01 (sample SAMN15677084, study PRJNA649215) | marine metagenome | biome: marine; feature: Black Sea; material: saline water; isolation source: suspended particulate matter (SPM) from the Black Sea western gyre | collected 2013-06-09/2013-06-10 | depth...
CTCCTTGACGATTGACAATCTGTTTGAACAATGCTCGTACCTCTTGTACTTCCCTTGAGAGTTCACGTTGGGACATGGTTTAGCACTCCTTTCTCTTTAGGTTCCCCTGCTCAATAATCGCTTCGACCCATTCTTCATGTTCTTTCAGTTATTTTCGGGAATTGAAAAACATTTAGCTTTTCGTTTTTAGCAGGCTGTTCCTGCACTTTTAGCACTACCTAAACTTTTTAAGGTAATCTGTAATATTTGGCTTATCAACAACCTCAATATTTATTTCCTTTGATTTAACAACTTCTCTTTCAAGTACCTTATACTTCAGTGTAAATTCTATTCTATCTGGGTTTAAAAGAACACTATGATAATCTTTACTTTCTGATAGTTTTTTTATCTTATCTATTGTTAAATCTGTTTTTACACGAAAGTTAAATGAAATCCTTCCCCCTTTTGCAACGGTTATTGGATTGTATCTTAGGCTAACATCATTTTTTCCGTCATAATTAAGTTTTATTTCTTGGGTATTTCTAAGCTCCAATTTAGACCTACCTTTTCGTATAATAAGTAAAACCTCTGTTATTTCGCTGATTACCCCTGATTGATTTCCACTATTCCATATTACTCCGCGAAAAGCTAAATCCATAAAATTCCCGTTTTGCGCAATATAGGGATTTTTTTCGTCGTTGATGTTCACTATTTTTATCCCTCGGATTTGCCTTCGCCTAAATAATAGGATGAGACCTAAACAGGCGAAAACAATGAGGAGATATAGCAACCAATATGGCACGGAGAATTGTGATGTAAGATGCTTCCATAAAGCGACAAAAGCTGAATTGATTTGGGAAACAATGGTCTTGCGGAAAATAAACACACCAATAAATGCGATTATTGATGCGAGTGAGCCAGTTAGCATAATGATTTGCGCCCAAGTGTGTTCCCACCATCTCATGAAATTATTCTCCTTGATAGTTTGTGAAATAGATTGCGGTGTCTATGAAAAATGTAACAATTTATCTCAATCTGTTTCATTTTTATTGAGCAAAAGCATAACATATTTTCACGCTTCAGAGCAACAGAGAAATGCCTAATCCAATTCCGTCTTTTTGGATAATTTTACGGAATTCGATGCAAACTCAAAGTTTAAAAATCAAAAACTTCTTAGCGTGTATCATTACAGTAATCAGGTTACTACTGAAACAATTTTTATAACGAAACCGCACTTGGCGCCAATTTTCTCAGTTGTTTCAAATATCGGCTATGAATTTTCGCTTCGACCAAAACTGAATTATCCTCATAGCTCTGCCCTAAAACTTCACCATGCGTATAGATATAATTGAGAACTTTTCCTCCCTCCTTGTGGGAAAGCACAAGCGAAATTTGGACATCGTTTTGGGAGCTAAATTCCACTAAACGAGATTTTAACTGTTCCATCCCCTCGCCTGTAAGCGCGGAAATTGCGATGCCATCAGGATATTCGCTTTGCAAAACATGAAGTTCATCATAAGATTCCATCCCTTCATTCCGACAAAGTCGGGAGGCAATTTGATCGATTTTATTAAACACCATAAGCGTCTGCTTATCAACTGCTTCCAACTCTTCTAAAACCTGATTAACAGCTTTAATCTGGTTCAGCGCCTCGGGGTGGCTGGCATCGACAACGTGCAAAAGCAAATCTGCTTCGGTAACTTCTTCAAGTGTAGCTCTGAATGAAGCGACGAGATGATGTGGAAGTTTTTTGATAAAACCAACCGTGTCAGTCAGAAAAATGCGATGATTTTCGGGTAACTGGACGATACGCGTTGTTGGGTCAAGGGTAGCAAACAATTTATCTTCGGTGAAAAGGTGTTCATCCGTGAGTGCATTGAGTAGAGTGGATTTACCCGCGTTTGTATATCCAACAATGGCAGCGGATATCATTTCTTTGCGATGACTGCGTTGAACTGTCCGATGCTTTTCAATTTTTTTCAGTTCTTGCTTTAGGTGAGAAATTCTGTCCCGAATCAACTGGCGGTCAATTTGCAATTGAGTTTCGCCAGGGCCGCGAGTTCCAACGCCTCCAACTTTGCCAGCACCCGCGCCGCCGCCTAAACGTGAGAGATGTGTCCACTGACGGGTCAAACGTGGCAGAGCATACTGAAGCTGCGCTAATTCCACTTGTACCATTGCTTCTTTAGTCCTCGCACGTTGCGCAAAAATATCCAAAATCAAAGTTGTGCGGTCAATAACCCGTATATCAGTCATTTTTTCCAAATTACGGGTTTGCGCTGGGCTGAGGTCACTATCAAAAATAAGAACATCCGCTTGCATTTCAGCATTCAAATCTTTAAGCTCTTGAGCTTTTCCGCTACCAACAAAATATGCCGGGTTGGGCTTGTCGCGTTGATGCAAAACCTGACATACAACTTCAACTCCTGCTGTATCCGCTAACAGCGCGAGTTCTTGCAAGGATTCTTCAGTTTCCGCTTTACTCATATCCTCCAGTTTAACCCCTACTATAATTGCTCTTTCTTGTTTTTCTTGCGATTCTTGGATTTCTTGCATGTATAACCTCTGTTATTTATTATGTCTAACTAACATCCTGACATTGTTTCACACAACATCTCTTTCGTAAAACGTAAAGCGTGAAACGTGAAACTCAAAGTTTATCCAGCGTGATAATAAAGCACTCTATGTAAAAGAGATTTGCATATCTGTTTGAAACATCAAAATGTTTGGAGACTTAACATTTTAAACCCTTGTTGTAATAAAAAATTCAAATTGCCAAATGAGCAATGACCACATCACTTTGCTTCTTCGGCTTTCGCCCTTACCGATGAATAGAATGTAACCAGTAATTCTTCTCTTAGTTTTTGACGCAATTCCTCTTTAGCGTCAAAAACAAATTCGATTAATGCGAAACTTTGCAACAATCTTGCAGCATGCTCTACTCAAATTACATTCTAACTTTCCTTATCGATTCGCCCGCGGAGCATAGCAATCTTTCCTGTCCGCACTATTTCCTGGATGCCGTAAGGACTCAGCATATCGATAATGGCTCTTAGCTTTTCCTCATCGCCTGTTGTCTCAATCATCAAACTTGCGGGGCTAACATCGACGATATGTGCGCGGAAGATGTTCACAATCTGAATGATTTCCCCACGAGCTTGATTTTCTGCATTGACTTTAATCAATACCAGTTCCCTTTCGATATACCGGTCACCAGTCAGGTCTGAAACTTTAATGACATCGATTAGTTTGTTCAATTGTTTCGTAATTTGTTCGATAATCTTTTCGTCTCCGGTGCTCACGATGGTCATCCGCGAAACGTCTGGTTCCTCTGTTTCCGCGACTGTAAGGCTGTCGATATTAAATCCGCGTCCACTGAACAAACTTGCGATACGCGCTAAAACGCCGAGACGATTTTCCACTAAAACGGAGATTACGTGTCTATTTTCATTTCTTCCATTCTTCCATTTTTCCATACTTCTATTCCTTCCTTTCCTTAATTCCGAAATCCGAAATCCGAAATCCGAATTCCCTTATGCCAACCCTCCTATCATTTCATCCAGACCGGCTCCCGCCGGCACCATTGGATAGACATTCGCTTCACTGCTGACAATGAAATCCACCACAACTGGGCCATCAATGCCAAGTGCTCTTTCAATCGCCGGGCGCACTTCATCAATTTGGGTCACCTTAATACCTGTGACTCCAAATGCCTCTGCTACTTTCGCAAAATCTGGATTATCGTTCAAAACAGAAATAGAATATCTCTTGTTGAAGAAAAGTTCTTGCCATTGTTTGACCATGCCCAGACGCCCATTGTTGATAATCATAACCTTAACCGGTAACTTTCTAGCTGCTATTGTGACCAATTCTTGCACATTCATCATAAAACTGCCGTCGCCGTTAATGTTAATCACCAATTTGTCAGGACAGCCAACCTGTGCGCCAATAGCGGCTGGCAGACCATAGCCCATCGTGCCCAGACCACCGGAGGAGAGAAAGTGACGCGGTATGGCGTATTGATAATATTGGGCTGACCACATTTGATGTTGTCCAACATCAGTGGCAATTATCGCTTCCCCTTTGGTCGCTTCATAGATTTGCTCAATGACAAACTGCGGCATAATTTTATCATTATCCGGTGTATATGTGAAAGGATATTTCTCTTTCCAGGACTGAATCTGTCGAAGCCACTCTTGTATATCTGGCTTTTTTACGAGCTTATTCATCTCAATAAGCACCTGTTTAGCATCGCCTACAACCGGCACATCCACCCGGATATTTTTCCCGATATTACAGGGGTCGATGTCCACATGGATAATCGTCGCTTTGGGAGCAAATTTATCAACTCTTCCTGTTACTCTATCTTCAAATCGTGCTCCGATTGCAATCACAAGGTCAGTTTCGGTAAAGGCATAATTGGCATAACGCGACCCATGCATGCCTGGCATTTTCAGAGAAAGCGGATGTGTCTCCGGAAAGACGCCCAATCCCATTAAGGTTACCGTAATTGGAATGCCTGTTTTTTCGACCAATTGACGTAACTCCGTTGATGCCTCTGCTGAAATTATCCCCCCGCCAGCATAGATCATCGGTCTTTTAGCGTTATTGATTAACTCAACCGCCCGTGAGATTTGTTTGGGATGTCCTTCATATCGAGGATTGTAGCCGCGGATGTGTACTTTTTCTGGATATTGGAAGATGGTTTCTTCCATCTGAGCATCTCTCGCAAAATCAATTACTACCGGACCAGGACGACCTGTTTTAGCGATGTGAAACGCTTCTGCGACCACTTCCGAGACTTCATTGACATCTTTGATTAGGAAACTATGTTTACAAATAGGCCGGGTGACGCCAACAACATCGGCTTCTTGGAAGGCATCGTTTCCAATCAGATGTGTCGGCACCTGACCGGTTATTGTAACCATCGGAATTGAGTCCATGTAAGCTGTAGCGATGCCGGTGGTGAGATTTGTCGCCCCAGGTCCAGAAGTCGCCATTGCCACACCCACTTTACCTGTAGCTCGCGCATATCCATCAGCGGCATGTGCAGCTCCTTGTTCATGGCGTGTGTTAATAAATCGAATTCCGGTTTCATCGTACAGTTCATCGGTAATATGCATCACCATGCCACCTGATATGCCGAAAATAACTTCCACACCAGCACGCTTTAAACTTTCCACCAAAATTTTGGCTCCTCGCATTTTCATTGATAATTCCACCTCGTTATTTCTATTAAATACAAAAAACCCTTTCCATCCCTGCTTGGAGACGGAAAGGGTTAAATCCTACCGCGGTACCACTCCAATTCCCTCATCTCAATTTTCTGAATCTATTGAGTAGGCACTCAAACTGCGATAACGGGCAGTAACCGTCTTGACTTACTTTAAATCCGTGGTATCTTTCAGTCCAGAAGCTCCGGGGCGACTTTCAGTCGAGAGAGCTTTAGGAAACCTTTCAGCCGGTGAGTTTCCCTCTCTTTCAAGTTCATAGACTTACTCCTCCCCATCAAAGCTTTTATCTGCATGGTTTATGTTTATTTTTCATTTTAACTTCTGTATTTGTTTCCAAAAGTATACCTAAAAGATGGCATAGATGTCAAGTTTTTTTTCGGATGAAGGGAAAACCAAGGGTTTTCGCTTTCAAAACCCTTTCCTATGGGGAATTTCTGTATCGGATATATTTGGGTTGTTTTTTTCCAAAATTTATGCTACACTTTACAGCAGTTTCTTAAAAGCAAGTAGTAAGGAGCAGGCGACTTAGGGGACACTGCCCTAACAACAGCATAAAATCGGAGTCAAAGTGTGTTCCGTCGCCGGTCACAAAATGAATAAGATTTTAGAAGAATACCTATATTTAAGTAGGGATATAGACCGGCAAACAGCAAATCTTCGGGCATCCCTTGGAAATAGACTGTGCCCGCCGACCTGCTATGCTTGTTGTGTGAATACAGCAACCTTGCTTTTCGCCGAAGTTGAAGGAATGTATCTAAAAGAGGGATTATACGCATTGCCTACGGAAGTCAGAGATTACGTGTTGAAAAAAGCGAAAAGAGCCATTCTACGCATGGAAAGTTTAGGTTACACTATGGACAACATGGTGGATGACGCAGGAAATAAAGCCATAGATTCCATCAAAGGTTCGCCTGAAGCTCAATGCCCGATGCTGGTTGGCGGAGTCTGTGTTGTATACGAACAACGCCCGGTTATATGTCGGATTTGGGGCTATCCAATGTTTAATGGCGATAAGGTTTCATGCTGTAATAAAACTTTTAAGGGTAAAAAAGATAAGGTCAAACCTATCAACTACATTCATTATTGGCGTGAGACGAAGCGTTTGAGTAAAGAACTTGGCGCCGACGAAAAAACACCCAATTGTTATATGGTCGTTAGGATATTGGAAAAAGATGATGTGCCTATTAGTGAAACGTGATGCGTGAAACGTGAAATGTCTTTGCCTCTTTGTTCTGTAATGTTATAGCGAAAGGAAATCATGATGTCAAGGATAGTAATAAAAAATGGCCGCATCATCACTCCCCAGGAGATTCTGGAGGGCGCGGCTATTGTTGTCGAAAATGGGCTGATAGCTCAAATTGTGCCTAATGATTTTGATAGCGGCGAGTGCGAAGTAATCGACGCAACAGGACTATATGTTTCGCCTGGATTTATAGACATTCACGTACACGGTGGAAACGGTTCGGATACGATGGATGGTACGGTGGAGGATATCCTAAATATCACCAGTTTTCACTCAAAGGGTGGAACAACCTCAATGCTTCCGACCACTGCGTCAGATTCGTTAGAGCGGCTTATCTGCGCAATCGAAGCGGCGCGTGAAGCCAAATCGACGAAGGACGTCGGGGCCCGAATTTTAGGTCTCCATCTTGAAGGACCATATTTTAACTTGAGCAAAAAAGGATGTCATATGGAACGCTTCGTCAGAAATCCAGAGCCTGAAGAATATCAGCAGCTTTTAGAACATGACGATATGATTCGTTCAATGACGTTAGCGCCGGAAATTCCAGGAGCAGTGCAACTGATAGAAGAATTGACGAAACACGGAATCGTCGCAAGCTGTGGGCATTCCGAGGCGAGCTACACACAGATGGTTGAGGCGGTATCGCAAGGGATAAAACATACCACTCATTTGTACTGCGCCATGTCAGGAATTATACGTGAGGGTGCCAAAAGACAGGGTGGTATTGTTGAATCATCACTGTTGATGGACGAATTAACTACCGAGGTCATCGCCGATGGCAAACATCTACCGCCTGAATTAATCAAGCTCGCCATCAAATGTAAAACTCCGGATGGCGTTGCAATAGTCACAGATGCCATGCGAGGTGCGGGCATGCCGGATGGTATCTACACCTTCGGCGCCAAGGACGGAACAGAGGCAATCGTCAAGAATGGCGAAGCTAAAATGCCCGATGGTTCTGGCTATGCCAGCGGTGTTGTTCGCATGAATGATATGATAAAAGTGATGCGAGATGTTGTTGGTGTTCCACTAGAGGATGCAGTGAAAATGGCAAGTCTCACCCCGGCGCGTATTCTTGGTGTTGATAACAAATTCGGCAGTATTGAGGTAGGCAAGCAGGGAGACATCGTTTTACTGGATGAAGAACTGAATGTGAAGAAAACGATAGTTGGTGGAGAGGTACTAAAATCGTGAAAATACTTGAATTAAAAGAGGATGGTAAATGGTGGTATGCTGTGGTTCAGCCGAAAGATACTTTTGTGCCAGGAAGCTTTGAAAACGAAATTACGATGTGGAGTGATAATGGCGGGTCCCATGCTTCTCCATTGGAGAGCGAAATGTACGGGCTTAACCCCAAAACGGGCAAACGACAGTTACATGCTTTCCTAACCGGAGGTTTGGTCGAAAATATGTACAAAGACTCATTGAATTAATGGATGTTGAGACTTAAATGTTTGATGTGATGAATAAATTCCTTGATTTTAATTTGACTTATCTGGACATTTTGACATCTGTTGTTTCCGTAGAATTCTGGACTATGACATTCTGTCACATATCGTAAAGTTATTTGAGTTGTTTTTGACAGGTTGTCGATATATGTGTAAAATATAATGACGTTTAGACACTGTGAGAAAAGCAGCAACCCCATAGCAAGCGATGCAATAATACTGAATTTCTAATTCGCTTAATGTATTTTGAGTGCGATTATTCCTGGCATGTGGATTGCAAGACAATCCCTGCTTAATATATTTTTCGAGGTACCTATTTTTAAGGACAATATTATGAAACTTGCAATTACAGGCAAAGGCGGAGTAGGTAAAACCAGTTTGGCTGCCCTGTTAGCGCTTTCGTTCGCTCGTGATGGGCAAAAAGTTATTGCGGTAGACGCCGACCCCGCAACAACGTTAGCGCGAACTCTTGGGATTCCCAATCCAGAAACAATAAAACCTATTTCAGAACTAGATGAGCTTATCGAAGAGAGAATGGGTGTCCGACCAGATAGTATCGGCACATTTTTTAAATTGAATCCAAAAGTAGACGATTTACCTGAAAAGTACTGGGTAGAATACAATGGGATAAGACTTCTCATTATGGGCACAATTTCACAGGGCGGTTCTGGATGCGCTTGCCCGGCTAGTGCTTTACTCAAAGCGTTGTTGATGCACTTGCTGATTGCTCGAGATGAAGTGGTGATTTTAGACATGGAAGCTGGCGTGGAACACCTTGGTAGAGGAACGGCAAAGACGGTTGATGCTTTTATAGTAGTTGTTGAACCAAGTAGGCAAAGTATAGAAACTGGTCGAAAAATTTCTCAGCTTGCAAAAGATATAAATATCACACGAATATTTGTCGTAGGCAATAAAGTCAGAAGCGAAATCGAGTGCGATTTTATCAAGAAAAATGTTGATTTTGGCACCATGACCGTTTGTTTGCCGTACAGCGATGAAGTTGTTCTTTCTGCTATGGAAGGTTCAGGGCAAATTAAATTGGCGATTGATGTGATGGATAAAATTGAAGAGTTAAAGGAAACAATAGGCAAACAATCTTAAGTTCATTTACTTTCTATTGTGACGCTGATTTTAAATTACTCGTTTTTTCAAAACCCGTAGGAGGTTAATATAAATGTCTGAAGAAAAAGAAGCAAAAGCTTTCGATTCCGTATCTCAGGAACTAATTCAAGTTGCTCAGACAGCGGATGTCGAGTTAGTATGGGATAGGGCTATCTCACAAACTCCTCATTGCCGTTTTGGTGAGGATGGCGTTTGTTGCCGTATATGTTCGATGGGTCCCTGTCGAATTATCCCAGGTAGAAGAGATTATGGTGTCTGCGGGGCAACCGCTGATACTATCGTTGCCAGAAATTTCGTTCGCATGATAGCCGGAGGCGCTGCTGCTCATTCAGACCACGGCAGAGCTGTTGCGATAAATTTTATCAAAGCTGCTCGGGGCGAAGTGCCTGGTTATGAAATTAAAGATGAAGAGAAATTGAAACAAGTAGCTACTATCTACGGAATCGAAACTAAGGGCAGAACTAAAAATGAAATTGCAGAAGATGTCGGTAACGCCGCGCTGCAGGAATTTGGTCAGCAAACGGGAGAAATAAAATTCATCAGTCGTGCTCCCGAAAAACGACAGCAAATTTGGCGGGAACTTGGTGTTGTTCCCAGAGGCATAGACCGTGAGATAGTCGAGCTTATGCACCGCACAACCATGGGTGTTGACCAGGATTATGAAAATATAATGCTTCAAGGAACACGTGCAGCGCTTGCAGATGGTTGGGGCGGTTCGATGATTGCGACGGAATTACAGGATATAATGTTCGGCACCCCAGGCCAACCCTGGACTAATGGTAATCGCCAGGCATTGCGGTCGCAAGTTAATCTTGGTGTTCTCTCTGAAGCTGAAGTGAATATAGTTGTTCACGGTCACGAGCCTCTGCTTTCGGAGATGCTCGTGGTTGCATCTCAAGACCCAGAGATGCTCGCCCTTGCAGAAAGAGTTGGCGCTAAAGGGATAAGCCTCTCGGGAATTTGCTGTACGGCAAATGAAGTTCTAATTCGACATGGCATCCCGCTAGCCGGAAACTTTTTGCAACAGGAACTTGCCATTGTAACGGGAGCGGTAGATGCGATGGTCGTGGATGTGCAGTGTGTCATGGAGTCGCTCTCTAATATCTCTGAGTGCTATCATACGAAGTTAATCACAACTTCTGATAAAGCCAAAATACCCGGCGCTACCCACATGCACTTTGATGAAGAGGATGCTATCAATTCAGCTAAAGCGATAATTAGGGCAGCTATTGAGAATTATCCTAACCGGGGAGAGGTCAATATACCCAAAGATGAAGCGACTGATTTAGTCGCCGGTTTTAGCCACGAGTATGTCAACTACATGCTGGGTGGAACTTTCAGAGGTTCGTATTGGCCACTTAACAGTAACATTATAGATGGCAGAATCAGAGGTGTTGCAGGTGTTGTTGGCTGTAACAATGCTTGCGTAGCTCAGGATTCCGCGCATGTTCCACTTATCGAAGAATTAATCGCCAATGATGTTCTTGTCGTACAGACTGGGTGTTCTGCTATCGCGGCAGCAAAAGCCGGCTTGATGCAACCAGAAACGGCGGCGCTGAAAGCCGGCCCTGGTTTAGCTGAAGTATGTGAAGCTGTTGGCATACCACCTGTTCTGCATGCTGGTTCATGTGTCGATAATAGCAGAATTCTTGTCGCTTTGGCTGAAATGGTCAAGGTTGGAAAAGAGAATAGCCGATTGAGTCTAGGTGATGATGTTAGTGAACTACCGGTTGCCGGCGCAGCACCTGAGTGGATGAGCGAAAAAGCCATTTCAATCGGACAATACTTCGTAGCGTCAGGTGTATTCACAGTATTCGGCGTTAGATTCCCAACAACTGGAAGCAAAGCCTTAACAGACCTTTTATTTAAACGATATGAAAAGATACTCGGTGGAATGTGGGCTTGTGAACCTGACCCATCGAAAATGGCTGGTTTGATAATTGACCACATAGATAAAAAGCGAAAAGCGCTCGGAATTGAAGGTTCGCGAGAAAGAGTTCTCTACGATATGGAAATGAGACGAAAATTGGAGGTAGAATAATGTCACGAATCATTGCCTCTGCTGCAATAAGAGGCGCACACAAGATTATCAACAGAGCAGGAGAAGCACTCAAAGAAGCAACAGAAAAATATGGTCCTGAACAAGCAGTTGAATTTCCCAATACCGGATACTTCCTGCCCGTCATTTATGCGATGACGGGTATGGAAGTGCGAACAATAGCGGACATGCACCCCGTGCTGGATAAAGCGAAGATGCTTTTGCCACCGGTGCCAGCAGAAAAAGTGTGGTTGCCATACCTTGGCAATACCCTTGATGCAGGTATGGCTACGCTATTTGCTGATGAAATTATTGAAGTGCTAAAATACCTGGAAGATCCAGTGCCATACCACATTGGAGAAAATTGTCCCGTTGATGGCGATGATTATTGGTTGGGCGCAGCGGATGACCTAATCTTCCGCAAACGTGGCTTAGAGTTTGTGGATGGCACTGCACCTGGATTTGCGGCGATAGTCGGTTGCGCTCCGGATAATGAAACGGCAGTCAAAATTGCGCGTGAACTTCAAGAGAAAAACCTATACGTCTTCATGACTGCAACCTCTGACGGTAAAAACATGGCTGAACAGTTGCGCGAAGAGGGCGTACAGATGGGTTGGGAGACTCGTCTTGTGCCATTTGGCAAAGACATCACAGCAACAGTGTATCCGCTGGGATTCGCAGCGAGAGTAGCTATGTCTTTCGGTGGTGTTCAGCCCGGAGACTATTGGCGCAATCTGCTTTACAATAAAAACCGTACTTTCGCTTTTGTTCTTGCGTTAGGCGAAGTTGACGACGAGAAGTATGCTCAAGCGGCAGGCGCGATAAATTACGGTTTCCCTGCCATTGCTGATACTGATATTCCTCAAATTCTGCCAACGGGCGTTTGCACTTATGAGCATGTCATAGCAATGCCCAAGCAATTCCCACCCGAAGAGATTTACGCCAATATTGTCGCTAAAGCCATCGATGTGCGTGGCCTCAAAGTTGAGGTTCATGAAGTTCCCATACCAGTATCTTATGGGCCTGCTTTCGAAGGCGAAGTCATTCGCCGAGAGAATATGTATGTTGAGTTCGGCGGGCAACGTACACCATCCTTTGAATATCTCTACATGCGCGAAAATTCAGATGAGGTGACCGACGGGAAGATTGAACTGTTTGGTCCTGAAATTGATGACATTGAGCCAGGTAGTCAACTACCTTTAGGCATTGTCGTCGAAGTATACGGCAGAGAAATGCAACCCGAATTCGAAGCTATCCTGGAACGTATGATTCATACGTACGTCAACGGCGCATCAGGTGTATGGCACAACGGACAGCGCGACATCAACTGGTTAAGAATCAACAATGATGCTAAAGAACAGGGATTTAAAATTAAACACCTGGGCGATATCCTGCATGCCAGACTACATCAAGAATATGGCGCTGTCGTGGATAGGGTGCAAGTGAGAATCTATACTAACGAAGAAGATGTCTTGAAATTGCGCGAAGAGGCGAGAGAATCCTACCATCAGCGTGATGAGCGTATAGCAGGTATGACTGACGAATCGGTGGATACCTATTACTCCTGTATTTTGTGTCAGAGTTTTGCGCCTCAACACGTATGTATTGTGACTCCAGAGCGTTCAGGGCTTTGCGGAGGTTATAGCTGGTTGGATGCCAGAGCCAACTATCAGATTATTCCAACAGGTCCAAACCAGCCTGTTCCGAAAGGGGACGTTATTGATGAAAAATTTGGGCAGTGGGTTGGTGTGAATGAATACGTTTCCAATGCCTCCCGCGGCGCTTTATCAAGTTTCAGCGCGTATTCCATGATTATTGACCCGATGACAAGTTGTGGTTGTTTCGAATGCATATCGGCGATTCTTCCACTTACCAATGGGGTAATGATTGTCAATCGAGAATTTACTGACATGACGCCTTGCGGGATGAAATTCTCTACCCTGGCAGGCTCAGTCGGTGGAGGACTTCAAACACCAGGTTTCGTCGGTCATTCACGCCGATACATTGCTAGCCCCAAATATATCTCCGGCGACGGTGGCTTTAAACGCATCGTCTGGATGACCAAGGACTTGAAAGAGGACATCGGACCAATGCTGGACGAACTTGCCAAAGAAGAAGGTATTGAGGGCTTTGTCGATATGATTGCCGATGAAACTATCGCGACCACTGAAGATGAAGTGTTGGAACATTTAATGACAGTTGGACATCCTGCGTTTGAGATGGATCCAATGATTTAGATAGCATCGGATTTTGAGGAAAGTACGGATAGATTTCTTAAAATTCTTGCTTTCCTTCAAAGACACAGGGAGGAAGTATGCCTCGCATTAGTGCGTTCTTCGGTATCGTGGTTCGTATGTTTTACAATGACCACTGGCCACCTCACTTTCACGCTGAGTATGGTGAGTATGAAGCTGTTTACAAGATTGAAACAATTGAGGTTCTGAGGGGCAAACTTCCTCGCCGTGTTCATGCTTTGGTCGTGGAATGGATAACATTTCACCGTACTGAACTGATGGCGAATTGGAACAGAGCGCGGCAAGGATTACTGCTGAGAAGCATTGAACCACTTGACTGAGAAGGAGGTATCCTTCAATGAAACGTTTGGTACGCGTTCGAGCCGTAGAGCCCTTAGAGGGGTTTAGAGTACGCCTGG
>JACKQG010002102.1_pt1 | contig 13714 bp, 14 predicted proteins | sample 8237621 | NCBI WGS metagenome assembly JACKQG01 (sample SAMN15677084, study PRJNA649215) | marine metagenome | biome: marine; feature: Black Sea; material: saline water; isolation source: suspended particulate matter (SPM) from the Black Sea western gyre | collected 2013-06-09/2013-06-10 | depth...
TATCAGGGGATTACTCAGTGACTTTAATTAACTCAGTAGGATGTGATAGTATTGTCAATCTTAATCTAACAGTTACTACAACAGGAATATCTGATATAACTAGTAATAAAAGTAACTTAGTAAAGATTACTGATGTGTTAGGGAAAGAAACACCTTACAGAAGAAACACCACTCTCTTTTACATCTATAATGATGGAACAGTAGAAAAGAAAATAATTATTGAATAACATGAAAAAAACACTCATACTTACACTTATCATCTTTACAGGATTACAGTCTTTTTCACAGAAAAGAAAAAAAGGAATCTCTTTTTCTGTAGAAGTTGGTGCAAAAAATGATTTACAAAAACCAAAACTGGTTGTTGGTATAGTAGTAGATCAAATGCGCTATGATTATATCTACAGATTCTGGGATGATTTTGGAGATTATGGCTTTAAAAGACTTATAAATGAAGGTCATTTTTTTAGAAATGCCCAGTTCGGATATGTACCAACTTACACTGGACCCGGACATGCAAGTATTTTTACAGGTACAACTCCATCTGTTCATGGGATAATAGCCAATAATTGGTATGAAAAACAGTCTAGCGAAATGGTGTATTGTGCTGGTGATGGAAGCAGGGAAACAGTTTGTAATTGTGAGAAAAATCATACTGATGTTATTTCAACTGACGGACAAATGTCGCCTCATCAAATGTTAACAACCACTATAGGTGATGAAATGCAATTGTTTAATCCAGAATCAAAAGTGATTGGAATCTCTTTAAAAGATAGAGGAGCTATCCTTTCAGCAGGTCATGCGGCAGATGCGGCATATTGGATGGATAGTAAAGGAGAGTGGATTACTTCATCATATTATATGGATGAACTTCCTGATTGGTTAAAAGAGTTTCAAGATGAAAATCCTTCTTCAAATTATTTAAAAGGGGACTGGAAAGTAGAAGAAAAATTTTCTCATAATTTAGATTCTCTTTTTATAAATAAAGGAGGAAGTGGTATAAAAAGCACCCCTTTTGGAAATACAATTTTAAAAGATTTGGCAATAGAGATATTGCAGAATGAAAAATTAGGTTTGGGAAATAGTACAGATTTTCTTTCGGTTAGTTTTTCTTCTACCGATTATATTGGACATCAATACGGACCACATGCAGCAGAAGTTAAAGACACTTACATCCGTTTAGATAATGATATCGCAGATATTTTGAATAATTTATACCAAGAAATTGGTGCTAAAAATATTGTTCTTTTCATTACTGCTGATCATGGAGTTGTTTCTGAACCAAAGGAACTCTTAGAAAGAAATATTCCTGCAGGATATTTTGATGGATCTGTTATGAAAACAGAATTATCTACTCATCTAATTGCTAATTATGGTGAAGGAGAGTGGATTAAAAATTATTCAAATAACCAATTATTTTTAAATCAAAAATTAATATCAGAAAGAAACATAAATCTTCAAGAAATTGAGAGAAAATGTGCTAATTTCTTTTTAAAATATGAATGGGTTAAAAACACTTATACTGCAACTCAAATAAATGAAAATGAGTATAATAATTCATTTCATTCCTTAATTCAAAGAGGTTATAATCAGCAAAGATCAGGAGATGTGATTGTTAGCTTACAAACTGGCTGGTTATCATCTTACTGGGAAAAAGGAGGTACGACACATGGGTCATCTTATAGTTATGACACGCATGTTCCACTAATTTTCTGGGGAGGAAAAATCCCTCAAGGACAAACGGACAGAAAAGTAAATATCCGTGATATTGCACCAACAATTTCTACAATTTTAGGAACGGCATATCCAAATGGATGTACCGGAAATCCTTTGCCAGAAGTAACTGAGTGAAAGAAATAAAGGCAATAGATTATTCAATTTGGATTGGAAAAAATTCCTTTTCTAAACTTGATATATCTAACTACTCCCAAGTTGCTATTTTGGTAGATGAAAATACCAAGAGAGATTGTTTATCCAAACTTCCACAAATAGAAAATGCTCTAATTATTGAAATTAAATCAGGGGAAGAATACAAGAATATCAGCACTTGTAATCTCATTTGGGAACAACTCACAATAAATAATTTTGACCGAAATTCACTACTCATCAACCTAGGTGGAGGAGTCATTGGTGATATGGGAGGGTTTTGTGCTGCTACTTATAAAAGAGGGTTAGAATTCATTCACATCCCTACTACTTTACTGGCTATGGTAGATGCTTCAGTAGGAGGAAAATTAGGAATTGATTTCAAAGGATTTAAAAACCAAATAGGACTTTTTAATAATCCGAAAGCTGTATTGATTTCTCCAGAATTTTTAGAAACACTGGCTGAAAATGAGTTAAAATCAGGTTTTGCGGAAGTAGTGAAACACGCATTGATTTCAGATAATTCACTTTGGGTAAAATTGAAGAATACGCCTTTTAATGAATTGGATTGGGAAAGCATTATTAACACTTCCGTTCAGATAAAAAATAAGATTGTTTTAGCAGATCCTTTTGAAAAAGGAGAACGAAAGAAACTCAATTTTGGGCATACTTTTGGTCATGCAATTGAAAGTTATTATTTGGAGAAGGGAACACCCATTTCACATGGAGAAGCAGTATTTATGGGAATGATATTAGAAACTAAAATTTCTGATTTATCCGAAACTGACAAAAATGAAATTAAGAATTATGTCCTTAGTAATTTTGCTTTACCCTATACTCCAAAGAAATCAAGCCTACATAAATTTCTGATAAACGATAAGAAAAACCAAAATGGAAAAATTAATTTCACTTTATTAAATGGAATAGGAAATTGTTCATTAGATAATTTATTCTCATTAGATGAATTATAAAATTTCACATCCTACAAAAGTGGTGGAGTGTGAAATTGACTTACCTGGTTCAAAAAGTATTTCCAATCGATTATTAATCATTCAAGCACTTTGCAAACAAGAATTTGCAATTACAAATCTGTCAAGCTCTGAAGATACAAAGTCTTTACAGAAAGCTTTAAAAGCTACTAAAGTTACAATTGATATTGGTGCAGCAGGAACTTCTTTTCGATTCTTAACCGCTTATCTTTCTACTTTGGTTGGTAAGAGATTTATCTTGACTGGAAGTAATAGAATGAAAGAAAGACCCATTAAAGAATTAGTAGATGCTTTACTAGATTTAGGAATTGAGATAAAATATTTGGAGAAAACGGGTTTCCCACCTTTAGCAATTTTAGGTACTGAGATAACAGAAAACAAAGTAAGTATTGATGGACAAATAAGCTCTCAATTTATTTCTGCTCTTTTATTAATTGCTCCAACTTTAAAGAATGGATTAAAACTTCAAATTTCTGGCAAAATAGTTTCTAAACCTTACATAATAATGACTTTAAAACTTATGGAAGAATTTGGAATTTCTCATACCTGGCTAGAAAATACAATTGAAATAAAACCACAGAAATATAGTGCAAAAGATTATAATATAGAAGCCGATTGGTCGGCAGCATCTTTTTGGTATGAAATTGCTGCACTTTGTAGCAGCTGTAATATTACACTAAATGGATTAACTGAAAATTCTATTCAAGGAGATAGAAAAGTTATGGAGTTGTTTAAAAATTTAGGAGTACAAACGAAATTTAAAAACGGAAGTATTATACTCTCTAAAAAAGAAGAAAATGACATTTCAAAAGAAATAAACTTAATCAACACACCAGACTTATACCAACCTTTAAAATGCACTCTTTTTGCCAAAAACTTAACAACTAAATTTTTAGGCTTACAAAGCTTAAAAGACAAAGAAACCAATAGAATAAAAGCAGTAGAAAAAGAATTATTAAGTCTAGTTACAACTAAAAAAATAACAACATACAAGGATCACAGAATGGCAATGAGTTTTGCGCCTCTATGTTTAAAATACGAAACATTACAAATAAATGATGTGGCAGTAGTAGAAAAATCATATCCTAACTTTTGGAATGATTTAAAAAAAGGAGGTTTTATAATAACGCCATTAACTCACTAAGGCAAAATATCTCATGCACTACTGAGTGCTTGTGAGCTAACTTGTTTGGATTAAAATAAACACCTTGCATACCAATTTGTTCAGCACCTAATACATCAACGGGAAAGTCATCTCCAATCATAATACTTTCATCCGGTTTTGCCTTTGCCTGTTCCAAAGCAAACTCAAATATTTTAGCATTTGGCTTCTTCACTCCTACTTGTTCGGAAGTTACAATGACATCAAAATATTGTGCTAAATCAGAAGATGCTAATTTAATGTGTTGCACCTCTTCAAATCCATTAGTAATTATATGCAGTGAGTATTTTTTTTTCAAATATAATAGTACTTCATGCGTATAAGGGAAAAGAGTAGTTTTTAGGGGCGATTCTTGTATGTATGCCAAGCCAAATTGTTCTGCCAATTCTGAATCATCAATATCGTATTCAGCTAAAGCGAGTTGAAATCTTTTCCCTCTTAATTCTTCTTTCTTTATCTTGTCTTCACGATATAACTCCCATAATTCTTCATTATGTATTTTATATTTTTTTATAAAATTATCAGCAGTATCTATTCCTTTTTCAATTAGTTTAAAGTCCTTAATTAATTGTAAAAGAGTTGTGTGAGAATTTTTTTCAAAATCCCATAAAGTACGGTCTAAATCAAAAAATATGTGTTTTATCATTAATCTAAAATGCAGTAAGAGCTACCGAAATAACTAAGGACCAGCCTACAACTGAGGTAATAAGAATAGGAATTGTTTTTTTCTTTTCAGGGAAAAAGTGAAGTGCTAGATAAGTGCCAATTGGAATAGACAAAAATATAGGTGTTAAAAAGGCTATGCCAAATAAACCATATTTACGAGCAGTTTTAATAGCCAATATATTCTTCATACTTCTTTTCTTCACTTTATTTTTTCTTCTTGATGCAATGAATTTGTATATTTTATCGCTTAAAAAGGAAAAAACAAAAATACTCAACACTCCACCTGCAACAGAAAAGAGAAGGGTTTGAATAAAAGTAAAATCATATTTCATGATAGAGAGTGGTATAGCAAACATAAATTTAGTGCCACTTAGGAAGATTACAACTAATATTTTTAATGCTATTGACATAATTACTTTTCATACCCTTAACGCATATTGCTTTAAAAGGGTTGCTAATTTCGTAAAAAAAGTAACAGTAACCAATTTATAATTTTAAATTCTTATGTATTTAAATTTTCTCGCCAAATGCTAAATCTCCAGCATCTCCCAAACCAGGTACAATATAGGATTGGGCAGTCATCTCCTTATCCTCAGCACCAAGCCAAAGAGTACAATTTCTGAAAGGTAAGTTTTCTTTAAAATATTGTATTCCTTCAGAGCTAGCAATAGTTACCACCACATGAATATGTTTTGGCTTTCCTTTTGAAAGCAGAGCCTCCATAGCCAAGACCATTGAACTACCACTTGCCATCATAGGGTCACACAATATAACTGTCTTGCCTTCTAAATCTGGAGAAGACATATATTCAATTTTTATTTCGAAATCACCTCCTCTATTATGCTTTCTGAAAGCAGAAATGAAACAGTTTTCTGAGCTATCAAAATAATTAAGTAAGCCTTGATGTAATGGTAGTCCCGCACGCAATATAGTAGCCAATACTGGTTTTTCTATCATTAAACTTTCTGAAGAAATACCAAGTGGAGTAGTAATATCATTATTTTCATAAGTCATTTTTTTACTAATTTCATAAGCAAAAATTTCACCTATTCTTTCAATATTCCTTCTGAAACGCATTGCATCTTTCTGAATATTTACATCTCTTATTTCACGAATAAAATGATTAAATATTGAATTCTGTTTTCCTAAATTAATGATTTCCATTTTTAAGTATGTATTAATTTAACCATCTCTTCATAAACATTACGCCAACCTTTCCATACCCCTACATCACTAAAAGTATCATTATGCCAAATGCTTATTAACGTTCCATCTACTTGTTTTACTTCATTTATAATTTCACCTAATTCTTGAACCACGTCATCAGGATTTAACTCCATATTAAACTTTAAGGTATCATCAACTATTGCAAAAGGATAAACTTTAATAGGAAGAACCTGTTCCATATCTAAGTTATAGAATGTAAATGAACTAGCAATTCCCGCCCTAAATCCCAAAACAGAAGCATAACCCATTGTATAATCATTAGTAATACCAACTTCTAATAACCGTTTATATGTATTAGGAAATGATAGCTGTAAAAAGTGTTGACGACTAAAGGTAACTTCTCTCTTTTGAATATCCTCAAGGCGTTTTATCTCAACTGCTAATTGGGTTTCATTAATACTTGAACCAAAAGAAGGATGAATACCTACTGGCGCCAAATCAGCTAAACGTTTGACTAAAGCTTGAAAGTTACTGTTTGTATGGGAAATATTTTTGTCATTCAATCCGTAATCTCCTAATAGCACAAAATAACGCACATCAAGATTATATTTCTTCTTCAAATTAAATTGCAAGGAATAAGTATCAAAAGGATCTTTTCTTTTCTTAGAGCTAACTGCTGCTGCCATTTTTAAAGAATCAATATCAAACCTTAAAATTGCTTTTAATAAAAATGCAGCTGAACGTACAAAACCTTTGCCTTTATACTGATAAGCATTGTCAATATCAATAGTTGAAATGAACTTAAATATTGGAGATTTTATTTTCAAATACGGAAACTTATCCTCAAAAACACTTATTAATTGCTTAGCCCAGATATTAACAACTGGCTTTTGTAAAAAATTATGCTTAAAGGCTAAACTCTCTTCTGCTTTAAAACGATTATATTTATCTTTTAAGTGAGGTAGATACTCCTCATACCTACTTACTAAATAGAAGCTAGCTGCAAAAATATCATACGCAAAAGCACTTTCATTTGAAGTTTGAAAAAAAACTGGGCAATTTTCATGCTCCCCAATTTGGATTGACACTTCATTAATTCCTCTTTCATTCAATAAAGAATATGCCTCTACAAATATTTCATGCTCACAAATAGGAGATAATGAATAATTCAATTTTGAAGTTTGAGTAGTTAGGTAGGTAGGCTTGTCATCCGTTAACTGATATTCAATTTGGTAAATATCATTGAAAATTAGCCCAAAGACATACTGGTGCCTGGCTGTAATCTTAGGAATATATACTAACAAGCTTTGCATAAGGCAAATATAAAAAAAAGGGCTTATCGCAATGATAAACCCTTTCTAGATAATTAATTTCTTATTTATTTATGCTAATGCATTTACATGCTTAGATAATTTTGACTTTAAATTAGAAGATTTATTCTTATGAATAATATTTCTTTTTGTCAATTTATCCAACATACCTGCAACTTTAGGAAATAAAGCAGCTGCTTCTTTTTTGTCCGTTAAAGCACGCAAAGCTCTTACTGCATTTCTTGTAGTTTTATGCTGATATTTATTTAACAATCTTTTTGTTTCTGATTGTCTTATTCTTTTTATTGCTGACTTATGATTTGCCATAGTTTTAAATTTTAGTAGCCCGACGGAGAATCGAACTCCGGTTACATGGATGAAAACCATGCGTCCTAACCACTAGACGACCGGGCCATAATGTTCTCAAAATTGAGGGTGCAAATTTATACTTTTTTTAAAACCAAACGAAAAATTAATCATTATTTGTTTCAAAAGAAAATTTGTAACCCATTCGTTTGGCTGTTTTTAGTTTTTGATTGTTATTCATATCTAGTATTTGATGAACAGACACAACCTTAACATCATTGAAATTTGGTGTTTGTAAATCAAAATTTAAAGCATAAACCATTGTTTCATTAATGATTTTATCAATCTGATCTGTATTTATTTGTTGATTTACAAAATCATTAAACAAAAAACCTAACTGTTTATCACCCTCAACAAAAAAATGTTTATCCTTATTAATAAATACACGGGCAATTAAATAACCCGCATCATTCATACGATTATATTTAAAAGAATCCGAAAGAAAATTATAGATATTAATCACCCCGCAAAAAGACCTTAACTTATCCTGCTTAACATATTTTGTTTTATGAATTGAATGCGAATTTGGAAAATCAAATACATTGGAATGCATATGAAAGAGTAAAGTATCCCCCGAAAATTTTAATTTTGATTCAAAATCACCATCTGAAGAATAGATGACTTGCACATCTTTGTCAGCTAATTCATTATTAATAATATTTGATTTAGCTTCTAAATACTGCTGAAATTCAGCGAAAACTGATTTAGTTTTTCGATAAACCTCTTGCTTTGTACTCGCTTTAGTCTTTAATAACTCAATAATCTTTTCTTTATCATTCATCTTTTAATATGATTTTGCAAATAACACTCTATTGGTTGAGGGTTTGCCTGTAAAAACACAAACCCCATCCTCCTTTTTGACATCCAAAGGAATACATCTTATTGTAGCTTTAGTTTCTTGCTTAATTAATTCTTCAGTTTCAGAAGTACCATCCCAATGTGCATAAACAAAACCCCCTTTTTCAATTAACTTTATAAATTCTTCTTTAGAGTCCGCTTTATAGGTTTTTTCTTCACGATAGGTTAATGCTTTTTTATATAAATTATCTTGAATGTTCTCTAACAAATGTTCAACCTTATTTTCAATATCTATTATCTGGTAAGTTTCTTTTTCCAAAGTATCTCTACGAGCCACTTCAATGGTACCGTTTTCTAAATCACGAGCCCCTAATGCTAAACGTAATGGCACTCCTTTCAATTCATATTCCGCAAATTTCCAACCTGGCTTATGTGTATCTCTATTATCAAATTTAACTGAAATGCCTTTTTCTTCTAAAGCCATCTTCACTTTGTTCGCAACCTCTGATACAGCATCTAATTGCTGATCTCCTTTGTAAATTGGTACGATAACTACCTGAAATGGAGCTAGTTTTGGAGGCAATACTAAACCATGATCATCAGAATGCGTCATAATCAAAGCACCCATCAAACGAGTTGAAACACCCCATGAAGAAGCCCAAACATATTCTTTTTTCCCTTCCTTAGTTGCAAACTTCACATCAAATGCTTTTGCAAAATTTTGTCCTAAAAAATGAGATGTTCCTGCTTGTAAAGCCTTTCCATCTTGCATAAGCGCTTCAATACAATAGGTTTCTTCAGCTCCGGCAAAACGCTCATTGACTGATTTTAATCCTTGAACAACTGGCATTGCCATAAAGTTTTTAGCAAAATCAGCATAAATACCAATCATCTGCTCAGTTTCCTCTACTGCTTCCTTTTTAGTAGCATGAGCAGTATGACCTTCTTGCCATAAAAACTCTGTAGTCCGCAAAAACAATCTTGTACGCATTTCCCATCTTACTACATTTGCCCATTGGTTTATCAAAATTGGCAAATCACGATATGATTGTATCCACTTACGGTAAGTATCCCAAATAATGGTTTCAGATGTAGGGCGGACAATTAATTCTTCTTCTAATTTAGCAGTAGGGTCAACTATTAAGCCACTACCATCTTCAGCATTTTTTAAACGATAATGTGTAACGACAGCACATTCTTTTGCAAAACCCTCAACATGAGCAGCCTCTTTACTTAAATATGATTTTGGGATAAAAAGAGGGAAATAAGCATTCACATGACCTGTTGCTTTGAACATTCTGTCTAGTTCTGCTTGCATTTTTTCCCAAATTGCAAACCCATAAGGCTTAATTACCATACAACCTCTTACTCCTGAATTCTCTGCTAAATCAGCACCTTGTACAATTTCATTATACCATTGTGAATAATCCTCTTCTCTTGATGTTAGTTTTTTTGCCATTATGCTTTAAAAAATGTAATTTTGTATTGTTATTCTCGTTAACTTATTAAAGTTGCACAAAACTAACAATTAAAATAGCATAAGTTTATGACTGTCAAACAAAAATATACTACTATGAAAGCTTTACTTTCTACTTCTATCGTTTTACTTTTTTTATCTTCTTGCATTACATCCTCCCATCTGCATTATAGCGATCCTAATTATTTGGGTAGCGCTGAATTTAGTAGTTATGAAGAAATTGTAACAGAACCTGTATCTGAAATTTATCAAACACAAGATACAGACACAATAACTGATAATTATTATAGCGAGTATGATGTTGCTGATGATTATTATGATTATAGTTTTTCTTCAAGAATAAGAAGATTCCATAGACCAATGTATTACAGTAATTATTATGGTGGTCTTTATACTGATTATTACTGGTATAATAATGATCCTTTCTATTGCGGAACAAGCATCTATTACGGATACAATTGGAATTCTCCTTATTATTCATACTATTCTCCTTATTACTCCAATAATTACAATAGTTATTACGCTTATGAACACAATAATTACCACCATAACACACCAACTTACACCTATTACAATAATAATAACCACACAACAGGACATAGAGGCTCCTTATCCTCACATTCTAGTGGAAGAGGAGTGAAAACAAATACTATTATCCCGAATACTAATGTTAATACATCAACCTTAAACATTAGTAATGGAAATATCCTAAAAAACAACACCAATTCTACAATTAGGAATACCTCACCTTACAGGGGAAATACGAGTATTAAGTCAGGTAATAGCAGAAACAATACAAGTATAAAAACAAATACCAACAGAGTTAATACTACCAAAACAGACAACTCTTATACGGAAAATACATCAAATAAGACTACTACTAAAAAAGGAAATCGCTCCTATACTGCTCCAAAATCAAACACAAATAACAAAAGTTATTCAGCTCCAAAATCTAATTCCAGTAAAAGAAATTATAACTCAGGAAGTAGTAAGTCTAACAGTGGAAGTAGATCCTCAGGAAATTCAAATAGAAGAAGTACAAAACCAAGAAAATAAGAAATGAAAAAAGGATTATTAGCAATATCAATTATTGCACTAAGCAGTATTACTTTATTAGCTCAAAACGAGATTGATGCTTTACGTTTTTCTCAAGACGCTCCATTAGGAACAGCTCGTTTTTCAGCAATGAGTGGTGCATTTGGCTCTTTAGGTGGAGAGTTTTCCGCACTAAGTCTAAACCCTGCAGGAATTGGTATGTATCAGTTTTCTGAATTTAGCTTTACTCCCAGTTTCAGTCTAAATAGCACTACTTCTTATTATGGAAATAAAGAAACTGACTACAAATCAGGATTAAAAATAGGCAACATAGGTCTTGTATTTTCAAGTCTTAGAGAAAATTCGGAATGGAAAAGAATTAATTTTGCTATTGGCTGGAATCAATTAGCAAATTATGATAGTAATATTAGAATTCAAGGTGAAAATAATACTTCCTCAATAGCTGATAATATCTTAGCGATTTCTCAAGGCAATTCTATTGATGAGTTAAATACACTTTATTCTGCGCCTGCTTTCTGGACTAACTTAATAGATTTAGCAAACAATAGTGTAGACACAACAACTAATTGGTATGCTCACGATAACGGAAATTATATTTCCCATGTTAAAGGAAATTCTTCAAAAACTCAAACTAAAAATATTCATTCTTCTGGAGGGAAAAATGAGTTTATTTTCTCTATCGGAGGGTCTTTTAACGAACAGTTATACTTAGGAGCTACAATAGGAGTTCCTACTTTAGATTATTATGAAAAATCAACTTATAGTGAAACAAATTTTGAAGATACAATTAATGGGTTGCAAGGATTTGACATACATGAGGAATTAAGCGTCTATGGAGCTGGTCTAAACTTAAAATTAGGTGCAATACTTAGAGTATCCGAAAACTTAAAACTAGGCGCCTCCCTACACACTCCTACAGCTTATAGTATTGAAGAAACTTTCAGCACAAGCATAACAACACATTTTACTGAAGAAAGTTTTACTGAACACTCAAATATTAACTACTTTGAATACGATTTAATTACGCCTTGGAAAGCAATTTTAAGTGCATCATCCTTATTAAACAAAAACATTCTATTGAGTGCCGATTATGAAATAGTTGACTACTCTTTCTCAAGCATGCATTCTAGTCAATACACGTTTACTAATGAGAACAATATTATTCAGGAACTATATACCAAGGCTTCAAATATCCGTTTAGGTGCTGAGATAAATATAAAGCCTTTTGTAGTTAGAGCTGGATACTCAAAATACGGAAGTGCATTTGCAAACAAAGATTACAGTAAAGAAAATTACAGCTTTGGATTGGGGATAAATAATGGTGGGTACTATTTGGATGCAGCTTATGTATTATCACAAGGAAATGGTGAACACCTACTATACAATGAGGATTATATCAATCCCGTATCTTTAGTAAATACAAATCATAGTCTAGTATTCACTCTAGGATTTAGATACTAATTAGTAACGCGAACTAAACCAACTTTTGCTTTTTGATGAATTCCTCTTTCATAATCAAAGTCAGAAAGGGATAAACATTTTTCAAAATAGATTTTTGCTTGATTTAACTTTTCCTGTTTTTCGTAAATCAACCCTATTTGTAAAGCTGACATAGGTGCATAATAGTTTTTAGATTTTTTTCCTAAATCAAAAGCTTTTTGATATTGAGCAATTACTTGTTCATCCAAGTACATCAGCTTTGATTCAATACGCGCTAAACGATAATAATACTCATCAAAAAATCCAGCGTAATCTGACAATTTATTTTCACTCGTTAGCTCTAATTGTGCTTTCTCATAATATCCACCATCATAAAGTAATCTTGCTCTTAGTAATTTTGGAGAATTCAAATGGTTTTTCTCAGCCTCTTTTAAGGCAACTTTATCTTCATCAATAAATGCTCTTCCTTCTAATTTTATTTTTTTCAAATACCCCATTTCTTCATCACTCTTCTGTTGTAAAAAAGCAATCCAAGACAATTTTTGATAGGCAGATTTTATATAATTATTTCCTTTAAAATTCTTAAGAAACCGATTAAAATACATCTCAGATTTTTCATAATCCAATGAGTACAAATAAGAGATACCTTGTAAATAATCTAAATAATGAAAAGGATATTTCCCTTGATCAGCTGGACGGTTTTCCAACACCTTAATGCATAAAGCATTCTTACCTAAAGCATGTGAAAGACGAGCTGCAGCAAAATTTAACAGATAATTATCGGAATACTCACTTGCTATGACATCCAATAATTGCTTATAAGCTATTTCATTATTGGTCATATTTAACTGCAAGAAAGTAGTTAAGAATAAAATTTCTGAATGATACATTTCCATTTCCTCATCTTGTAACAAAGACTTCAACTCTGCTAAACCAAGCTCAACACCTCCTTCCATCCCTACTAAGTTAATTACCCATTGATATTTTTCAGGAATAGCCCCAACCAAAGTATGTAATAATCCTAATCCTTTTATATTGAGTTTAAAATTAGGAAATTGCTCATGATTTTTTTCCAAAAGAGAATAGGCTTTCTGAATTTCATAAGCAGCAGTCAAGTACTCTTCAAATTTTATACGAGCAAAAGCCCATTGTAAATGCACTTCAGCTTGAGCATATAAATAATATGGAGAACTATCATCACCTGCTTGAATAAAATCAATTCTATCTGACTTCAATTCCTTTGCAGTTGAGAAAAACTCTGCTTCTTCCCCAATAATAATCGTTAAAAAGTCAATATAATTTTGATGTAAAACAAGGATGGCATTATCAGGGTTTTCTAATTGTTCTATTTGAAGCAATTTATTGGCAGCTTCAAATTCCAAATTGATAATATGAGTGTACGATTGCTGCATTCTTTCAT
>JACKQG010005599.1_pt1 | contig 13713 bp, 9 predicted proteins | sample 8237621 | NCBI WGS metagenome assembly JACKQG01 (sample SAMN15677084, study PRJNA649215) | marine metagenome | biome: marine; feature: Black Sea; material: saline water; isolation source: suspended particulate matter (SPM) from the Black Sea western gyre | collected 2013-06-09/2013-06-10 | depth...
CGGATCTGACCGGTCATCAACTGGGAAACGCAGAGACGCAAAGGTGCAGAGCCGCAGAGCATTCATGGTTTCCTTTGCGCCTCCGCGTCTCTGCGACTCTGCGTTAACCGCATCTGACCGGTCATCAACTGGGAAACGCAGAGACGCAAAGGTGCAGAGCCGCAGAGCATTTATGGTTTCCTTTGCGCCTCCGCGTCTCTGCGGTTCTGCGTTAACCGGATCTGACCGGTCATCAACTGGGAAACGCAGAGACGCAAAGGTGCAGAGGCGCAGAGCATTCATGGTTTCCTTTGCGCCTCCGCGTCTCTGCGGTTCTGCGTTAACCGGATCTGACCGGTCATCAACTGGTGCAGCATGGTCTTGAACAGCGCCTGCAACGCTGCCTTCCGGTGCTCCTCAGCGGCGACTTCGGGACAGGGCCGTGTGCACAGCTTTCTCTGGAGAGGGCTCGCGCACGGCTCTGGAGCGTATGATCCTGTATTGTTGCCACACCTCGAGGGATGGGGCGTTCCAGGAAACCAGAGGGTAGAACTTGCGTTACGCAGGTTGAGACTTCCGAAGTCTCGGAGACTTCGGAAGTCTGGGTTTCGCCAACGAGGTATTTGCGCAGGCGGCGAAGAAAGAACAGGTAGTTGGCGCGCTGGAAGAAGACGGGTTGGCGGTTGTTGCCCCGGTTGTAGAGGTGGTAGTGTTCTTCTGCTACCAAGGGGATGAATCGTTGTGGCATGTGGTTTGTCTCGATTGTCTGGCCTTTCGTCCTGGTAGCGTTGCTCGAAGGCCAGGTCGTTCATTTCGCTTTCTGGTCTCCTTGCACACAGTCCTACTTGCGCATATCCGGCACAGCATAGATCAAGGGCAAGCTGAGCAGGGTAGTTGCGCTCTTGACCAGCACGTTGGATAGAACGATGCTCCACACAACTGGGACGGGCAACACACCGCCGAACGCTCCCCACGAAAACACGACGCTATCCAGAGGCACACTCACAGTATTGCTTGTCAGCACTCGCATCCACTGATAGCGGTGTGTTATGCGTTCAACCCACAGCCGATAGACCTCAGTGTCAACCAGTTCGGAGATGACCTCGGCGACGATACTGGCCATCACGATGCGCCAGACCGGTGACAACACAGTGGCAAACTCGACTTGCGGCCCGACCGCCGGATCTCCTGGCAATCGTGAGACTAACCAGAATAGACCCGCCATCACGAGGTTGATAACGGCTGCTGTGACAATCAACACGCGGGCACCTTTTGCGCCGACCGTTTTATGCACCAAATCGCGCAGCGTGAACGTGATAGGGTATACGAACGTTCCGGCGTCCATTGACAAACCAAAGAACAGCACGATTTTGAGGCTGGTCACGTCTGCCAACATCTGTGCTGCAATGTAAGCAGATGAGACCACGATTACAGGTATCATCCTGACTCCTTGTGTGTTCTGATGGCTGAACTGAGCGGCAATCGCCAGATGGAGAGTTCGCGCTGTTTGCCAGGCTGAGTATCTACGTGCGAAAATCCTAACCGTTCGTAGAACTTGTTGGCCTCCAGGTCCGCGGGACACTTGAGCAGGACGAATCGTTGGTTGTGTTCACCAGCATCGTATACCAGCGCATTCACTAACCGTTGCCCAATACCCTGCCGCCGATGCTGGGGGGCTACTGCAATGTGGTACAGCGTGGTTTGCTCATCCTGGCGATGGTGATATTCGACGAAGCCGACAATACCCCTGCTATTCTCGGCGACAATGACTTCACCCCGATCGATGCTGCTAGCCAAAGCCGGTCGCAACACAAATCCCAGTTCGTTCTTGTGTGCATCAGCCAAGCCCTTGACTATATCCAAGTCAGCCGGGATTGCTTTACGGATCATAAGGCTAGTCATACGGATGCCTCGCCTCCTCCGTGGTAACTCTTACGTGGCCGAATCTGAACCATTGCTACCTTTTCTTGCTCATCGTCCACCAACACTGCTTCGCCCCTCCGCTTAAGTTTGCGAATGTAGGTCTTGAGTTCGCCACCCATATAGTCTTGACTGAGGGCATTGACGGCCTGGATGTCAGCCCGGTTGGTCAGCTTTTGGGCGATGATGACGTCGCATTGGGTAATAACTTCACTATCAATAGCCGATGGCTGTTGGCTGGCGACAGCTAACGACAAGCCGGGCTGCCGGCCCTCCTTGGTCCAACGGATGAGTGCTTCTTTCGCCAGGGTTGTCTTGCCCGAAGGTACAAACTGCTGAGCCTCGTCAATCAGCACCCACACCCGGGGCAACTCACTGACCAGCCCGAGTTCTTCCTTGCGGCGGGCGATGGTGCGTCGTTTGAAAATGTCGCGGGCTAGTACATCCACGATTAGATTGCGCCGGCCGCGTGGGCCAGGATCGAGGGTGCTCAGATCCACAATGTTGACAGATTGTGGGTCAAAGACTTCCCATAACTCCTGATAACGTGCACTGAAGATGTCCCAATCCTGAGCCATTTCCAGCCGATTAAGCAGAGCCTGACGTGTACGGTCTTGCACCAGCCCATCACTCTCGACAGCATCAATAATGTCGGGAATGAAGAAATGTTCTTTGCGACGGCGTCTTAAGTGCTGTACAGCACGGAAAAGGGCAATACCCATCACATCAGCAATGCTGAGATCGAATAGTTCACACCAGGCGTCGGGCGACAGATCAGCAGGGTTGATGCGGAACTGGCGGAAGCGAACGCCCCGCGCTTCCATAACTTCGGTCACTTTTCGTCCACCATAAAGGATTTCCGGAGCACCTGGAACCAGCAATAGGATGGGGATACCTTTAGCACTGAGGCCCCAATCCCACAGCAAGCGTTCCTGTTCGTGGTTAGGCTGGGCCATTGGGTAGTAGATGCCCATGGGATCTATGATGATCACCAACGTGTTGCCAGCATTGAGCAGTTCCTCAACGATGACACCCAGGGTATACGATTTGCCAGAACCGCGCTTGCCGCAGATTAACACGGCCCGTGAGCGAGAAGCGTCCAGATAAGTGAAATCACCGCTTTTCAAGTCTTTTCCAATGTTGAGCATCAGTCACCAATCCTTACTGTTATGAAGGGCACGATAGACTCCTGAAACGAAATGCCGCCGTGAACACCCTGTTCGTCTATGCGCAGTGGTCGGCGGAGCTTGGGAAAATCTAGACAATAATACTCTTCACCGTCAATCAAAAACCGCCGGCCCTTGTCGCGCTGATGATACAAATCGCGCCAGCCGCACCAGCGCGGGCTGGATTTCCCCGGTGCATCGCCAATGACTTTCGGCTCAAATTCGTCACGCCACAGAATACCGTGATCTGCTGTGAGGTATAGACAGGCGCGCAACCCCAACTCGCTACACAGCTCGCCACACAGCGCCGTCAGTTGCTCGAACTCCCGGCGAACTTCTTCCACGATGGCAGCGATGGGCGGCCGTCGCTTTTGGGCATGGGCGTAGCCATCCAACCCCGTGCGCATGATTTGGCCGTAACTCTTGCGCTGCCCGGGATTGCTCAGGTGGCGTCGAAGCGTTGCCAGGATTTGCGAGAAGTGACCGATCTTCTTCACCTCAGCGATGGTGTGAAATAGCCGATCCGTCAACTGGTTGTCTTCCCGCATCCAATAGGTGAAGCCCAGGCGATGATGATAGCCAGCGTCAAATAGTCTCACAGCCACTGGAGGGTCCCCGATGAGGTTGGGGAACGCCACACGAGTCAATGTAGGAACATCCACCAGACAAGGCTCAATGCTCAATAGTTGGTCAGTCGAATCGGCCCAACTGCGCACATCTTGATAAGAAAGACCATCCACAAGGAACAGGATAACAAAGTCGTATTGACCGGCTTCAACGACGATGCGTTCGACCGCCTGACTTTGGCATAGCATTCGGGATGCTATATCATCGTAGCGGTCGAAGAGGATAGTATTGAGCGCCGGCGTGAAGGGATCGTGATCGCAGCGAACGTGGGGAAAGCGATCAGCGTATTGGATATCGGATGCAGTGATGAGCAGCCTCCCCGGCAGCATCGGTTCAGGAGCATCGAGTTGCCAGGCTGCCTCGGCTGCCGAGGCGAGCACTGTCACATCTTCTGGCAGGTAGCATATAGAGACCGGAGGAATCTCAGCGATGACGGGGGTGCAATCGAGCAAAGTCAGCAAGTCATCAAGGGACATCATTTACCCCCGCTGCCGTACCCTGATAATGGCTCGGTTCTTGCGATACAGCCCCTCCAGCGTGGTTAACAGATCTTTCAACTCGATTTCCTGTCCCGCGTGGCGCAACCCGACGAAGAGATCAGTCAAGTCTACGTCGTTCCGTGAACCAAAGGCTTCCAACACTCTGGCTTCCTCTGGGGTCAACTGATGATCAGCAAAGAGGATGGGTCCCAGTTGTTGCCGGACAGTTGCCACGGATTGTGCTGCGTCGTTGACCTGCTGGCTGAAAGCACTCAGCTCGTCACCGGCTTTCTGGATCAAGGAGACCGTCAGTGCTCGACGCAATTGCCCCAAGATAGTCTCAACATCGGCAAGTTGTTTCTCCACCTGCTGAACGAGCTTACGCTTGTCTTTGCCAACAATGTGAATGTATTTCGCCTTGAGCAGATCTGTCTGTTCTCGCTTCAAATCGGTGGCAACTTCGTTCAACCGACCGCCAATCTTCGTGCGGACCTCCTCGTATAGATCGCAATAGGAGCCCTCGTCCTCGCCATAGGTGTAGCGAGTGCGGGGCCGATAGTCGCTAACCTCAACTTGCCGCAAGAACCGCTCATAGGTTTCCTTAACCTCGCCGAAGCGCTCATTCCCGTGGCGGCGTCGTTTCTCCAGTTCTTCCTCAACGGCATTAACTTTGACCTGGAAGGGTTCCCAGTCGGCAAGTCCATCCAGCCTGCGCTTGGTGAGGTGAGCCTGGATTTCGGGCACGACCTGGCGGGTCAGTTGTTCACGCAAATCCGGCAAGCGGGCCAAGGCGTTAAAAAGCCTGTCAGCGTCCTTGAGCAGTTTGATCCAACTTTCCAGATGACTGACTTGGGTTTCTAGCGTTCGTCGCCTCTCGTCCAGTTCTGCACGATGCTGCTCACTCTTGTACTGTAGTTGATACAAGATCAAAGTTTCGGCGACGGGACCGCCATCTGCCTGGTCCATGGCTAGTGAAATAGCCTTCTTCAAGTCTGCGTACCCATCGGCTGACCGACGGCGGTTCCCGTCCAGACGTTGCCGCAGTTCGTTCAGATGCATCACAAAAGCAACCTGACCACGAATCTCGCGGTCGAGGATATCGCCCTGTCGCAAGTGGATGATCGCCCGTTCGGCGTCCAGTAAAAGCGCATTCAACTGTTTGCGCAGTTCGTCCCGCCGTCCCGAGAGTGCATCGCTTAGCTGCTGGTTCAAGTCGCTGAGTTGGGTTTGTAGTTCGTCTAGTTCTTCCTCGTCCTGGTATACCTCTTTAAGATGGGCCTGAGCTTGCGACAAACCCGTTTGGAAGGTAGTTAACTGCTCTGCCGGCAACAGTTCAGGGGGAATGCCCTTCAAATCGGCTGCCAATTGTTCCACGCGGGCTTGCAACTCGGCCGGATCAGGGCCGACTTGGGCCAGGTAGACGATTTTGTCGTGCGCGTCGAACCGGGCGTATCCCCGCGCCGCCAGCAGTTGCAGGACCAACAATATCTCCTGATCTCGGTATCCTAGTGTGTGCGCCGAGTCAGCTATCTCTTGAGATGTCAGCACCGGCACCTTGCGCCCGTCCAATGTGCGCTGGGTTGGACTGCTTCTCAACCTTTGCAAAATCGTCTCTTCCAGCGGATGTAGCCGAAGAACAATTGTGCCCTCTTGTCCCTTCCACTCGTCCTCTTTCATTAGACTGGCGTATTCACTTCTGATGCGGTTTTCAAAAGTGGCCACGCTGCTCAACCCAAAGCGATTGGCCAGGGCCTTCTTGGTTCCGCGCACAGGCGTGTGTCCACGTCGCTGCTTGAGCGTTATAGCACTCATCGCGTTGATGTAATCATTCAGGACAGATTCGTACTGCGCGTGGACAAAGAGGGTGTGATAATCGGGATATAGTTCGGCGCAGCGACGGTTGAACAATTCTTCCAGCATCCGCTCACCCACCCGGCGCAACGGCGGCGCAGTACCCTGGGTCATCTCCCGGTTGAAGAGCTTGTATACCGTGTGACTGATAAACCGATCAGTGAGGTGTTCCATCTCGACCCGGTCGCTCTCCGGCACGGGCTGTTCCTTTATCTCTTCCCAGCGGTCAAAGTAATCCACCAGGCTGAGCAGTAATAGAGGTGTCACGAACTCGGGGTTGACAAAGTCCTGAAGCTTGCGTAGGTCGTCGGGTAAGGCTGGCCCTATTCTCTGTTGCAGATTAAGCCGAAAGCGAATCACGTGATCCGACACCGTTACCAGGTGGCCGGAATCCTCGTGACCGCCCAGGTCGAGCAGGAAATCGAACTGCAAGTCTGCTTCCTGCACCAGTGGCTGTAACTGAACCTCGTCATAGGCGACCTGCAAGGCCAGAAAACGTCGCGGATAGCGGGGGTTAAAGGTACCCTCGACCAGCACAGTGTAGCTACCCCGGGCCGAGGGCACAAAGTCCAGGTTTCCCCAGCCCGTGGCAGCCGTCCCCCGTCGCCGCTGGAAGAGACGGGGTAGCAGTCGATTGGTAAAAGCCTGCACGGCCGCCTCTAAATGTAGCTCATCCTCCTCATAGCTACGCCAGAACTCGGTGATGATGATGTCCACGGTGCGGGTTGGCCCGCCGGCGCGGCTCAACCCCAGCAGGGTGTATCCTTCGGCCAGGTGGGTCATCAATTCGCCGTGGGCTTGTTTGGACAGAGCGTTGATGGCCGTGTATAACTTGTAATCCTTTTGCACGGCTGCCGTACAACCACGGGGAAAGGCAGCCATCAGCTTGACCGCCTGCGCCTTATCCGGCGTGTCCACCACCGCCGAATCGAGCGCTTGGCGGGTCACCGTTTTGATCTTGTTGGCCTGCGCCTGAAAACGGATGTTTGAACTCAAAAAGTCTTCCACGAGGTCAACGGGCGTGTAGGGCCGTCCGTGGTCCTGGTAACACAAGATGGCCCGTTTGAAGCTATCAATCACCGTGCGCGGCCCTTCACCCAGGTCATCCCGTTCGGTGATTTGGCCGATGGCGCGCAGCGTGTGTTTGTCTATCACTTGGTCAGCTATGTCGCCCAACTGAAATGTTTTGGCATAACGTTGCCACAGGCGAGCAGGGAAATCGGCGGTGTAAATGTCCTCCAGTCGGTAGTAGAGGTCGTCTTTTTTCAGCCTGTGTAGAATGTCCTTGCCCGATTCTTGGATGATCGACTCGTGGTAGCTTGGGAGACTGAAAACCACTCCCAGAGAGTTAGCGCGGGTGTCCAGCCCCCAGATGAACTCGCGAAACTCTTGCACGGTGCGTCGCAGGTTGGCCGTCTTGCTAAAGTACTGCTGAAATTCATCGGGCAAAGTGACCAGCCCCTTAAACCCGGCCCGGATGGCGAGAGTGGCCGCCGCGTCGAGGAAGAAAAGCAAGTTGGGAGGCGTCAGTTCCAACACCAAGCTGCCGTCTTTTAGCATATCGTTGAGCATATTGACGGCGGTCACCTGGGCCACCCCGTGTTCCCGCGCGTGTCGCTTGGCCATCTCTTCGACGGTAGCGGCAGTGTATTTGTGGTAAACCTCCTCCAGGTTTGCCACCAGCCCCGGTTGACGGTGCTCTAACCGGAATTTAACCCAGCCATAGGTGGCCTTGAGGATGTCCAGCAGAGCGGCACAGTAAAAGGGAGGCACTGCAACCAATTCCCGGTGCTCACATTCGCGCCACAGAAAAGCCAGAGTGCTGGTCTTGCCGTAACCATAAGGCGCGACGATGAGCCCTTTGGGTGTCTTGGCATCCAGTACCCGTTTGGTGAGCCGTTCGCTAAAAGCCCCCACGTTGCCCATCGGGATAAAGGTGTCCACGTGCTTTTGATAATCACTCTCTACCTTTTGCGGGTTGTGCAGCAAGTCATCGGCATTGACGGTCGAGATCACGGCCTGTTTGTCGAGGATAGCCTCTAGTCCTTCCAACATAGTTCTCTCCTACAGATGCGGATTCACCAGATGCCACAGATTGGGCAATTCCTTGGCTTCCCGAAAGATGCCGAGGGTCGCCAGGTTATCCCACGCTTTGGTTCGGTCGGCCGGCGTCAGCGCCAGTTCGACATAGTGAGTATAGTCCTGAATCATCTGGCGGGTGATTAGCACGGCATAGCGCACATTCTGAAAGCTCAGCGTCTTTAGCGTGTGGCGGTGGGTTCGACGGTCCGGGCGGCAATTGTCAAGGACAACCCCCGTCGTGTGCAAATCTTCAATGCGTTCAAAATGGTCGAGATGTGGAAAGTAGGTATAGCCAAGTTCGTCGGCCAGCGTCCAGGCCAGGAACGTCTTGCCCACGCCCGTCGCCCCAAAGAGATTGACTGTGCAGGGTACGCGCAGCGCTTCTTGCAGCGCCGCCAACGCCTTTTGTTGAGAGACAGTTAACCAGGCTGGGTCGCGCCGCGTCTTGATGAGGTTCAGAGCGCGAATCAAGTCGCTCACGTCAGAAAATCCTCCAACCGGGGGGCGCGACGCAAGGTCAGATAGCGTCCCCATCCGCCCCCCGTTCCCTGTTCCAAGTAGTCGAATTGAGCGACCGCGTATTCCAGCACCCGGTCAAAGCTGGTCGGTTCTAGCAAGCATACCTGGCAGATGGCGTCGCGCCGTTCGTCGATCAGCAGCAAATTGACGCCATAGTCTATCTCTTGGGTTTGGTAGACAAAGTCTACACCCAGCGCGAACAGTTCGGGCGGGCAAAAGGGGCGGCGCGTGAAACGCTCGTCGTCTTGATCTAATACACTGGGTTCCAGTTCGGTGAGCCAGAGCAGCGCGCCGCCAATGCTCTTGGGACTGAACACGATGTCGGGGCGACCGAACGCGGTACGCGCTTGTGTCTCAATCTCGGATGCTAACTCCCGCCGACTATTCACTGTTTTAGCTCCAGTGTGCCATAGCATCTGGCACAGTGCCCGATAGCTCCACGAAAAGCAATTAGCACTGGGGAGGCGTTCATTCCAAAGAGTGTATTGCAACCCGTGGATTATGTCTACAAAGAGAACCGGCTTGTCCATTTCTAACCAGATGAGTAATCGACCCTCATCTGTAAGAACGTTCCGCCCCTTCTCTACCAATCCGAGATCACAAGCAGTAGTCAGGGCTTCTAACCGCTGTCGGTCGTGGATAGCAAAACCCAACGCTTCTGCTTGTCTAACGATCTCAGCTATCGTCTCCAAACTGGGGTGAGTATCCAGCGTAGCCAGCACTGCTGCCATATCGCCAGGATGAGCATTGCGGATATGGAAAACGAATTCACTGGCCAAGATAGATCTCCTTGAACATTTTGTAGTAACGCTGCGATTTCCAGGCGATGAGCGAAGCGATGGATTGGGAATCTTGTCGTTGATCCACTTTGACCGTATCCATCACCGCTACAAGATTGTGCAGACTACGGTACAATCGTCTCTTGCTGAGATGACTAAAGTTCTCACAAAATGGACAGTGATGCCCTGTACGTTCCTTAATCAACTCGAACTCTACCTGACTGAGTGCAGAGTTCCTGGTGCTCCGGTGAGAGACGTTATAGGCGCGCATAAAGGGCATATAGACCTTGCCGTAGCCAGCAGAGCGTTGCCAGGCTAGACTGTCGAAACTGTAGATGCCAAGTCGCTGAAACGCATAGATTACGGGCGGCGTGGACACGCCAAACGTGTGGAGTCGTATACCATCATTATCCAATTCGCGGACAATGTGTGCCACGGTCGCAGCAGAACGGCTGTCGGCTACATTGATGCTGTTGTTTGTGCCGCTGGTGCCAAAACTACCAAAACCAATGTACTTTAACCCCAGTTCTCGATAGGCTTCTATACAGCGATTCACCTGTTTAAAAGTATGGCCTTGAATCACGGGCATAGATCGTTCCTGCACTATAGATGGCATCTCTGCGTAGAACATTCGAACTGCTGTAACTGTATCGTTGATTTTTTCTTCGACAATTGCGGGTGAATCTGTTGACGTAGGGACGTGGTCGGGTAGCACATACCAATCGGCCCATTGATTGTCCGGATCCTGATAATAGTCGCGCAGTGTGCAGCAAAGCTCCTCAAACGCGATCTTTCTCTGCTGAACATAGTAGCCCCCGGAATCGAAATACACTGTCGCTCCTCGTCTTTCCTTCAGTTCCTCACGGATCAGCCTTAGCGTCGAGGGTGAGGCGAAAAGGGGAGTGACCAGCACGGTGGCGAAAGGATTGCGGGGATCGCCGCTCTCATCCCACAGCCGCAAGAGTTTGCGCAGCAAGCTGGCATCCACCGTCAACGAAGTGACCAGTTGCAAGATTGTCTCCTCAGTCGCTGAAAAAGTCGAGGCCTATACGTCTGATTGTATCTACCTCGGCCTGGGTATCAAGTTCAACATTGCCCTGTCGGCGGTCCCAATCCTTTTGCCATCGCTCCAACCGTGCGCCAAACAGGTCGCCAAAATCGGCCTGGGGTTGTGTAGCCTCCTCGCTACTGATTTGCTCGCGAAGGTAGTAGACACCTGATCCGATTCGGTTAAACCGTGCATCGTTTTCCACAGCCGCACACACTGAACCGGGCTGGGCACGCCAAGTTTTCAACACCTCATCTGTTAAAACGTCAATGTGCAGTGGCCGGGCTGCTTCTCGCAATATACGATAAGCTGCGTTGGCCAGACTGCCATCGTTGTGAAGGCCCCATTCAGCCAACCCGTAGATACCATGACCCACACGTACGAAAATGTCAGGCAACCGCTGCATATGGGCGTGAATATTGTGCGCGGACGGCTGCATTTCTGACTCTAACAATGCATTAGTCTTTTCCGCTATCACTGTATAGTGCGCCGATTCGCCTAATTCTCGCAGCACGCGGACTATCTCAGGCAACGATTTGCCTGTCCATTTTGTCAGTGCGCATAGCCCCACATCATCATCTATCTCTATGCCAGGATGAACCTTCAGGCAAGCCACGACAAAAGTGTCAGTCAGTTCATCTGAGTGATCCCGATAGAAACTGGTTGACCTGAAGCGAGTGACCACTTCGTGTACAGGTAATGGAGCGAACTCCTCCTGCAACACCTGGGACAGTTGTGCTTGCACATTCTTCAACTGACCCAACGGACAGCTTCTCAGCCCCCACACCCGTGTCTTGCGCAGCCACTTAACGTTGGCATCCAGTTCAAGTATCAGCCGCGCCGCGTCAATAGGATTCACGCTTCCGATAACCATCTCCTGCTGCAAGGCAGCCTCAAGCTGTGCTTCGTTCATCAGGCCACCTGCCTGCTCTAACAAGTATACCAGTAAAGCCCGCAAAGGGCGAATGATATCACGACATTTCGGGTGTCTCAAGACACGCAGAGCTTGATTCTGAAGTTGTCGCACTCGTTCGCTGGTCAGGTGCAATCGCTCTGCTGCTTCTTCCAGTGTCAACTCTTCACCATCCAAGCCATAGCGCCAACGCATAACCTGCCTTTCTCTGCTCTCTAACGACGCGAGCAGTTTTTTCATTAAATCTTCCAACGATGTTTCGACCAGTTCCAGGCGATGCAAGGGGCTTATATCCCGACTGGCCACTTCATCAGCCCAGTCTGCCTCATCTTGCTTGATCAACCATGTCAGATAGCAATCCAGACGCCTTGTGATTTCCTCATTCCGTTCCCACATATCTCGTGGTTGCTGGGCCAATCCGATGATGGTAGTTACCCAGGTCATCGAACTCTGAAGTGACACAGGTAATGCCAGGCGTTTCACGGAAATCTTATCCAGCGGGATGGTTTTTTCCCGAGCGCTATCGAGCAGTTCTGGATCGGCCAGTGGAGGGGAAGGTGACAGCGGTTTGGGTTTCTCTTCGGCGGTCATGGTTTCTGTTGGCCAGACATGTACAGCCAGGTAGGCTTTCAGTCTGTCTTCAATCTCCGTCAGAGATTTAGTCCCGATATTCCGCACTTTCATGATTTCCCCATCTGACATCGTCGCTAACTGCTCCACGGTAGTGATGCCACTCCGCACGAGGGCGTTGTGGGGACGAGTGGACAGGCCAAGCATCTCAAGAGGTGTTGAGGATGACAAAGGCAAGAAAGCGCGTGTTGAGGCGGTCTCAGGCAACGCAGATGAAAGCGGCGGTTTAACTTCCTCCTCAGATGGTGTGGTTTCGGTCGGTAAGGCACGTGCAGCTAAGTAAGCTCCCAGCCTGTCTCTGATCTCGATCAGTGAGCTGAAACCTATGTTTCGTATGTCCAAGATCTCCTGATCTGACAACGCCGCTAGCTGATCTACGCTGTCAATATTACTCCGCCTAAGGGCGTTGCGGGGACGGGTAGACAAGCCAAGCACTTCAAGTGGTGTCGAAGGGGGAGGTGAGGGCGCACGAATCGGCGTTGTTTCATTCTGCTGTAGTGCTGGAGGCCGATGTGATGCGGACTCCTCTGTGGCAATGACAAGTGTCTCTTGGGCGGAAAGAGAGGATTTAGACTCGCCTTCGGATCGTCCAACCCTAGTCGGTAAAGGGTGTGTGGCCAAATAGACCCGCAGGTTTTCTTTGGCCTCAGCTAGGGAATTGTGGCTAATGCCTGGTATGTTCAAGATCTCCGAATCTGATAATGCCACTAACTGTTCTGCAGTTGTGATGCCATGCCGCTTCAGGTAGAAACAAGAGCGGGCAGACAGGTCGAGTACTTCAAGAGGTATCGAAGGTGACGAAGGAGCGAGGCCACACGTTGGTTTGGTCTCGAATGAAGATGACTGTCGCAGTGATGCAGATTCTTCAAAAGGTCCATGTTCGGCAGACACAGGTGATTGGGGGCCGCCGCTTAAGGGCTCGGCTTGGGGTCGCAAAGAACATTCAGCCGGGTAAGCCTTTAGCCTGTCCCAGATCTCAAGCAATGTGTAGCCAATGTTGGGCACGTCTAGGAGTTCCCAATGCGACATTGCCGCTAGCTGCTCTACCGTGGTGATGCCACTACGCATCAGGGCGTTGTAGGGATGGGCAGACAGGCCCAACACCTCAAGCGGTGTTGAGGGTGAGGAGGGCGAAGAAGGGCCCTCCATTGCGCTCTTAGGCAGTAGAGACGGACTCCGCTGCGGTTCAGGCATTTCCTCAGGGTGATCCGACTCGGTCGGCAAACGGTGTGTCGCCAAGTGAGTTTCTGGTTTGTCTTTGATCTTGGAGTAGTGAGTCATAGTCAACACCACGAGCTCGCAAGATTACCTCGTGAGACTTGGTGTAACGAGACCTCTCGCCATACTACTGTGTTGTCTGCTTGTCCTCGAACGCCAGACGTTGTCCCCGGTTTGCCCAGGAAGCGGCGTTGATACAGAACACTGGCTACCTCCTGGTCCTCAGAAGTCGGCATCCTGGATTCGGCGCAGGACCTCATCCATAAGTTGAGTCAGCGTCGGCGCCGGGAAAACCGACACGCCGGCCGGTGTGTGCTTGTGCTCCGCCTGTGGCAGCGAGGGGCGATGGGCAGCGGATCGTTCGGGCATATTCAGGGAAGTTGATAGCGGGCATGCTCTAACTCCATCAGCTCGGTCTCCAGCCCCTCCAGCAATTGGGCTTCTCCGGCCCATTCTACATATTCCAGATCTCCGCCCTCGAGGTCCTCGGCGGTCATCTCCT
>JACKQG010005600.1_pt1 | contig 13712 bp, 8 predicted proteins | sample 8237621 | NCBI WGS metagenome assembly JACKQG01 (sample SAMN15677084, study PRJNA649215) | marine metagenome | biome: marine; feature: Black Sea; material: saline water; isolation source: suspended particulate matter (SPM) from the Black Sea western gyre | collected 2013-06-09/2013-06-10 | depth...
CTACTGTTAAAACTGTTTTAGCCGAATGTTACGAAATTCGATCTTCATGGGTTCGCCTGTGTGGACCTGCAATCCGATGAGGCCCTCCATAGCTCGGCCAGTGGTATCGTCGTCAATCAACATACTCATCATTCGGCCATTATATATTTGTATCAAAGTGTTGCCCCTGGCAATAATGTGGATTTCATTCCAGTCATCGGTCTTTATGGCCTCTCTCAATTCATTCGAAGTACCCAATGAAGCCAGGGTGCCGGATACCGAAGCCCCACGATAATTGACCTGGCTGCGAGGTGCAAGGAAACCACGTCCCCTCTCTTCGTAGATCATCCCTGCGTATCGAAGCGTAGCATCAATATCGGCCTGGTAACCGCTCATGGCGAAGTCGGAATTTTCCAGTTCCGCACTGCGATACTGGATACCGCTATTACCACCTGTTATCCTGTACTCAAGCTTCAATTCAAAATCCGCCGGCTTGCCGCCTCGCCAGATAAGGAATGTATTTTGTCGAAGGGGGTTCTCTGCCGTAGTCTGAGCTACGATTGTACCTTTCTCAACCTTCCAACGATCGGTTCCCTCCCAGCCATCCAGGGTTTCGCCATCGAAAAGCTGTACGAAACCGGTTTCCGGCACAGGTACAGATGCACCGCGACCGCCGCCGCGACCGCCACGTGCGCCACCTTCGCCGCGAACTCCCATCTCTCCCGTTCCTTGACCTCTGCCCATACTCCTACCTTCGGCGGGCCTATCTGTTGCCATCTGAGCAAAGACACACAATGTTAGCGATAGAATTGCTGCAACAGCAACGGCGAAAATTATATACATCTTCATAATACTGACCTCCAAAAAAACTTGGTATTTTATTATATGGTAATCTACCAACTTCACTGATTAAAAACAATACTTACCAACGCTAAATAATATCAGTAACTCTTCACGGGTATTTCACGTGCTATCACCGAGTGGGCCACGCCAGCCGGGCCAAGGTTCGGCTTGGACCGTCTGAGTAGTGGCGGCGAGCAGTTCGCACAACAGCATGGCTAAGATAACATTTCTATTCATGAGGTTCAGGACTCCATATTGGGCCGAATGCCTTTCGGACTGCAGAAAGCATCACCGTAAGGACAGAGTACTTAAATCGAAGCGATTACGCAATAGGGCAACTTAAAAAGAGAAAAATAATCAGGAAAATCCACTCACTATCTCTTTTGCCCAAAGGGCTGACAGCTTGAAAAACTGTCAACTCTTTCTATTCCAAAAAGAATCATACTTTTAATCAATTTTTTCCCACCGGAGTACAACCTGAAAGGGGACGGACTTGTGACAAGGCTGAAAACAGCTCTGAAACACGCAGAGTCGGACTTAGAAATGACACTTGGAGGGAGGGAGTTGCTACCAAACATGTGGGCATAACTTAATCGAGAAGAAGCTATACTTTACCTTATAGCCAGTCACCAACTGGTATTTGATCTACTGCATGGCGCAGTACAGGATCAACATTTGTATATACCTTATTTGTTAAATCAGGTGAAGAGTGCTCTAACAATTTTTGTATGACAACTGTGGATACACCGCTTTGAGCAAGAACAGATCCAAAGGTCTTGCGTAAATCATGAAATGTGTAATCTTCTAAGCCAAGTTTCTGACGTATTTTTGTCCATGTGTATCGACTGAAATTATTATTAAATATGTTCTCTTGCTTAGTATCTAAACCAGAAACATATTTCTTCAGCTCTACCATAATCGGAACCGGCACAGGCCGTGACCTTCGAGAAATACTGTACGCCTTGTAAACCAATTAGTCGGATAGCAAATAACGAGCCGAACAGGATTGCAACCGGATACTTAATCCGTGGTAACGGACAATGTCCTTCTAATCATGTGTCCAAGGAAACTATAGGGTGAGAAAGATGGGCATATAAGACAATATCAGCTTTGGATTCTGAAGGCTTTTCTCAAACCCTAATCCACTCGAATTACGACTGAGCGGGTAAAAGCATCAAGCTTTATACGTCCAGACTCAATACTCTTGTCTTGCCAACGGTTCTTCCATGGATCGTAAACTCTCACCTGTGCCTTCCGGGGACCGTCTAAATAGGGGCTGAGATCAATTTCCAGGCCGTATAGTGTTTCCGGCTGATGTCCAAGTACCAGTTCATTCTTCCAGTTATTCTGACTATCCCTGCACCATGCCAATACGGTCTTGCGTCCTTTGAGTACATAGAGCCGGAACCGATCGTTGGGTATCATCACTGGCTTGAAATGCTCCGCGGGAGGATCGACACCTTTAACCGCTTCAGCAAATCGAGCAAAATGATACCATAGATTCGGCTCCTCCAATGCTTGTCGCCACCACCAGACATGTCCGGTTCCGGCGGCTCCGCTGAAAAATGGAGCAAAAAGCATGTCATGCAGTAAAACACCATCTCGGTCTTTTTCATACAATTCCGAACAGCCGGTATGACGAGGTTTGACCGCTCCTGTTTCTGTCAGAATAATGGGCTTTCCCGGATTGAAGGCAATCAACTCACGCACAGCTTGAGAGGCGAGGACGTCAACGGGACCGTGGCAAATCTCCCATCCGGCCCCCTCGTCCAGATACCGATGGACCTGAGCAACATCATTGTCCCCAAGAAGGCACAACGTCTTGTAGCTCTCCCTTTTTCTCTCCCAGTCATAGCTCCCCAGACTCTGTATGTTAAGGTTGCGAGGGAAGCGGCTTTGCAGTTCAGCGAGCATTTCTTTTGTCCAGTCTAACCATTCCGAATCACGAACCGCATCCATTTCGTTCCAAAGTTCCCATGCGAAAACCGCTGGATCATTTCCGTACCGGCCGGCATACCAGTCGAGTTTCGCCTTGAAATGCGAACGCCCATTCTCCGAGAAGAGATACTCGTGCATACTATCATAGGGACCGCCATTGGCCTTGTGGTACAGCGTGTTGTCGGACCACCTGTTTCTGTCCCCGCGGATGTCACGGAAGTGTTCAAGACACATCTTCACTCGGATTCCGTTCTTACGGGCAAGCGAAAGGAAATGGTCTATGGTCTTGGCGCGATCCGGATCGAATTGTAGGCATTTTTCATGCTCGACATCCCAGTCGCGATGGCTTAGCCAGACACGGCAATAGTTGATCTTATTTTCCGCCATGATCTTGAAGAGTCGGTCGAACTCCTCTTCTCTGGGAGGGCCGACTAAATTGAAGCCAATCGGGATGTAAGGACTGCCGTTGGACAACTCGAAATAACGGGGATCACGCTTGCTCACGTCGACAAAGGAAGAGATGTCATCCTGCTTGGTATATGCATTCGATGTAAGTATTTGGCTTATTAGGGCAACAATGAATATTCTCTTGCTCATGGGCATCCCCTATATAAAAGCATTCAAGCCAAAGATCTGCTCGCGATTTTTTAGCCTGGTTTTTTCGTATGACTTCATAAACAGTACTCCTGCAGGCAACAACCTCTATAATACCACAAGATGCGGTTCGATTTCAATACTTCCTCACCCAAACCTGAAAAACGAACACAAAGTTCACGAAACGGCCACCTATGAGGAGCTCGAAGTCATGTGCTAAATTTTCGTTAATTGGTCAATTTCTTTTCATCCATATGCTTAATCCGATTACAAATGGAAAATTGTTAAAAAATATCTGTATTTTCGCAATAAATTCACATTTATGCGGACTCGATATAGGCAAAATTAACATTTGTTGTGTCAAAATAGATACATAATGTCACCTGGAAATTGTGGTGTTTTCCAGCATGTAAAAGAGGTGATTTGTCACTGCTCTTCAGTCATTGTTTACGACAGTTTTACTTGCCACTCCCTGGCATTTTCCGGTTTGCCCAAGGCTTCGTAGAGTTTGATGAGGTTATGCAGCTATTCTCATGTGTGTGGGTGGTTGATTCCATCCACAAGCGATCTTTATACTTGAGCTTTGACAGAAGGAAATGAAATCTGTCAGCCATGGCCTTGTGTGACAAGCGGCTCGTGACTTCTGAAAGGCAACCATAGAATGACTTTGCGTACATCTTCGGTTATAAGATACAAACAGGGAATGATCACTAATGTAATGCTCGTTGCAAATAAAATACCAAATCCCAGAGAAATCGCCATAGGAATCATAAACCGTGCCTGGCGTGACGTTTCGAAGATCATGGGAGCCAGCCCACCAAAGGTCGTCAGTGTTGTAAGCAGAATCGGGCGAAAGCGTCTGCCGCCGGCCTTATGGATCGCTTCAAATGCCGAAGCACCTTTTCGCCGTTGTCGGTTTGCGTAATCGATTAAAATCAGCGAATCGTTTACTACCACGCCGCAGAGGGCAACGATCCCCATCATACTCATCAGACTCAGTGAATAACCCATAATTATATGGCCCAGTACGGCACCGACAATTCCAAACGGAATCGCAATCATTACTATTATCGGTTGATAATAGCTCGCAAACGGGACTGCCAGAAGCGCATAAATAGCGAACAAAGAAAGAAAAAGCCCGCTGAACAGGACCGCCGTACTCTCCATCATATCCTGCTGACGTCCTTCCCATCTGTAAGACAATCCAGGGAAACTCCTTGTTAGTTGTGAAAGCACTTCAGACTCGAGTGTGGTTTTTACCTGGCTTGTCTGTGAAATCGGCTCAACATTCGCCGTGACTGTCACTGTCCGGCGGCCGTTACGCCGATTAATAGCCGTGTACGCGCGCCCCGGTTTAACTTCGGCAATCTGAGCCAACGGCACATCCGTGCCCTGTGGGGTGCGAATCAGCAACTGCTCAAGATCATATTGGCGAACCCGCTGCTCGCGCGGCAGACGCACCTTGGCCCTGACTTCGTTGCGTCCTCGCTGCTGCCGCACTGCTTCTGCACCATAAAAGGCATTTCGTAATTGTCGGGCCAACGCCTGCTGGGTCAGCCCCAGGCTGTGACCCTCCTCGGTCAGGCTGTAGTCCAATTGACGCTTACCAGGCGTATATCCATCGTCGATATCTTTGACATTTGAAAAATCCGTCAGCGTATCAGCCAAAGCTTCACTGGCCCGATCAAGCACATCGATGTCACGGTGACTTAGCTCAATCGTCAGAGCAGCACCGCCTCCGGGGCCTCCTCTGTCCGCCTCAAATCGCAGACTTTCAAGGCCCGGGATCGGGCCTAATCGCTCTCGCCACAATTGTGTCAGCTCTGTCGTACTGATTGGGCGGACATCAGGGTCGGTCAAATAAACGCTGACCTCGATTATATTCTCATCAATCAATGCGAAGATGCCTTCGACCAGCTCTTTATCACCGTTGGCTTTGGCCGTTTGCTCGGCCGTAGAAACCAACTTCTGACAAACCTCTTCGGCCTTCGATATAGGTGAGCCAAAGGGCAAAGTAGCTGTTACAAAAGATATATCAGACTCAACTCGAGGCATCAGGATTATACCGATGCGACCACTGGCTACATAACCCAAAATATAAATAAGTACAGCCAGACTAATAGCCACTGTAATTATTCGAAAGCGGATACATATATCCAGAAAAGGCATATACACCTTATATATGAACCAACTCAAAACATTACTGAAGAAACTTTGTAACATCCCCAAAAGACTGACCCGGGCCGATCGTTGTTTACCATGAGCCAGATGACAAGGAAGAATAAGCAGCGCCTCAATCCAGGAAATGGAAAATACTGTAATGACTACAAATGGTATTACGCGCCAGATTTTACCCATTACCCCCGGCATAAAACAAAGCGGCAGAAAGGCCACAATATTTGTCAGGATGCTAAAGGTCACCGGCAACAGGACATCTTGCGCTCCAGAAATCGCAGCTTGTATAGAACTCATCCCACGCTGGCGGTACTCATAAATGTTTTCACCAACCACAATGGCGTCATCGACGACGATCCCCAGTGCGACAATAAATGCAAACATCGATATCATGTTGATCGTGACATCGAATATCGGTAGAAATAAAAAACATCCCAGGAATGAAATCGGAATGCCCATGGTAACCCAGAAAGCCAGTCGAAACTCCATGAACAAGCCAAGCAACACGACAACGAGTGTCAATCCAAGAAAGGCGTTTTTTAATAGCAGTTCCAGACGCTGGCGGTATATATCCGATCTGTCATAGTTAATTACCCAGTTGATGCCCGGTGGTAGATCTCTACTGATCTCGGACATTGCCGAACGCACAGCATCGGAAACCCCGATGGGAGTCTGCTCACCCACCCGATAGACTCCAAGGCCGATAGCCCGCTTTCCGTTATATGTTGCATAGCGGTCCTTTTCTTCAAAAGTATCTTTGATTTGTGCTACATCTCCCAGAAAAAGTACCGCCCCTTCGGAAGTCGTAATCAACGGAATAGTCGCAAAATCTCTCGCCCAGTCACGACGTTCACTGACACGTAAGAGGATGTCACCACCCTGAGTCTCAAGGCTGCCGCCGGGTATCTCTATCGAGGTTTGACGGATGCGTCCGGCAACCTCGTCGAGCGTCAAACCATACGTACGCAGAACATGCTGGTCGATTTCGACGGCCACTTCATATCGGCGTGCCCCCAGCAGATCCACCTGTGTGATTAGTGGGTCCTGGAGCAAACGGTCCCGAACCTGCTCGGCCAACTCACGTATGACCCACTCGCTTACATCTCCGTAGATCTGGATTTGAAGCACTTCACGGCGCCTAATAAGCAGACTTACTTCCGGCTCCTCGGCATCTTCAGGAAAGGTTATGATTCGGTCGATTTCCTGCTTCATATCCTGATAGATCCGCTGAGTATCTGCTCCCTCTTCCATTTCCGCTATGACCATACCCATTCCTTCGGCCGCTGTTGCCGTGATTTCCTTGATCCCATCCAAGCCACGAATGCTCTCTTCTATGGACAGGATAATACCCTGCTCGATTTCTTCGGGACTTGAACCGGGATAAACCACTTGAACAGTCACCATATTCAGATCAAACTCAGGAAATACTTCCTGTTTTATGCGAAGTGCCATCATGAAACCGCCAACCATGAGAACCAGCATAAGCAGATTGGGTGTAATGCGGTTCCGGGTCATCCAGGCGATGGAACCGGCCCTTTGTGAAGACTCAGCGTGGCGGTCTTGACGTGTCATCGCTGTCCTCCCTCGGAAGGCTTTTGTCGCTTGTCTTGTCCGGCCATTGGGCGTTTTCCTTCTTGAGATTGCCCGGGGCCTTCGTTTTCATCTTCGGCGCTTGCGATTCTCAAAGGCATACCCTCCACAGGTGCCGCTATATCGGTCATGACAAGTTTTTCATTCTCGGTTAATCCTTCGTTAATATACACCTGGTCTGAATCCCGAAAAACAATCTTCACGTGCCGAATCTCGAGTTGGCTGTTATCATTCAGAAGCCATAAGGTATCATCATCTCGAAGATGGGACCGTTTGATTGGATAAACCGATTTTAACGTTCGGCCTTCAATCTCAGCAGAAATATATGAACCCATCAGCAGTTGTGGCATATCTCGATTCTCCGGCTTCAGGCAATACGGATCATCTACAGCTACCAAAAGTCGTGCCATCCGTCCCTGTGTCTCTAATTCTCCATTAAGGCATAGTACGCGCCCGGAACGAAAACGCTCAGCACCCCAGGCGAGAGTATTGTAGATGGTTACCTTGGAGCCCGAATCGCCGTTTTTTTGTGGGATGGTTAGCCACTTGAGCTGGCCTATCCAGACCTTTACCTCAATCCAGGCCTCGTCGGTTCCAATCAAGGTTATAAGATTCGAGTTGGCCATAACCGTAGCTCCGAAATCGACATGCTTTTCCTGGATAATTGCGTTGAAAGGAGTGAAAATGTCACACCGGATCAAGTCAAGTTGGACTTTATCCAGGGCGGCCTGGGCGGATTCCTGGGCTGCCTTAATCGAAGCCAACTGGGGTTCACGCAAAACCAGCTCGCGGTCCTCTTCGCTTATAATTTCACCCAGCAGCTCATACTCCTGCTTTGCAATAGCCTGGTTTCCCTCTTCAACTTTCAAATCCTTAAGGGCTTTGGCAACATCGCTCTTACGTTGTCTGACAAGGATTTCATAATCTCTATGGTCGATCTCGATGAGTTTTTGTCCGGCCTGAACAATGCCGCCAGGAACAACATCCCCAGAGAGATCCATAATTTGTCCCGTTACCTGAGGACGAAGTGTAACTTGCTTGGCCGGCATTACAATCCCGTCTGCAATTACCTTGGTCGTGCAGTCATCTTGCTGGACGGGGATTACCTGCACAAGTTTAGGCTGAGGCGGGGGCTTTTTTCGTCCCAGGCGAGGGCTGGTACGAATCTGGTAACGATAGATTGCTATCGCTCCAGCTACGATAAGAACAGACAGAAGAATCTTAATGCTTCCTACAACAAGCATTCGCAGTACGCTGCGAGGCTTCTCCTGTCGGCTCTGTTTAACACTTGCAATTTCTGTCATAAAGATACCTATTTGTTCTGGATAATATTTCCCGGATTTGTCACTGCTCCCGTCAAGTCATTCACATCGGTTGGCGTGGGCTTTGGCAGATCGAATGAGCCGGCAATCGACCGGTATAAATCTATCCGATATCCAATAAGTGTACGTTGGGCTGTTATGACGCTTCTCTCCAGGGCCTGAAGGGACGTCAGCGATTCGAGCACTCGAATATAGTCGGTTTGTCCCTTGATGTAGCGTTCCCGGTTGCGATTATTGGTCTCACGTGCCAATTCAAGTTGTAGTCTCAGGCTCTCAAGAAACCGCGTTTGTTGTTTTTCGCGTGTCAGAGCGGTTTCGATTTCCCCCAGCGCGTCCAGAATCGTTTGGCCCCAGGTGTGAATTCGTTCCAAAACGATGGCATTCTGGCGTTCTACCTCTGCTTTGCGCAGGTTACCATCGAAGACAGGTTGTATCGCATTTGCGACCAGGTTTGCCAGCCAGTCATCGAATAAATCATGCACTGACACCGATGACGTTTCCACATTTGCTGCCAGGCTTATACTGGGATACTGATCCGCTATAGCTGCGGCAAGACGTTGATCTGCAGCTTGTACCTTTCGGTAGTCCTGTCGTATATCGGGCCGGCGCCACAGAACATCGGCTGGAACCCCGAGCCTGGGCATTGGAGGTAAGTCTGGAAGGTCGATGGTTGTTTGCTGCCATACCAATTCAGGCTGGTATCCCATCAGGACCGAGAGCTGGTACTGAAGCAGTTCCACTTTTTCTTCTGCTAAAATCAACTGGGCTTCTGTCGAAGCCACAAGTTGACGCTGTCGAAGCACATCAGCGGCCGAGGCTGAGCCGTTTCTAAACTGGACGTTTACGATATTAAGAACCTGCCGGTTTGTCTCGATTTGTTCTGTGGCGATTCGGATCAAGGCCTTTGCCTCAGCCAATTGATACCATGTACTGGCAATCGAAGCGGTCAAGGTAATAGCTGCTGTGTTCACAGCTTCCTGCTGCGCCTGGACATCCAGCCAGGATGCCTGCTGCAAAGACCTGATCTGAGACCATAGATCAACTTCGTAGCCGGCCGCAATGCCAAGTGAATAGAGAGTGCTATAAACAGTAGAGCCTTGAGCTTCCTGACGGCTGCGCCTAAAGCCGGCTTCCAGATCTGCTCGCGGTAAAAGGCTCGTGTCACTCTTTTTTGCCACGGCCTCAGCCTGGGCCAGACGGTCCCATGCTGCTGCCAAATCGAAGCTGTCTTTAAGAGCCTGTTCGATGAGAACATTAAGTTCATCGTCTTTAAATGATAGCCACCAACTGTCAGGCAACGGCTCGACGCCCGTTGTGGTAAAAAAGGACGGAATCTTCGTCGGCATTGGCGGTTGTTTGACCTGACGTGAGCAGCTTATAGCCATCAACAGCAGGACGCTGATTAGCAATTGTGTCTTTGGTTGTCTGTTTATTCGTATCACATTTTAACCAATGCGATGGTCTGTGTCTAATTCTCAATAATGACCCGAAAAATAATTAGAGTACTTTAATAAACAAAATCCTTTTAATCAAATACTTTGTTTTTTTATCTATAGTAGTCTTTTTGTCCTTTATCATGGCATCCTTCCGATATTCCAACTCAGATACGGATAATGTTTATGGAAGCCGTTCATCCAGAATCTGCGTTTTCTGACTAATATCCGTATCGTAGTAGGGTCGAGGACTGGTGCGTTGATGTAGGTCGAATTTTGTGTTCACAATTTACTCGCCATTTCGTTTGCGAGTGTCACAACATCTCGACCGTACCACGTTTCCAGCCCCCGCCTCTTCAAACGCAGCATGCGGTTTTCCCGCATTACACTTACCTATATGCTTCACTCCAAGGTTTATGTGGCTTATCGTGCTGGAAAGACTGACTCCTTCTGAACACGCCAGCCTTAGCTGGTCGCACTACTTAATCCGAAAAAAATGAAAAATTTCGAAAAAATATTTTCTTTTTAGCGAATATTTGAGGTTTCGTACTCCCATCAATCATGAAATTGGGGATTTGTGGTGACAAAATGGTGTCATAATGTCACCTGGAAATCAGGGTGTTTTTTAGCTCACGAAAATGGGGGCATTTGTTCGTGGCTCAATGCCCTCTGGTTGGCTGGTAGGACTGGTCCAATAAATTTTGGCAAAGGAAAAAGGTGTTGACCACAGATTTTTTATGCTCTCGCCAGGTTTTTGTTATTGCAGAGTATGCTCTGAGTTATCAAAATACTGCTTGGAACAGCAGTTTGACATTTATGTCAATAATGATGAAACCTTAATTTGACAAGGAGGTACTAAAATGGCAGATAAGGAAGTCCTGGTAGTTGCAAGCAAAGTCAAGGCTTATATCAAGAGCAAACAGATGCATACATCATCAGATGCAATTGCTGTTCTTAGCGACAAGGTTTGTGAAATATTGGATAATGCCGCTGCAAGGGCCAAGGCAAACCGCCGCAGTACAGTTAAGCCGCAAGACTTGTAAGCGTTTATTGTTTATATTGAAAAGAATCGCATCAATACGACCTTCGGCAATTTAGGATTACCGGCTCAGGTTTCTCTATCAAACCGAAAACTGCGAGTTGCGCGTCATGACTGCAGAACAGGTCACCATTGAGATTCGCATCGTGGAAAGTAAGAGTGTGACAAAATGACACTCCTGAAATCCAAGGACGAGAGATACCAGGAACACAAGGAATACGAAATAAAAAAACCAGATTGTGTTTGTCCGACAAAAGTCAATAGAGAGGGCGTCCAATGAATCGCAGGCAATTCCTTTATACTTCAGCGATGTACGTAACTGGTTGTGGCAATATTGTCCGCAAAGAACCAAACCACCCTTTGAATAACCTTTCGATTGTGGACACGCATCAGCACTTGTGGAATTTACGTCAGTTTCGGTTACCCTGGCTACAGCCTGGTGGAGAATTGACGAGAAATTTCTTGTTGGCCGACTATGAAAAGGCAACTGAGGGGCTCGGGATAACAAAGGCGATTTACATGGAGGTGGCTGTTGTGCCTGAGCAGAAGCTGGCCGAGGCGGAACATGTTATCAAGATATGTGAGGACAAAAGCAATACCACTTGCGCAGCTGTAATTGGCGGATTGATTCTGGAAAACAGCTTTAGGAACTTTATCCTGCAATTCAAAGGTAATCCTTATATCAAGGGCGTGCGACACGGCCTGAACAACCCAAGACAATTGGAAGATAATCGGCTGATTCAAAACCTAAGGTTGCTCGGCACTCTGAACATGAGTTTCGATCTGCTGGTACCGCCTGGATTAATCGGTGAGGCAGCTAAGCTGGTTGAGCAATGTGGGGATACGAGGTTCATACTGGATCACTGTGGCAATGCTGATCCGCTGGCATTCGATCATAATTTAGATTGGGGCCGAGAGCCTCAGCATGATGCTGATCAGTGGAAAGGTGATCTTGACACACTGGCCAAACAGACGAACGTGATCTGTAAGATCAGCGGAATCATTGCCCGTGTGCCGAAGAGGAAAGCCACTGCCGAAGTGTTGTCACCGATTGTGACGCATTGTCTGGATACATTCGGGCCGGACCGGGTAGTTTTCGGCAGTGATTGGCCGGTCTGTACTCGTGGAGCGCCGCTGGGTGTATGGACGAATGTGCTCCATGAGATCGTACGAGGGCGATCCTTTGAAGAAAAACGAAAACTCTTCTGGAAAAACGCACATGGCTTCTATGGCCTCTCATGAGTAGCTGAAGAGCAAAATAGTGAAGTTCTCATCGATTCCGTTAGCTTAAGTAAGGCTGCTATGGTATAGTATGGGAGGAATAAAACTCCAGCTTGGAGCGGATGTTAACGGTCTATGGAGACTTTGAAAAGTTATTTTTGAGGAAAAGAAATATGTCAGAAAATCATCATACACAAGAAAATGACAATTGCTCATACAAAGGAACAAGAACAGGCGGGATAGTAGCATGGAGCAGGAAGTGTCCCTGGCTGATATGGCTGCTTCCTATTATGGGCTTAATATCACTGATTTGGTTCTTTATACGCGTTGTACCCAAGCCTTCACGCGCAACTTATCCTTGCCAGCGGTTGGCGGCGCCGCTTGCAAGCGGCTTTGTGGTGTGGATTGTGGGGCTGACCGGTACAACCTTAGTATATCGTAGAGCCAGACGCCTGTTGCAGACGTCGCGATATGTGCTGGCTGCGATCTTCACTGCTATAGCTGTCGTCATCGTATGGTTTTCGCTCTCTGTAACCAACAGCAAGCCGGTTAGTGCAGAACCGTTTACACCAACCGAACCGGCAAACAGCCCAATGGGCGCTGCCAAAGGGATTCATCCTGGACGCGTTGCATGGATTCGTGATCCCGATGCCACAAGCTGGGACGGTTCGGCTGGGGACTGGTGGGATGACGATAACACCGACCAGAAAACGGTTGATTCAATGGTCTCCGAAGCTATTCAACAACTTACAGGTGAGTCAAGCGACTCTAAAGGCTGGGAGGCGCTTTTCAGACACTTCAATAAGAGCAAGGGCTTTGGGGACGTTGGTTACCGAAAGGGAGAGAAGATCGCCATCAAACTGAATATGAACCAGGAACGCGGAGGCAGTTGGAAACCGGATGTCGGAAATCCGAGCCCTCATGTGGTTTATTCTTTTGTGGATAAGCTTATAAACCAAGCGGGTGTGCCTGGCTCTGAAATAACCCTATTCGATGCCTCACGATATATCGGTGACCCCATATACAACAAGATCAGGAGCAATGCCAATCCTAATTTTCAAAGTGTCAGATATGTAGTAGCACCTAAAAACGCAAAAGATGGGCGTACTGCAGCAGTTTACGATACAAGCAATCCGCTTCATACCAAAGCCGGAACTGTTTACCTGCCGCAGTGTGTGACGCAAGCCAAGTACCTGATCAATCTGGCTTTGATGAGAGCTCACACTCTGTTTGGTGTGACACTATGCGCAAAAAACCATTTCGGCACAACATATTTTCCAAACGATCTCGGCTGGACACCCAGCCCGCTGCACGCCTATGGTAGCCGAAAAGATAGTATGGGCTCGTATAACTGCCTCGTGAATCTGAACGGCCACAAACATCTGGATGGAAAAACACTTCTTTACATGATCGACGGATTGTATCCTGCACGAAATCAGACCGGCAGTGTGATTAGGTTTGTGAGTTTTGACAACGACTGGTTTTCGAGCATATTGATTTCACAAGACATGGTGGCCATCGATTCTGTTGGATTGGACTTTTTACGAAATGAACAGGTCCTGAATCCGGTTGTTGTTG
>JACKQG010005601.1_pt1 | contig 13711 bp, 7 predicted proteins | sample 8237621 | NCBI WGS metagenome assembly JACKQG01 (sample SAMN15677084, study PRJNA649215) | marine metagenome | biome: marine; feature: Black Sea; material: saline water; isolation source: suspended particulate matter (SPM) from the Black Sea western gyre | collected 2013-06-09/2013-06-10 | depth...
GTTCCATCCCAAACAACATTCGGGATTCGGGGTTCGGAGTTCGGGATTTGATAGGTTTTCACTCTCCGTCCTTTAATGTTATAAATTTCTATTTGTGTTTGTTCTTGTAAGTTCGTGTAGTTCGTGGCTAAATTAAACGAAATAGTAGTTAAAGTGCTGAATGGATTTGGATAGTTTTGATAAAGAGTAAACGAAGTTGCAAAATTTGGATAATCATTTATGGGAGTATCGCCTGCTGCGTTGTAGATTGTTGCGGTATTTGAACTAACGGTTATTTCAGCAAAGTCCACATAAATTACATTAGAGTCTTCAACAGAGTATATTCTTGCCTCAACGACAAAACCGTCACGAGAACCACCGTCGGAATCAAATTCCCAGGAGTATGGGAGTTGTGACCAACCTGTTCCATCAGAATAAGTGCTATTTCCACCAGCGCTTCCTGCATACGATGTGATGTCTTCAGGGTCACTTGTATAATGTGCCCAGATTCGTCCTGACGGGTATGCCCCCGGCGTCACATCATAGCAATAGAAACTTGCGTCAATATTGTCGCCATCTACAAGTCCTGTAACCCACCAGATGTATGCCTGAGGTGTACCACCGATGGGATCTTCAGTGAATTTCAAACTGTGAGTTCCCTCATAAGCTTGTTCGGTGCTGTTTTCAAGAACTGCATTGCCATAGGAACCCAAAACAGTTCCAATACCATCTTCCCAGTTATATGAGCGGGTTTGCTCTGCAAAGGCAGCTTGACACATAATAAGAAACATAGCCAGCCCAAAAATTAATACTTTTTTCATCTTTTCTCCTTCGTCCCGATATAATCGGGACAATTTGTTTTAATTTGTTACTGGTTTAATATCCCCAATATATCGGGGCTTGCCTATCCTAGAAATTATCATCTCAAAATATCCTTTTATAATATTACCAACTAAATCAATTTAAAAACATAAATAAATTTCTTGTCAAGAACTTTATCAAACTTTATATAATATGTTTTTCGCTTATTTTGTGTGCTCATCTTATCTCTTCTGATTCTGATAAACTCGTTTATAAATCTGAAAAAAAGTATCAAGTACAATAAGCTCAAAATTTATATGTCCAATTATCAGTTCTTTTCCTTTCTCAATCAAATCTATAATTTCTCGTATGCTTTTATCGGTAAGTTTTGCTATCTGATAAAACCTTTCCAATTCCTCTTTCTGGTCAATATTGACAATTCTTTCCGGAGAATGATGAAGGTATGTAATATCACCAAACCAGAGCACAAGAAAGTCCAGAATATCCTTTAATAATTCTTCATTTCTGTTATGGCTAAAATTATCAGAAAAATTATGAATTCCCTCAAAATCTTTATTCACAATAAACCTAACAAAATCCAGCGCCATATTTCGTGCTTCAAACATTTCTGTTTGTGACATCAGAATGGCTTTTGCAATGCTGCCATTTGAAATCCTTGCACATATTTTTGCCTGGAGTTCTTCAATCTGATATTTTTCTATTAAATGTTTTTCTACGATTTCTGGCGGAATTGGATTGAATCTGACTTTCTGACATCTTGAAATAATCGTTGGCAAAAGTGCAGATAATTTTGTTGTAGTGAGAATAATAATTACATAAGATGGCGGTTCCTCCAAAGTTTTCAGAAAGGCGTTTGCTGCAGATCTTGTCATTTCATCTGCTTCTGCAATAATGATTATACGATATTTCCCTTCACCGGGTTTAAACCTAATTTTCCTTTCAAGATTACGAATTGTATCAATTTGAATGGAAGTAGCTTTTGAAAATTGAAAACGTGAGTATGGTGTGGATTTAAGTTTCTCAATAAAATTCTGAACCTGAAGTTGCTCGGTTTCTTTTTTATATCCGCCTTCGGCAGATGTTTCAAATTTCGGCGTTGGATAGATAAAATCAATATCTGGATGAGAGAAATGGTCAACCTTACGACAGGATGAGCAATTATCACAGCAATCATAATCTTTTTGATTTTGGCAGTTTACTGCTTTGGCAAATTGGAAAGCAGTGGTTAGTTTCCCCACGCCTGAAGGACCGTAGAAAAGATAACTCTGTGCAACTTTTTCAGAAGATATAAGTTGTTTAAGGTTAGCTATTGCTTGTTCCTGACCTTTAATATTAGAAAGCATATTTTAATTTTATTTGGAGTGCGAAAACGAGGATTCCGATTTATCGGAAGACGAACTTTTCGCAGATACTTCGCTCTTTGTTCTATTCTGCTGAAAGTTCGTCGCTTCGCTCCTCGTTTCAGCACTCCTAATTTTTATTTAATATTTAGAAATTATCTTCATCACCTAATTCTAAATCACGATAATCATATAAAGCAAATTGCATTTGAAGCTCCTCTATTCCCTCTTTTCCCAATCTCATACGAAAACTTGACCATTTATAATTTGAAACTTCTTTGACATATTTATGCTTTATTGGATTATATAAAATATAGTTCATTCTTGTAAAGTAATCCTTTTTGTCGCGAATACAAGTATCCCAATAATTATACCATAAAGGTTTTACTTTAAATCCATTTATTTGATTTATTTCTGTTGCACTTTTGCGATGAATCTGCTGAATGAATTTTGGCAAGTCTCTTCCTTTATTACTTTTTGCTAACAAATGATAATGATTGTCCAGGATAACCCAATCAAATAATTCCCATTCTAATTTTTCTATCCAATAATGTATACTATTTAACAAGCTTTCTTTTGCATCATCCTTAATCAACAATTTCCGTTTTTTATAGACTGAGCCTGTTATCATATAAAAAGTATCATCCAATAAAAGATGTGCTGGTGTATGTTTATATTTCTTCAACATTATACTTCTTTCTAATGATTAAAGATTCTTTCGGAGTGCGAAAACGAGGATTCCGATTTATCGGAAGACGAACTTTTCGCAGATACTTCGCTCCTTGTTCTAGTCTGCTGAAAGTTCGTCGCTTCGCTCCTCGTTTCAGCACTCCAATAACTTTTTAATATACACACTTTCAAACTTACCTGCTAAAATATCCATATAAATTATGTCATATTTTTTGCCGGCAATTATTTTAGCATTTCTTCGTTTCCCAATTATTTTAAAGCCGACATTTTCATAGGATTTTATCGCTCTTTTGTTGAAACCATAAACCTCAAGCATTATATTATTCAAATTCAGAATATTGAATCCATAGTCCAAAATTAATTTGGTCGCTTCCGTGCCATAACCTTTATCCCAATAGGTTTTATCTCCGATGAAAATGCCAAATTCAGCTCTTTTGTTTGGATGATTAATATTAAAAAGACTACAGTTGCCTATCAAATTATCTGTTTTTTTTTCTATGATTCCAAATACTTGTGCTCGGTTTTTGCTCATATCTTCTAGGATTTCTCTTTCTTTTTGAATAGTGATTTGCTGTCGTGAGAGACTCAAATATTTGCTAACTTCAAGGTTGTTTATCCACTCACAGTACTTTTCTGCATCATCAAGATTGATTGGCGTTAAATAGCATTTTTCTCCAACTAATTTTTTAAAGTATTTCATTTCTGCCTTCTTAATTATTACATACTTTCATCGGAGTGCGAAAACGAGGATTCCGATTTATCGGAAGACGAACTTTTCGCTATTCTGCTGAAAGTTCGTCGCTTCGCTCCTCGTTTTCCGCCAGAGGTGGATCCGCCAATTTTTTTGGTGGACAGCACTCCATTCCGACACCTGTTTATTTTTTCTGCTTCTGTGCTTTTTGAATCTTTTCCCACTGGTCGCGCAAGGTTACTGTGCGATTAAAAACCAATTTTTTGTTTGAAGAATCCTTTGACTCCATACAAAAATAGCCAAGCCGTTCAAACTGGTAATGTATTCCTACTTTTGCATTTGTCAAACTTGGTTCCAACTTGCAAGAAGTTAAAACTTCCAGAGATTTGGGATTCAGATAATTTTTGAAATCATCTTGTTCTGCTAAAGGGTTTTCAACTGTGAAAAGACGGTCATACAACCGAACTTCTGCGTCAATCGCATGTTTTGAAGAAACCCAATGAAGAGTTGCTTTCACTTTTCGTCCGTCTGGTGCATTTCCCCCTTTGGTCTTTGCATCATAAGTACAATGAAGCTCCACAACATTTCCATCATTATCTTTCATAACTTTTACGCATTTGATAAAATAAGCGTACCTCAAACGAACTTCCTTTCCAGGAGACAACCTCCAGAATTTTTTAGGAGGATTTTCCATAAAATCATTTTGCTCAATAAAAATCTCTCTGGAAAATGGAACCTTGTGCGTTCCCATACTTGAATCTTCTGGATTATTAACGGCATCCAGTTCTTCTATTTTTCCTTCAGGATAATTGTCTATTATAATTTTAAGAGGATGCAAAACCGCCATAACACGAGGAGCATGTTTATTCAAATCTTCACGAAGGCAATGTTCCAGTAAAGCGATATCTACCAAACTTTCTGCTTTAGCCATTCCAATGCGTTCGCAAAAATCTTTGATAGATTCTGGGGTGTATCCCCGTCTTCTAAGACCTGATAATGTCGGCATTCTCGGGTCATCCCAGCCACTTACATAATTTCCTTCAACCAATTCTCGGAGTTTTCTTTTGCTTAAAACCGTATATGATAAATTCAATCTTGCAAACTCAATCTGCCGAGATGGAAAGATTTCAAGATTCTCAATAAACCAGTTATAAAGTGGACGATGACCTTCAAAACCAAGGTCACAAAGTGAATGTGTTATTTTCTCAATAGAATCGCACTGTCCGTGAGTAAAATCATAACTCGGATAGATGCACCACTTATCGCCAGTTCTATGATGTTCAGCGTGAATAATGCGATACATAATTGGGTCGCGCATATTCATATTTGGAGAAGTCATATCAATTTTTGCGCGAAGTACACAAGCACCATTGTCAAACTCTCCGTTTTTCATTTTTTCAAATAACTTCAGATTTTCTTCAACAGTTCTGCTGCGATATGGGCTGTTTTTGCCGGGCTTGGTAAGAGTACCACGATATTCACGGATTTCATCCGGACTTAAATCGCAGACATACGCCTTGCCATCTTTGATTAATTTCAATGCATATTCATACAAAATATCAAAATAATCTGATGCGTAGTAAAGTCTGTCTCCCCAATCAAATCCAAGCCAATGAATATCCTCTTTGATTGATTCCACATATTCCACATCTTCTTTAGTTGGATTGGTGTCGTCAAAACGCAGATTGCACAGACCTTTGTATTCTTCTGCCAGTCCGAAAGTTAGACAGATTGCTTTGGCGTGTCCAATGTGAAGATATCCATTAGGCTCCGGCGGGAACCGAGTGTGTATTCGTCCATTATGTTTGTTCGTTCGGATATCTTCTTCAATGATATTTTTAATAAAATTTGAGGTGGTAGAAGATTCCTTGTATGTTGTATTTTTATTCATTTTTTCACCTTTTCCCAAGTAGTGATTGAACGGAAACCTTCTAAATGTTTTAATAAAGATACTTTGTGGCATGTTTTTAGATATGAAGATTTTAATTCATACTACTCTTTTATATTTTTAATGATCTTTATTTAACCGCAGAGAACGCAAAGTTTTCGCAGAGTTCCCAGAGATTTTTCTCTGCGTACTTTGCGTCTCCTTTGTGGACTTTGCGGTTAATCTTCGCTTCCAAAAATGACACTTAACTTCTTTTTATTAAATATCTTTTTATTAAATAGATTAAAGGGTTTTCGTTCAGACACTAAGTAAATTTTTCAATCTTTTAACCACCTCATCTTTTCCTAATATGTCAATTATCATCGGCAAATCAGGACCGTGACATTTTCCATATAAAGCAATCCGAATAGGAAAATACAATTCTTTTCCTCTTACTGAAAGAATTTCTGAAGTTTTTTTGAGCAAATTTCCTATGTCTTCATTTGATAAATCTTGAAGTTTGCTAATCTCCTCAATCCACAAAAGATAAATTTTTTGTGAATTTTCATCAGAAATAATTTCTTTTTCTTCATTTGAAAATTTCAAATCTTTGTAAAACATTTCAGTTTGAGCAATTATTTCAGAAAGATTTGATATTCGTTTGCGTCCCATTGAAACGACCTTCAGATACTTTTTTTTATTTGAAATATCAAATCCAGCATTTTCAAAAAATGGTTTTGCTTTTTCTGCAACATATTTTAGCCCAAGATTCCGAAGATAATGACCGTTCATCCAGTTTAATTTCTCAAAGTCAAAAACTGCTCCAGATTTTGTAATTCTTTTTATAGAGAATACTTTTTCTAATTCTTGTAAAGAATAAATTTCTCTATCATCTGCAGCGTGCCAGCCCAAAAGTGCAATGAAATTTAGCAAGGCTTCTGGCAGATATCCTTTTTCAAGATAACTCTCCACCGCCACATCGCCCTGACGCTTACTTAACTTGCTTTTGTCTGGATTGAGCAGAAGTGGAAGATGCACAAATTTTGGCAATTCCCACCCAAATGCTTGATAAAGAAAAATATGCTTGGGTGTGCTGGAAAGCCATTCCTCACCACGAATTATATGCGTTATTTTCATAAGATGGTCATCAATAACATTTGCAAGATGATATGTAGGGAAGCCGTCGGCTTTTATAAGAATCTGGTCTTCAACAAGATTGTTTTCTACCTCCACTTTTTCGCGGACTTTATCATAAAAAACTGTTTTTCCTTCTTTGGGAAATTTCAGACGAATGACATAAGGGGCATTCTTCTCAAGTTTTTCTTCAATTTCCTTTTTGGAAAGATTTCTGCATTTGCCATCATACATCAATGACAGTTTTCTTTCCCGTCTCTCTTCGCGAAGTTTTTCCAAACGTTCCTCTGAGCAAAAGCAATAATAAGCATTACCAGAATCAAGCAGTTTCTGGGCATATTTTTTGTATAATCCTGTCCTTTCTGATTGAACATAAGGAGCAAAAGGACCGCCAATATCGGGACCCTCATCATAAGTAAGTCCGATTGCTTTCAAGGTTGAGATTAAATTTTCCAGAGCACCAGATACATATCTTTTTCTGTCAGTATCTTCAATTCGGAGGATAAATTCACCATTATTCTTTTGTGCAAAAAGGTAATTAAAAAGCGCAGTTCGCAAACCTCCAACATGAAGAAATCCTGTAGGACTTGGTGCAAAGCGGACTCTGATTTTATTACACATATTGAGCAACTTCTCTGACTTTTTCTTTTCAACAAATTTATTTTGGATTAAAGGTGTCAATGATAAATTTTTTCAAAACAAATTTATGTGGGTTCAAAATATGAATGAGTTCACAATAAAAACCCGCGATCCCCAATTAAATTGGGGACACCCCGTTAGATGCTCTTGCCTGTCACGATTTCTAGGGATGTAATTCTATCTAACGGGGCAGGCACGAAATACTCGAAAATGGTTCGTATAAATTCAGTAATACCCGTATGTATTTTTCGCGTATTTCGCGGGAGATACCTTTTTAGAGTGGACTCTTGAATATTTATTAGAAAAATTTAAACGACGCAATTTACTAAAAATAAAGGGAGAAAGTAAACTACTGTATTCTCGAACTTGCGAATACCATAAAAATCTCTGGATAATACAAAAGCTGCTGTGGGTTTGTATTTCTTAATAAAATTTATCATTGATCTGTTAAGAGTAATACTATTTAAGTTAAATTTTACTTCAATGGGAACAAGGTGATTATGTTTTTCAAGAATGAAATCCACTTCTGCCTTGGACTTGGTACGCCAGAATTTTGGAATAACACCATTTTTAACTAATTCAGAAAAAACCATATTTTCATATAAAGCGCCTGTATCAGTTCTTAAATTTGCTTCGCCCATAGCATCAATAATTATATTTCTAAAGCCAGAATCATAAAAATAAACTTTTTGCGATTTTACCAATTCCTGTAGCTTGTTACTGTAATAAGGATTAAGTAATTTCACTACAAATGTCTTTTCCAGAATATTCAAATGCTTTAGTAACCTTTCATATCCTAGATTTGTAAAATTAGATAATTCTTTTAGTACAACCAAATTACCAATCTGCAAACTCAGTGTTTTAACTAATTTTGATAATTCATAATCTGCAGATAGATTTAGAATTTCTCTTATCTCTTTTAACATATATGTAATATAAATATTTCTTAATACTATTTTCTTTTCGTTGGTGTCATTTGTAGTAACCTGGCGGGGATACCCACCATAAACAATAAAATTATCCATTAAAATTGCCAATCTTTTACAAAGTGCATCTGGCAAATTGGGCAGATTGTCTGAAAGTTGATAGCATTTTTCTTTTATTTCTCTTTGTATCTTAAGAAAAAAATTATTTTTTAACTCTTTATCTTTATACTCCAAATACTCACAAAAATTAAATGGATATAAATAAAAAATAAATATTCTGCCAACAAGATATTTAGTTGCCTGTATAGTTAGTTCCAGTGCAGAAGAACCCGAAATTATTAATTTCTTATTTGGATAAGTGTCATATATATATTTTAACTTTTGCCCACCTGCTTTTGCATATTGAAATTCGTCTATGATAAGAATTTTACAATTTTTCAAGTAGAATTCCGCAAACACTTTTACATCCTCTTCGAAAAGATGTAAGATATCCGGATCTTCGAAACTAATGAATTTTACTGACTTTAAATTTTTGCTAATATGCTTTAGCAAAGTGGTTTTTCCACATTGTCTGGAACCTAAAATTGCTAAGATTTCAGGGGCATCCAGACGTTTTTTCAGTATTATTTCTAAATCTCTTTTTACATAAACCATAATAACTTCTTCCTTTTACAAAAAAAATTAATAGGATTATTTTTGGTATGAAACAAATTTTAGCAGGGTTATTTGTCAAGTTTTATCTTAAACAGAATTATCCTTTATTCAAATTTATGACCATAAACTTGACATAAAAAATATCTTTATTTCTTATACAAAAAATTTTCGGATAAATTTATGAATAAATCTCTAAACAAAAAGAAAAATTCTGGAGGTAAAAATGGCAAGAAAAAATCAAATAAAAAACTTATTAGAACAGCTTGATACAGAAATCAAAAAACCTGGCTCAGGCGAGTTGCCAGAAATTGTGGTAATACCCGATTTTCACGGAGAGATCAATCTGCTCCTGAAATATCTTGCTGATATTATTTCGCAAAAAGTTGGAAAAGCCGTTCTTCTTAATCATGAGATTTTCCCGGAAAAATCCATTCAGAAACAATTGAAAGAGCAAAATGTAGATATTCAAAAAATTGATTTGAACATCCATCTTTTAGGTGACCTTTTAGACCGTGGACCTTATGGAATTAAATGCTTCAAGGTTGCAGAGGAATTGGTGAACCTTGGTATTGCCAAACTCATAACAGGCAATCACGATTTGTGGGCTTTTCTCAATCTGCTGGATTTTCATCTACCGGTTTACAAAGGATATAATTTCTACGGACACAAAGAGTCAGAAAAACTTGTCCAAGAACATTGGAATGACGAGGAAATTGCAAAAGATAGGATCTTCTGGTGGGCAGAAAAACTTGTTGAATATAATGACTCACAAAATCAATTTCAGGAAGATTTTTTCAATGGCAAAGCAAAAGAAGTGAGAGAAAAATTCATTGGCTATTATAAAAAGTATATGAAGAGTAAATCATGGGATAAGCAACAGATGCTTGTCTGGGAAGATTTTTGCGGACACTTTGCTCATATTCATGTTGATAAACCTTATGTTGGACTGAACGGCATTGGAAAAACATCCGTTCTTTGGTGGAAAAATGTTAATAATGAACTTATAAAAGGTTATGAGACAAGAGGGCAAAATGGTGCAAACACCGAAGAATTGAATATTTGGAAAGAAGCTATTTCCTTGGTAGAAAAAATTTCTAAAGAAACTGAAAAACGATTGAACAAATCCATTTCAGAAGGCAAATGGTGGTGGAAAGTTTTCAATGATATAAATCATCAGAATTATACATCCGCGGAATGGTGGGGAAAAGATTGGTCATCTCACAAAGGATGGGGTGCGCATATTATTGAAGATGAACTTAATGAGGAATTTCAAAAACCAATCACATTCCTTATCCGAAAAAGAGATAATCAATATCTCAAGGCTGTGAATTCTACAAATACGAAAGAAATAATCTCATTATCAAAAGATGAAGATTTTGCACCTGGGCATAAAGTATTTAATGAATTGAGAAAAGGTAACAAGGCTCTAATCGCCACAAATATTGTAAGTTACAATCAAATAGAAGGGCATCTACGAGCAGCAATGGAACAAAATGCCGCTATCATTTTTGAAGTCGCTCGCTCTCAACTTAGTTATGCTCTTGACGAAAACAAAGCAACCAAATACATAAAAAGAATTGCTAAAAAAATTAATTGTGATATCCCAATTGTTCTTCACGGTGACCATATCCAATATGGAGCAAAACTCTTTGCACAAAAAGCAATTCTTAAAGATGAATATGAAAAAGTGCTTGGCAAAGGAAGTTTTTCAGATGATATTGATGTTGATTCTATTGATGAGAAAATTCTGCAGAATGTTCAAAATCGTTTGAAAGAAAACTCTAAAAATGAGAGAGAAGAAATCACAAAAGTAATCAAGCGGCTCATCAAAGCAGGATTTACTTCAATAGCAATTGATGCTTCTACTATTTTTGATGAATATGGCGGGGATGCGGTTCTTGATTATTATTCAAAATTCGGAACTGATGAAGAAAAACTTGTTGTGAAATTAGAAGAAAGCTTTGCACTTCCATTAGAGTTTGGAGTAGAATTTCTGAAACTGAATCCTGAAACTGGGCAGAATAAATTATCTGAAATGAAAGAAAAAATTGTTTCAGATATGAAAATTCGCGGAAGAGCAAAATCTGAAATTGATACAAGAATAAATGAACTTCAGGCGTCTTTTGGAGTTCTGACAAAAGAAGCAAATAAAAATGGTTTTACTCCAAATAATGTAATTTCTGCTTATGACAAAATTATGAAAGAAATAGCACAAGCAACTGTTGCTGGAAAAATCTCTGATGAAATTCTGAATACAATAAGCAATAACCAAAAACTTATGCTTTTACCAACAAGCAATGCAGAAGAAACTGCCTTTCAAGTTAGACAAATAGACCTTTTGGTTGAGAAGCACAAACCTGAACTTGTTGGATTATTTGGCAAAGAGATAGAAGTCGGACATGTTGATAAAAAAGTGCCAAATCCTCGTCGTGGCGGGAAAATGGAAGCAAAAATGACACATCCAATCGCAGTTGATGTGATGAGCAAATATATCACTTCAAAAGGGCTGACTTTTGACTTGATTGCAACAAATAACGGCTCAGGACACGGAACAGATTTTGATAAAAAGACACTCACACCCATATCTCAAGTTGGCAAGATAAGTCCGTTTTTGACAAAAGAACTCCAACAGATCGCAGAAAAATATAATGCATCTATTGCTCAACACGGAACTTCCGGAAGCGATATGGATGAACTTGCAGAACTATCTGAAGCAGGTGTGATAAAGTTCAATATTGCAACAAACTATCAGCAAATTATCCTGAATGTCCTATCAAATTTAGACGATGGAGATGACGGATTTTACTTGTTAGAAAAATGCAAAAATGATTCAGATGCTTTGATAAGCGGTCTTCATGAAAAGGCAAGAGAAAAAATGAAAAAATTTGCTCTCCAAATCAAAGAAAATGAGAAAGTTGTAGAAATCAAAAATGATGATTCGCTATTTATGCAATTTCTAAAAACAACTTATGATTGGGGAATGAAAAAAGGGAAGATAAATGAAACTTCATCAAAAGAAGATATTGCAACCGTTTTCGCAAAAGAGTTCAAACGAAGTTTTAATAAAATGGATGAAAAATTGCATTGGAATCAGGCAAATTACATTTACAATTCAGACCTAAAAAAACTGGCATTATTTTATCGGAGTAATTTCACGCTATATCTCAAAGACGATTATGGAAATGTTTATACTCACGGCTGGCTGCCTGTTGATGAGAAAACAGGTCAGATTAAGTTTACATATAAAGATGTGGAGTATGAAGGAAAAAATATTTGGCAAGGGCTTGAAAAAATCCAAAATGATATTAGAGATTTGAGTAAACCGCTTTCAGAACTTCACGAAGCACTCAGTTTGGTAAATTCTTGGTACGCAGATAAGACCACAAAGATCAAACCAAATCATATTGGAAATTATATAAAGAATGTTGGTCTGGAAAAAATATACAAAAACATCGGCATCAGATGCTGGTTTACCTGTCATAATCCTATCAACAAACTTCAAAAAGAAGGCTTGAGTTTCAAATCTCAAGATGGTGATTATCTGCATTTTTCTATTGATAAAGGTATGAGTTGGAGAGTTTTCAAAGATTTGGGAGGATATACTATTCTTGACAAAGATGGTATCAAGTTGCGTGGATTTTCTGATTTGGATTTCAAAAAAATAGTTGACAATCCCCCAACAATGAAACTTGATAAAAATGAACAGGGAAAATTCATAATAAAAGATGAATGGGAAAACGAAGGATTAAAAAGATATGATTTTCTTAAAATTATGAAAAAACAATTAGAAGAGGAACTTATAAGCCACGAATGAACACGAAGTAAAATAACAATAAAAGATACGGAGGACGGAAAACGGATAAATGGAAAATGGAAAATGGCGGTAAAATGGACAAAAAGATAAAATTCGTGAATATCCCCGCCTGCCAAAGAACTTGTTCGGCGGGCAGGTGTGTAAATCTATGGCAAAAAATTAGTGTCTATTTGCTTGCCTTGCCGTAGTTTGACGCCAGTTCTCCGTAGTAGTGCAACTACGAAGGGTGAAAAGGCAGATGGCAAAATAATTAGAGAAAAATGAAAACTGAAAAGAAAAAAGGAACTATCGCTATTTTAACTGGCGGTGGAGATGTCCCGGGATTAAACCCCGCTATTCGTGCAATTACTATAAGGGCAATCCGTGAAGGATATCAGATAATTGGGATTCGGCGTGGATGGGCTGGTTTGGTCGAAATGGTTCGTGACAAAGATGCTGATAACAGTTTGCATTATGAAATTCTTACCGAAGAGAAAGTGAACAAAATTGGAAGAAGTGGCGGCACATTCCTGCATTCTTCAAGAACTCGTCCGAGCAATGTTCATCAAATAAATCTTCCTGAATATTTGAGGGAAAAATACAAGGGCGAGACAAATGACCTAACTTCAGAAGTTTTGAAAAATCTTGATTTTCTGGGCATTGATTATCTTATTCCGATTGGTGGTGATGACACATTGAGCTATGCAGTGCGACTGCATAAAGAAGGTGTCAAAACTGTTGCTATCCCCAAAACTATGGATAATGATGTGCCTGGCACAGATTATTGCATCGGCTTCAGCACTTGCGTCACCAGAACCATAATGATGACTAATAGTTTACGTACCAATGCTGGCTCTCACGAAAGATTTTTAGTTATTGAAGTGTTCGGTAGATATGCTGGATTTACCTTCACCGTTTCCAACACTGGCGGCAGTTACTTCGACGTTCGAGTGGTTGGTGGAGAACGATGGATAGCGCAGGTGACGCCTGATAGCTTCCGTTGCCGGCCGGGGCAGCAGCAACGAGTGGAGGTGGCGATAGACACCAAAAAGCTGGTTATGGGCCGGCGGGAACACGGAGCGACGCTGAACATCACCACCCCCGACGCCGGAGCCACCCAGGTGACGGTGACAGTACGAACCACAGTGGTGAAAGAGGTGCTTCGCTGGTTTGCAC
>JACKQG010005602.1_pt1 | contig 13709 bp, 7 predicted proteins | sample 8237621 | NCBI WGS metagenome assembly JACKQG01 (sample SAMN15677084, study PRJNA649215) | marine metagenome | biome: marine; feature: Black Sea; material: saline water; isolation source: suspended particulate matter (SPM) from the Black Sea western gyre | collected 2013-06-09/2013-06-10 | depth...
CGTCTCCAGGGGTCCTCCTTGAAAACAGGCTGCCACTTCAGCAGCTTTGGCCCCGGCCAAATGAAGCCAGGTGCTTTCAGGCTCCCAGGCTGGACCGCCGATGATCCCCCCATCAACAAAATCAATATCTCTTGAACTCATCAAGTGATGAATGGATTTAGCCTTTTCTGGAGAGATGGCATTTACATCAGCGTAGATACCTCTAAATGAATATTCAAGTACTTGACTGGCAACATTCTGGGCAGCGTGAGGGGGGCAAACTGAGACAATAACATCAGTTGTTTCACAAAGGTCCTTTAATGATTTCGATTCATTCAGATTGTGTTCAGCAGCTCGAGCCGTTGTTTCATCGCTGCGCCCTGCAGAAACCCAAAATGCCTGATGCCCTGTCGCCTGAGCTGAAGCGGCCAGTGAGATACCCATAGCACCTGGATGCAAAAATCCAATGTTCATGTTAATTCGCCCTTTTCGCTATTGGCTAAATCCCCAGCGTATCCTCGCCTGGGATTTTTTCCACGGTGGGTTGTTCCAGTTCCATCTCAGGATTTTCAACCAGATTTTTCAATAATTCCAAGGCCTTGATACTATAGAAACCATCATTAATTCGTTCATCGAAACTGTATTTGATGGTCATCATGTCTTTCACGGCGGGACGACCACGATCATCGAGGGCCATGCGAGGCTCGTTTGTCCCCAGAGCCATAAAGATGGGGATGTCACCCCACTCATACAGGTGATGATAGGCTGGCTGAAGACCAATACTTCCCAGATTGGCGATGAACAGACTAGCATACAATTCATCGCCTTTAATCATAAATCCCGGTAGTAACCCAAAATGATTGAGTGTTTTCAGCAACCAGGTAAAAAAACTAACCATGAACATTGGAAACATGAATACCAGATCCATCTCCTTATCCGAAACTGATCTTGCACCTTCACGACCCTTTTTGATGCCACCCTGAATATTTCGAACTGTTTCTTCAAAGGACCAGTCAGGATTAATTTTCTTTTTGACGACAACGATGGGCGCTTCATCATTCATCTCTTTTTTCATAGAGAAGCTGACCCAAATCCCGTCACGCTGAAAAATGCGCCGACCAGCTACAAATCGATTCAAACCAGGTCGCTCCTTAAAAACCTGAGCGGACCTCCAGATAATGAGATGTAAGATACTGGCCTTTAGTCCCGTTTCTTTTTGAAAATCCTCCACATACTTCCAGGCTTTTTCCACTTCAATGTGCTGTTCATAGTAAACTGTCGATTCAGTTCTGCCATGCATGAGAAATGGCATTATCCTCCGCGTGTTGGGCAGGTTCTTCACAAATTTTCCATCAGGTCTCCAGCGAAAAGGCATAGCTATTCTCCCTCTAATATTCAAGTATGTAACTGAACTGCATGGCACGCTCCAACGAACGCTCCCGAGCGCCAACATTCCGCCATGTATAGGCAATGCTGGATGAATTATTCAGAGCAAACTGGAACCCCATATTCCAGGTGATCCCTATGTCTTTTAAAAAGACGTGGTCAAATTCTATAGTAGTCAGGAGTCGTCGGGTGATTTGCTGCTCAACTCCAAAAAAGAAATAAGTGTCATCATTTCCATCATAGGTGGCCGACTTATCATGATAAGCGAAAAGGTCCGTCGTGGCGATACCCCCACTCACTCGCCCTCGACCCAGATGCAATTTTTTGAAGCGCTCATATTTATATGAGGCGACCATATAGGCATTGCGGGGTGGACTCCAGCGGTTTTCAACTATTTCAACAGAGTTGGTATCAGTCGTCACTGTCCAATTCCTGCTATTGCTTTCAGCACCAATTGCCAGAGAGGGAAGTAGCTTCCCTTTTTGCTCCCAGAATCGAAATTTGGTGCTCACAAAGGGCAGCTCAAATCCAAAGTTATCCATGTTGTGTCCGAGAAACTGATTGACCTGAATTTCTGCCCCAAACTCCCAGCGATTCCACAGGCTTACTGCACTGGCAACTCTGAGGTTACCCTGGGCATCATTCTGGATATCCAAGCCGATAAATCGATTTTCTATCACATCAGCAGTAGGGATATCTATGAGTCGGCGAATCCGGATGGGATATGCCTTGGGAAGCAAATGGAATTCTCCTGCAACCTCACCAGAACGATAATCGGAGCCCGTCAATCGTCTGGCACCAATGTAACGTCTCATCCAGTAGTCCGTATCCAGAGGAACTTCTGTGACCCCAGCACTGGTGCTGGCGTGAATCATCTTGTCGCTCTTGGTATAGACCCCGACATGACTGACACCCTTTCCCAGCGTATCAAAAAATATTAAATCTCCATATTGAAGTTCATCCCTGGAGACTTCATCACCTACTGTGTATTGCATGCTGGAAGTTCTTGGAATGATAATCCCCTGATCACGGTAAACACCTGATGTTAACCCTGAGCAATCCACACCACGACCTGGCTCGGTGCCTCCCCATTTGTAGGGAGTACCCATATATTTGTCAAATGACTTATCCATTTTACTCTTATTCAAGTCATCATAGACACCCACTTTTTGCGAACTACAGGCATTTAGCAGGATAGCAAAGATGACCATACTCAGAGGTAAATATTTACGTCCCATGAACGCTCCCATTTGTTCTCAAGTCAGAATTATGCCCAAAATATAGTTGCTAAAGAGATGCACGCAACTATGCGTTCTGTACATAATTTTTTCATTGGAGTCTTGCGACTTAATAATCCCAATCCGGATGGGGATTAGGAAGACAGAGCACTTCATCCAAATCGTTCAGCAGCGATTCTGGACTACTTAGCCTGCCAGTGGCTGCTAAACCCGTAGCCGGCCTGACGCCCAGCCACATGCGAGTGAATGTGCCAATATCGGTGACCAGCGTCGGGAGCGATTTATCTAATCCCTTGCTAAGGTGAGATGTGGGTCCAAGTTCGACTGTATACTCACCGGCACATCCTCGCCAAGTCATTTCCGAGTCTATGAGCTCTTCAAGCGGGTCACTGAGATCAAGATTAAAGCGCAGGGATCTGGAATTTAATTGTGTGGCTTCAATGCATGTTTCCAGATTGCAGATTCTTGTCTGCCAGTAAGCAGTGGCTCGATTGATGTGCTCAAAGCCTGATTTCTCGGTGACAATTCTTGATCGGAAAGGATTTTTAATCAAATCCTGAAGCTGTATCCCTCCAGGTTCTCTCATTTTGACCAGTCGAATTTGATCCCCCAGGGACTTAATCAATGCCATCAATTCGATAAATTGGTCCATGGTCTGAAATGCCATCATATGAATATCCATAGGACCGTGCTCACCCTTACTGCTAGCCCAGAAGAAGTGAGTCAATTCCCCCTTTGTGCCATCTGAATAACCCAGGCCAAAACCCTTTTTTATCCATGCCAATTCGGCTTCAATTAGATTTTCCTGGGTTATCGTGACCCCCCCATGCTGGGTTTTCCGGTTTTGAAGTGCGTGATGAATTTGCTTCCAATCCTCCCCTTTTAGACGCTGAGGAGGACGAAAACTTTTTTCTATAGTAATGTCAGCTGGATCAAAACTCATCCAGTGTACATAACTGCCACTACCGTATCCCAGTTGATCGTAAAACCCTTGTTCAAAAATTCCCAGGGTTGAGACGGCTGCGCCTGCTTCAGCCTCCTCAGCAATGAGTTGGGCAGTCAACTTTTTTGCCAGACCTTGTTTGCGTGCAATTCTGCTTGTTGTAACTGACGAGACTACTGATAGGGGTAAGTCTTTTTTCAAGAATCTCATTTTGCCAGGATTGGCTGTAACCAGACATTCAGCGCTCCCATTCAGGTCAGCAACCAGAGCTCTTCCCTTACCCAGAAAGGCTTCAAGTAATTTTTCTTCAGAGATGTCTTCAATCCATTGTACTTCACGCCAGATTCTTTTGGCTGCTTCAATGTCTTTGTTATGATCATATTTTCTAAATGTATACATCGAGGGAATTCCCTATAAATTTAAAGATTCGTTGCTGTTCATCTGCATAATCAGTCTGTCTGACGGTATGCAAAAATATAGTAGTAAAGCGGGGGTGTGCAATATGCCGTTTTTGGGGATAAATCGCACTCAAAAGCCATACCTCTCAGTACCGGACAGGACCAGGTTGACTTTATCTACCTGAAACCTGAAGCGATTGAAATATTACTTATTTGAGTCAAAAACGTGTGAACATGACAGGCATATAGGTTTATAATTGTAAGATATGATGAAACAGTTCCAAGCCAGGGGTAGTCGACAGAAATTTAAGCAGAGGTTCTATATTGCCTCAATCGTGTCCTTGGCTGTTGTTGTGGGCATTTTTACCTGGCTGTTTTTTTTATCAAAAGACCTCCCCTCTCTGGATGAGCTGGAGCGTTATGATCCAGATTTAATCACTCGTATTGTATCAGCTGATGACCAGGTTATTCAGGAACTGTTTACCACGCAACGCACACTGGTGAAATCGAATGAAATCCCACCCCACGTGAAAAAAGCACTCATTGTGACAGAGGATCAACAATTCTATGGCCATTGGGGAATGAACTTTTTCAGGACGGTTTACAACATTTCCCTGAATGTTTTTACAGGAAAAATTCATGGTGGAGCCTCCTCACTGACCCAGCAATTGGCCCGCAGTTTATATGCACGCATTGGCTTTAAGCAAACCTATCTGCGCAAACTTCGAGAACTGATCACTGCCATTCAAATCGAGCATACCTTTACCAAAGAAGAGATTTTGACCATGTACCTGAATACGGTGTATTTTGGACATGGAACCTATGGTCTACAGGCAGCCTCCTCCAAATATTTTAACAAACGGGTGGAGAATCTGACCCTGGATGAAGGGGCCATCCTCGTGGGGATGCTCCGCTCGCCGGCCTACTATTCACCAATTACCCATCCAGATCGATCCAAACACATTCGAAATGTGGTCATCAATAATATGTTTCGTGAAAAAGCCATCAATGCGGTGGAGAGAAATTATTATAAATCGCTCCCCATTGAAACCTATCTCCCGGATAGCGTGGATGTTGCCAATGTAGCTCCTCATTTTGGTGAATATGTGCGTCGTCAGCTTGAAAAAGAAGATGATGAACTCGGGGTCGATCTTTATCGAGATGGTCTGACCATTTATACCAGTCTGGATACTCGCATGCAGACTATCGCCAATGAGGTTGTAGCCCGTGAGCTGGAGCGGGTTCAGGCAATTTTTGACGCTCGTATGATGGATGAAAAATCAAAAGCCTTGGCAAATATTCTGGAAATACACAATATTGACCTGACGGTTGATACGGTTCGCTTGATGATTTCTGATTCTGTTGAAATGACGCATCAGATTGAGGATTTATTGACTGTTCAAGCCCAATTGATTTCTCTTGATGTGGAGACGGGTGAGATACGAGCCATGGTTGGTGGAAAAGATTTCAGCAAATCAAAATGGAATCGGTCGACCCAGATGAAGCGTCAACCTGGTTCATCCTTTAAGGCCTTCCTGTATACAGCAGCCATTGACAACGGCTACCCTGTCACAACCACCCTCTTAAACCAGCCTGTTGTCATCAAGCTGGGGACAAATGATTCCACGGATTGGCGCCCAAAGAATTATGATTTAAGCATGGGCGGCGAAACCACCATGAGAGAAGGGATTCGACGCTCACTCAACTTGATTGCAGTCCGCACGATCCAGGAGCTTATTGCACCAGCAGCTGTAGTGGAAAAAGCTCGGGCCATGGGTATTACCACCAGATTGTATCCTGGCGATGCCCTGGCTCTAGGGGCCTCAGGAGTTTACCCAATTGAGATGGCAGCAGCCTATGCTGTATATCCTCGGATGGGAATCTGGATCGAGCCCCTGGGAATTCTATCAGTCCAGGATCGCTTTGGCGGTGTCCTGCGAACCTATAAACCTGAACGCAAGGAGGTTTTAGGACGTGGAACATCTTATGTAATGCTGTCGCTTCTGGAAACTGTGGCCAATCGGGGAACCGGGGTAGGTGCAAGAACCAGATTTGGATTCCATGAACCTGCTGGTGGAAAAACTGGGACAACAACTGGGTTTACAGATGCCTGGTATGTCGGATTTACCACTCGCTTATCCACGGCGGTCTGGGTTGGTATGGATTCTCCCTCAATTAGTCTGGGTCCCGGAATGGCTGGATCCGCACTGGGAGTTCCCATCTGGGCGCAATATATGAAAGCTGTTTATGATAGTCTGGATTGGGATCGTCAGGAATTTGAGGTTCCTGAAGAGTCTGTTGTATTTGCCAATGTCTGCTCTGAAACACATAAGTTGGCGACCCAGTATTGCACTCCTGAGCGCGAGGTATTCTTACCTGGAACTGTCCCCACCCAGCATTGCGATGTTCATGGGAATCGTTCCAAACCAAAAGTTATCGACTTTTAAATAATCAGTTACCGTTGGGAATTGTCCTGTTTTTCTCCAGGCGAGGATTCGAATCCTCGCCTGAAGAAAAATGAATTATCTGAGGATGTTTTCTAAAACGAGAAGTGTTTGATTGATTCACCCTGCTCAGCAATATGGGTCATGGCCTCGATGCCAATATCCAGGTGCATATCTACATATTTCTTGGTGACACTTTGGTCCAGAGCTTCAGTCTTGATGCCATCAGGAACCATGGGGAGATCGCTGACCAGCAACAGGGCTCCACGGGGGATGTTATTGGCTAAACCTGTGATAAAAATGGTAGCCGTTTCCATGTCAATACCGATACACCGTGTTTCGCGGAGATATTCTTTAAATTCCTCGTCATGTTCCCACACTCGGCGGTTGGTCGTGTACACGACTCCTGTGCGATAATCAAGGTCCTTCTCAACCAATATCTGTGAGATGTATTTGTGGATCTTAAAGCTAGGCATTGCCGGGACTTCGGGTCGGAGATAATCGTTACTGGTTCCTTCGCCTCGGATGGCAGCGATGGGGAGAATAAAATGGCCCAGATCGGTGGATTGTTTTAGACCGCCACATTTTCCCAGAAAGAGAACACCATAGGGATCGATTGCTGAAAGCAAATCCATAATGGTCGCTGCATTTGCCGAGCCCATTCCAAAATTTATGATACTTAAGCCATCCTGATTGGTAGCCACAGTCATACTGCGATCTTCGCCAAAAATAGGCACCTCAAAGCGGTGTGCAAACTTGTCCACATAATTTTTAAAATTGGTAAGTAATATTCTATCCCCGAAGGCTTCTGGCTCCACCCCGGTATAACGGAAGATCCAGTCTTTTACAATTGCTTGTTTTGTATCCATGCCGTTAATCTAACCTGCTTCGCTCTTGTCCAAAACAGTTTGCTCAAATTGTCGTTGCTTCCAGCATTCATAGATTCCATCCATGGATCATTATTTCAATCGCAGTCTGTGACCCCGAATAAGGGCAATTTGGTTTTGGAAAGAGCCTATATGTGGAGAACAAAAGTCTTGTCATCAATGGCACCTGCGGGGAAATTCGAGGACATGCCCAAAAATCCAAAATATTACTTTCTATCTACTCTCCTGTACCTCTTGGTAGTGTCCTGCACTTCCCATGCTGTTATTTCTCCAGAGCCCCTGAAGCCTGAAGAAACGTACAAGGGTGTGGTTCTTTCAGCTGAAAATATGATTCCACAATTTGTCTTCAGGAAGGGCATGGGACAAAAGATGGATGCTGGTATTCGCATTGGTATGCTCCCTGTTCACGGAAGCGGTGTGGATGCAACCTTTTTGCTCCGAGATGAGGGCAGCAGATTGCATACAGTTAATTTTGCCGCGACCTATGCAGAGCAAAGTTCTTTTGGAGCAACCTACTACAATGTGTCCAGAAAAGATCGAACCAAAACCGTGCGGCGAGATGGAAAAGTTTTCAAGCAAACTGAAGTTGATGCATTTAATTACGGCTACATTGGGCTTCGCTATAATTATATCCCTTCAGGTTTCTGGGGGGACAAGGTTCATCTCTTTGGTTTACTTTATGGAATGAATTTTAGAAAGACCTGGGGTCTGGAGTTTGGATATTTCCATGATTTCTCAGGTCGAACTCCAGTTTCTGATCTGGGGTTCAATCCCAAGTACGCCCCGCTCTCAGGGATTTCCATGCGAGTATGGTTTGGTCAGTTAATTAAAATTTGAGACCCTTATATATCTATATCACTAATATATCTCATTTTCATGTCATCCAGAATGCTTCAGGCAATAGCCTTGAATTGGTTCTGAGCTAGCTCTATATTTGATGTTTAACCATAGAAATTCGAGCGTTTTCAAAAGCTCTTATTTTTTGCTATAAAAATTTTGTACTGTGAAAAGACTAATTGAGGTCCACGATTAAATGAATACTAAGGAGTATACCATGAAACGATTGTTCTCTAACGGATGGGTTCTTGTCCTCGTCATGCTACTGGCAACTGGTGCCTTTGCAGACCGGAAGGTTGCACCATCAGCTGCTTGTGATCTGTGTCTGAAGACAGCGGCCGATGGAACATTGGCTGTAAACTGGAACGCTGAGACAATCCACAATTCATCGCTCCGCGATGAAGAAGCTGTATATCATGATGGCTCCTTCGAAGGTCAAATCGGCTGTGGTGGAGGCTGTGGCTTCAGTGTACGTTTCACAGCAGAAACCCCCATCTTCCTCACTGGCTTGCAGCTTTATACCCAGGGTGGAGATGCTTTTGCCGCAGTTGTCAGCATCTATACTGATCCTGCCTCTGCAGTTACCGGTCCTCCAACTCTCCCCATTGGCCCATATGATGGCACCGCGCTTTGGGAATCTGAACCCATGGATCTCACCACTATTGATGATCCAACCTCACAATTTGATATTGTCCTGGACAATCTGGTTCTGGATGCTGGCGACTACTATGTTGTGGTCTGGGAAAATGCTTCTGGCTTCCTCGGGATTGCCAGTGACTTGCAACCAAATTATTTAGATCGTAACTGGGCATACTCCGCCAATGGTTGGGAAATGATCAATGATGCCGTAGGTGGTGATCCTGAACTCGTGGGAAATTTTGCCATTTCTGCGACATACATCCCCCAGGAAATTGAAGGCTCCTACATGACCGTTGATACGCGGAATATAAACTTTGGCGTTCTCCAGCTCGATGATGGAGCAGTGACTGCAGATGTCACCATTGGAAACATCGGTCTGGACCCCTTTGATGTAACAGCCATAACCATTGATGGAGTAGATTTCTCCACAACACTGGTAACTCCTGTAACTGTCCTGGCAGATTCATTTGTGGTTTTTGATGTAACTCTGACTCCTTCTGCTGAAGGTGCCGTAAACGGAACGTATACCATTATTTCAGATGCAGACAATGTCACCGAGATTGTGGTGAATGCCTCTGCCATGGTATTCGACGGGTTTCCAGAATACATGGTATGGAATCCTGCCAGCTCCATTAGTGGACCAGCCTTCGTCACCGCCTTTGGTGAGCTGGGCTTAACTGCTATTGAAACTCCTGATTTGTTCATTTTTGGTGATCCGCTGGATGCAGAATATTCAGCTATCTTTATAACTCTTGGTATATACGCGAACAATTATGTCCTCCAGGATAGCTCTGAGGAAGTGATGGCCCTCATGGCTTTTGCCGATGCAGGGTATCCACTTTATATGGAAGGTGGCGACACCTGGGCATTCGACCAACAAACCGTCCTTCATCCCTACTTTGGTGTTGATGGTATCGCAGATGGAGGAGCCGATTTAAGCTCAGTCATGGGTGCGAATCTCCTGGCAGGAATGGACTATCCATATGCTGGTGAGAACAGCTTTATGGACCATCTTGCACCGCTCACTCCAGATGCTCAGATAATTCATGTGAACCCTGCCGATGGTGAGGGTTGTGGAATTGGGAACCTTACTCCAACCATGACTTCAATTGGTACTTCTTTTGAATTTGGTGGATTGACTGATAGTATATCAACCAAGACAGAACTGCTTTCAGAATATCTTGATTTCTTCGCAACACCTTATACTGACATTAGACCACCCGTTGTCTCTGGTGTAACCCAATTCACCTTCACCCTAGACACGGAAGGTCCGTATGCAGTCGAAGCCTATATCGCTGATAATGTTGAAATGGATTTTGCCATCATTTTTTACAATGTCAATGGTGGTGCTTTTTCAACAGCATCTATGAGCGAATTGGGTGATGGTATGTACACCGGTGATATCCCTGGACAACCCATTGGTAGCACTGTTGGATATTACATCCAGGCTTTTGACGCCGAAGGTAATGAAGGCTTTTCTCCTGAAGGTGCTCCAGATGAACTCTATTTCTTTGATGTCGTCTCTCATCTTCCCCCCATGTTTGTGGAAGCCGTCTCTGGTCTTGATGGAACCATCGAATTATCATGGTTGGCACCAGGCACCGAAGCTCCACCCCTGGTGGAATGTGCCGATTTCCCCATCCCTTCACTCCCCTTCAATGCAACAGGTACAAATCTGGGTATGGTCGATGATTTTGACGTGACTTTTAGCGATGGAGAAGATGTGGCTTATCAATTGAATGTGATGGTCCCCTCCACCTATACCATCACGCTTCAAAATGGCACAGACTATGACTCCAAACTGGAAGTTTTCTTTGACGATTGTATCACGAGCACTGGCTACTACAATGACGATGCTGGCAATCTCCAATCTGAACTTGTTGATGTTTATCTAGATCCCGGTACCTACCTGGTCGTTGTAGATGGTTTTGGTGGAGCTACTGGAAATTATACACTTGATATCTTTGAGCAAGTCGCTCGTCGACAATCAGTCGTTGTTGCGAAAAACGATCTGAGGTATGAGCTCGATAAACTGCATACCGCTGGAATTGAAATCACATCAGGCATGCTGAGCTCCAGCCCAAATCGTTACTATCTACGTGAATTACGTGAATTGACCAATTTTGGTATCTATCGCAGTGAAGCATCACCCGTTCTCATTGAAGCCGGGAATCAAGTAGCAGTTATTGATACGCTGCCAATGGCTTACACGGATTTTCCACTGGCAAACGGCGTCACATACTATTATCGAGTCACAGCAATTTACGATGATGGTGAAGCAGCTTCTTCACAGGTTGAAGGTGTCCCAATGAATCATGAACCCATGATGCCTACCGGGCTGATGGGTACTGTGGTTGAAAATGATATCTTTTTGGAGTGGCATGCCAATACTGACTATGACCTCGCAGGCTATTATGTCTACCGTGATGGTGAGTATGCTGCTACGGTCACAGACACGACTTACACAGAAAACCTGATCGATGGGGCTTATCAGTATGTGGTATCCTCATTCGATACGGGTGGTATGGAATCTGATGTTTCTGAACGTGTTCAGGTTCTGGTTGGTGAAGTTCCCCCAAGTGAACTTCGTGCTGATGGCTACTTTGATGATCACATCGAATTAACCTGGAGAGTACCTGGGAACCCGGCACCACCCCTCATGCCTTGTGCTGATGAGTTGATCCCATCCCTCCCATTTGTTACCAATGGAAGCACAGTTGGTATGGTGGATGACTTTGATGTCAGTGGAACTGATAACGAAGATTATGCCTACCAGCTCTTCATGCCTCAAGATGGCGCGATTGACATTACCCTTTGTGGACCAAACATCGATTATGATGCAAAGGTCGAGATTTTCAATGGCGATTGTGATGTTATTTTATCAACTGGTTATTATGATGATGATGGTCCTAACTGTCCAGACAATCCAACCTTGATTGGACCCTCTGAAATCCTGGGAGCCTTTCTTCCCGAAGGTGTTTACTTCATCGTAGTGGACGGCTTCAGCACCAACGCAGGTAATTATGATCTTACTGTAACAGAATCAGAAACACAAAGACAGTTCACACCTGCGACTACTCGGGAAACCCTGAAGAAGCTTGTGCTCAACAATGAAATGTCACGCATGGAAGCTGATGCCATCATTGCCGCAGAAGAGATTACTCCTTTCGCTCCAGTCTTTGTTGAGTATGCAGACTCTCAGAACGACTTGCGAGATCTGCGAGATCTTACTCATTACAATGTCTATCGTGATGGCAGTGTCATTGGTACAACGACCGAGACCATCTATAATGATGCCGTTGAAGAGGATATGCCCTACTTCTATCAGGTCACAGCCACTTATGACAATGGTGAAGAATCTGCTCCTACCAATCTGGTTGAAGCACGCGCCAATATGGCACCTGGTCCTCCCACCAACCTCAATATTGAGGATACTGGTCATACGGTTACCATGACCTGGCAAGATCCACTGTTTAATATGGATGGGTCCCAATGCTTTGACCTTGAAGGTCTTGAGATCAAACGGAATGGCAACATGATTTCTACTGTGGATGTTTTTGAGTGGAGCTTTATGGATTTCGCCTTACCAGATGGACATTATGTCTACGAAATTTCTGGCTTTGATGAAGTCCCCAATCACGGTGCCTCTGTTTCTGCTGACGTCTGGGTCGGACCAAAACCTGTTATCGTTCAGGTCCTTACCGATGGTTATCCCTACGAATCTTCATGGAACATCTATAATTCCAGCAGCAACATCGTTGCCAGTATCGCGCCCGGTGATTTGGCTGATGCAGGCGTACTCTACGAATGGGCCATTGCTCTGGATCCTGGAACCTATCTGTTCGAAATGCTGGACACATATGGAGACGGAATCTTTGCTCCAGGGTACTATCAGGTCATGCATGGTACCAACATCCTGGTTGGACCTGGTGGTGATTTTACTACCCAGGAAATCACTCCCTTCGTTGTCGAATCGACCATTCTCATGGGTGATATGGATGGGGATGGATTCCTGAACATTCTGGATGTCACCCGCTTTATTGAAATCGTGACTGAAACTGGTGATGCTCCCACATTTGATGAATTGGCAATCATGGATATAAATGGTGATGGTACCCACAATATCCTGGATGTTGTCCTCCTGATTGAGGCAGTCCTCAACACAGGTGGACTTGCCAAAGACGCGCCGATAATTGAGGACATCACAGCCACAATCGCTCCCCTTACATTGACCAATACTCGTGAATGGCAGAATATTCCCGTCACGGTGGATTGCTTTGAGATGGTAGCTGGTTTCCAGGCTGATCTGATTTTCGATCCCAGCATTGTCGAACTGGGTACACCTGTTCTGGCTGAGGGAAATGAATCCGTAGGTGTTTTCTCATCTGTGAATGGCAATACCATGCGCGTTCTGGGTATTGATCTGGCTGGGAATATGATTGATCTGGCTTCTGGTCTGCTCATGAATGTCCCGGTTCAAGTCATTGATGAAAATGCAACAGGCGCTCTGGATTTTGATGTTGAGGGTCTGATCATTTCCGGTCCTGGCGGTGTGGAAATCGTCGCGGAATGTCTGGTTAGTATCATTGATATTGGTCTGCCAGCTCCAACCGAGTTCAGTTTAAAGCAGAACTATCCCAACCCCTTCAACCCGACTACCAACATTCGCTATGATCTGGCTGAGAAGGGGAATGCCCATCTCGTGATTTATAACATGTTGGGTCAGGAAGTCCGCTCCCTGGTGAATGGAAGTCAGGATGCTGGACGATATGAAGTGATCTGGAATGGACTGGACAACTCTGGGCAACCAGTAGCCACGGGCATTTATATTTATCACTTACAAGCTGGCAGCTATTCCAATACCATCAAAATGGCCTACATCAAGTAGGACTCATTTTGCAGGGGCTTCCCCTGAGTATATATCAAAAAAGGCGAGGATGTACTCCTCGCCTTTTTTT